>JACLAA010005112.1_pt1 | contig 10186 bp, 8 predicted proteins | sample 8027891 | NCBI WGS metagenome assembly JACLAA01 (sample SAMN15724900, study PRJNA655200) | protist metagenome | isolation source: fluorescence activated cell sorting (FACS) single amplified genomes of... | place: Spain: Blaines Bay Microbial Observatory, Mediterranean Sea | collected 2016-01-19 | reverse complement strand
ACGCTCCACACGGACGGAAAACACGGTCAACGCAGGGTGATGCGTGCGACGGGGGCATAGCAAGTTCGACTGGGACTCAGTGGGAGGAAAAATACCATGCGATAATGCTGGTATTAAATAAATAAATAATTAATCAAGGAAGGAATATCCTAAAGTGGTATTAAACGCATCATGATACCAGGGGATGCCCAAGGGCGTCCGGAAGGCTGCATAGGAAGGGGAAACGTGGAATCTGTGGGCCCCACGCCGACCTCCCCCCATCCGAGCAGTCCCCTCGTTTTCGTGGCCAACGCGGCGGCGTTGCCATGGCGGCGCCCGCGGGTTGGCCCTGGAAGGCCCCAGGGCACGAACCCGCGCGGCTTGAGCATACCTTGGCTCGCTTGTGTCGACTCCTTTGCCTAAAGTACTGTTTAGCCCGTATAACAGTGGTTTTCATGCTAAAGTCACTAAACGGGTTTTGTGCGCTTCAAAAATAACCCAGCAGCGGAGTCCGTTGGAGACGCTGTCTGCGGGAGAAGAAAGTTCAGTAAAATTTATATCGATCATACAGAGGGTTCTAGGAAGACTAATAATAGCGGCTGGGAGAGTTACGCCCGGGCCGGGCCGATTCCCGCCGAATTTCCTGGACATCCTATTTTTTATGTCTGGAGAGGTATATACGCTCCTCAGGTTGGAGATCAGTCGGAAACCTGGACTTGCGGACTCGCAAAGCCGGAAGACGGGTTGAGCCTGAGTAGTATAAAGAATTTAAAAAAGCAAAACCAGCGCATTTTTATCGACCGGGCTTTAATCGACCGGGTCCCCGATCCCACACTTTCCCCCTAAAACGCCGAAATTTTTTACTCAGCCCCGCCCTTTCGGTGCCAACTTGGCTAGCCGCCGCGATTTCCGCCGAGGCGCCACGCGTGAGAGAGAAAACACGAGTCTGCCACCATATCTGGCTTTACGAGCACCTTATACGCCCCGTGTGAACGATTTCTCTACTGGATGCGACCGCCAGAGTGACTTGGCTCCGAGCGCAGCGCGCCGCGAAAGCGTCGCCCGCCAGGAGTTTCGGCGCGCGCGGGCCGTTTCCGGTGATCTCGGCGACTCTGTCAATTCGTAATATCGCTTCCGCAACCACGTGCAGGCGGACATGGGCCCACGTGTGCGAGGCGTGCCGCACGCCGCCGACGCGCGCCACGGCCACTTCGACCTTGATGGCAAACGCGCTAGCGGCCGTCTGTTGTCTCTTACGCGTCCCGGAAATCTCCCGCGGCCCGCTGGTACAAGCTGGTAAGAGTACCGTGGTAAGTCGTAGAGATCCCCCCCCTCGATCCCTCCCCCCTCTCGAGGGCTCGAGCGCGACGATGGACAGGGTATCTCGTTTTTTTGGAAACCTCCCCGGTTTGGGAGGCGGCGCGGCTCCGGCTGACGCACCACTCGTGGATACAGCTGAAAAAGTTCAGATTTCCTCTCTAGCGCTACTAAAAATGCTTAAGCATGGTACGTGCATGCTCAAGGATCCTCGCACATTTGTCCAGGTCGAGCTGGTGTACCCATGGAAGTAATGGGTTTGATGTTAGGACAATTTATCGACGATTACACTATAAATTGCGTTGATGTAACTGTACCTCCTTTCGCACGTGATGGCCATGTGTTATGTCGTCTTAGGTGTTTGCGATGCCACAGTCGGGGACGGGCGTGAGCGTATTCAGTCTGCGTGTATGTGCCTACATAGTGTGTTTTGAAGCTGCATTGCAGGTTGAAGCTGTAGACCCAGTTTTTCAAACAAAAATGCTCGAGATGCTCAAGCAAACTGGGCGACCAGAGATGGTCGTCGGTGCGCTCCTCTTGACCCCATGTGCTGCGGCAGCTAAAGTACTATGTTCTTAGGTTGGTATCACTCTCATCCCGGTTTTGGGTGCTGGATGTCGGGTAATCTTTATGATTTTATTTAGACAAAAGGCACAATTGCAGGTGTTGATATAAACACTCAGCAATCCTTTGAGGCCCTCAATCAGAGAGCTGTCGCCGTAGTCATTGACCCGGTGCAGAGCGTCCTTACTTGCGTCTGTGATCTAGTAATTTTGCGCTCTCAAATTCGGTTTGCTGATTCTAGGTGAAAGGCAAAGTGGTGATTGACTGTTTTCGTCTCATCAACCCGCAACTTATGATGCTAGGCGACAGTCAGCGCCTTATACAATGACTAGATTTATTCTTCAATCAGGGCAAGAGCCGCGACAAACTACCTCCAATGTGGGGCACCTGAAGAAGCCTTCAATCCAAGCTCTCATCCATGGCCTAAATAGACATTACTATTCAATGGTATCTACAAGTTAATGGTACTGTATCCATTTGCGTGAGCAGGTAATTGATTACCGTAAAAATGAACTGGAAGAACAGATGCTTACAAACCTATACAAAAAAACGCGAGTTTTCCAACGGCCCACCTGCTGCTTACCTTCTTGATTCTTAGGTGGGTCGCGGGCCTAATTACTCTCGACTTTGCTTGCCATACACTGGCAAACCACGAGATAATTGCTAATATGGCGAGGCATTCTGAAAATTATAACCTTCGAGTCAGAGACGAGGAAGGCAGGACGGTCGAGGAACTGCTAGTAGCCAACGTTGGAAAAGTGGATCCCAAGCGCCATCTTGTAAGTAATGCGGATACGCACATGTGTGAGGTTTACCCTGAACCTAGGAACATGGCGTCGATGAAGTGATGGCAGCAAACATCATGCAGGTGCTTGGAATTATGCTCAAGACGCTTGTGTTCTGATGAAGGTTGCAGTCAGCACTGCTGTAGCATCCTGTTTCGCCGCGTTGGTCCAAAAGCGGAGTTCTTGGACCAAGGGATTGCAAAAAGAATAAGTGCAGAGCCACCCCACCGGCAACCCTCCGGCGGCGAACCCGCCGCCACAAGAGGGGTCTGAAAAATGTGCCTGAAAAGTGGCCACGGTCACTTTCACGGCCTGATCCCCCCCTTATCTTCATAACTATCCCAGCGTTTTGGCCGGTCGCAGTTTTCTGTCGCAGTCTGAAGGGGGGGGGACTCCAGATACGGGGGCCGGCACCCCATTGTGACCCCAATTGGTGAGATTTTCAATTGATAGCCTAAAAGCGGGGATTTGTCCCAGGGGGCATCCCCCAGGGGCATCATAATCACACGGCGACACTAGCTTGCCACGGAGGTGCCCCCATCGAGATGGAGTGAGGTCCCCAAAATGGCCTAACGTGCGAGGTTTAGCCTAACTCGCGGGTTTTCAGGGGTGAAAATCAAAACTCGCTACTATGCTGGCGGTTTCCCCCTCGAAGTCCCCCTTGGTATCCGTGGCGTCGGTAGGATGCGCAACCACCGCATCCTTTGGTGTATGGTTGCACAAAAGGTCACCTGACGCGGCACGAAACGCCACTGGTGCGACGTTCGCGTGGGGGCCCTTCCGCCCCCTCGATTTTTCAGGGCCCCGTACTCCGCCAGAATGTGAGGCACCCCCTGAGGATCATTCGCAGCTAGTTTTCGCTTATAGGCTATTAATGGGGAGGCGCTACAGTAGCCGAATTAGTCGAGTGCCGGCCCCTTCTCCAGATGGGAGCTCAGATCATGAGTCAGATGGGCCGACTAGCTGGTCGACTCGGAACGGACCACCCGGGCTGTGACCATCAGGACTTGCAATCCGAGTCGTGGTCCACCAGTCAGCGTGGCTGCCAGTGGGCGGAAGTAACTTGCCAGTGGCCCTACTAGTAGGCTATTAATGGGGAGGCACTACCGCGATAAGTTCTGCAGTCGAGTCATGGCCAGCCCCCTGTCAGCTGCTTGACACGGGGGCATCATGGCCAGCCCCCTGTCGACGGGTCAAGGGCTCCAGAAGGTCGGTTGACCCTGCACATCACCAACTTACTATATTGATGCTTCTCTCGCAAGTCAATCAATATCAAACCCAGTAGCTTCCATTTGAATTGCCATGGTTAAAAATTTGGTAAGTTTCTTCTTTGATTCATACAAAGGTAGATCTATTCGATTGAAGCAGGTATGTGCTTTTGGGAACACAGAGACAGCTTCTGGAATTGAATTGATTGTAAATTTTCGAATATTATTATCATTGCCTTGAAGAGCGCAGAAGCCTTGAGCTGGGACCTATCAAACGTTTGGTTAAGAGGCGCAATTTGGCAATTTCAGCTAGCACACGGTACTTGACTCCAGAAGTCCCCGTGACAAATTGAAGGAGCCTGGCTTTGTGCTCCTCATCAAATTCATCAACAACGACCTATGGTGAATCATACACAAACAAACAAAGAGGCATTGGAAAACGCACCTCCCAGAACCACTTGACCACTTTATTTGATGCACCTTTGCGTTCATAATCACCCGTGTACCTAACATCACAGTATCGTACATAGCTTATGGATAAATTGGTAACACTAGAAATTGCTCAGTGTTTCGTTTCCAGTCTTCAATATCTATTTCAGGGAGTCCACATAGTAGAAGCTCAAGCTCCTGGAAATCAAATACAGAAAGAAGAGCCTACACATCAAATATGCAGATGTGACTCGGAAGCTCAAAAGAAACCTCAGGAATGACGTCATAAAAACCAACCAAGAGGGCCTTTATCTGCTCCTTTACTCTTTCTAACAGCCGGTAGCGCATTTGAAGCTGGATGTATTCATCTACGTTTCTGTTAGTAACCATGCAGTTAGCACCATCGGACTTCAGTTCTATTGTTTGCGCAGTACCCCAGTGGTCTTCGGTCACCGTGAAATCAAGGCAGCAAACCTATAAACGTCAATCTCAGAGAGATCCGCACATTTACATTTTGAATGAAACCTCAACATCCTCTAGATCCTTTAACTTGCACAAATTAGCATAGGTGTCTGCGTCCAGCTGTTCCAAGTCCGCCACCGTTACAGGCCAGCCCAGGATATGTTTGTACCTGAGAAATTAGCACATAGCCAAGGAGAATGTTCAGAAAAGTAGAGCAAACACCGAGACTTTATACAAGGGACGTACAAGATGACCAGCCACTATTTGGCGATCAAAGAGTGCCTTGCCGAGTAGCCTTCCAGTGAAATGAAAGTAGCGGAGATGTTCGTCATTTGCAACGCCCGACGAAGGATTGATCTGCATGCACATCTGATTTATTGAGCTGTACGACCACAGGGCAAAATCAGGATTGAACAGCAGGGCAGAGACCAGCCTAGACGAAGTAATAATATATGGATAAAACGCTCCTAGAATTGTGACACAGACTAATGACTGAAACCACTCCCTAGCAACACCACCCGCATCTACACCTGCACATGAGCGAGATCACAGGTCCGATGCACCACCCCCCGGGAGAAAATAACCCCGCCAGTGCCTGGTTCTGAAATAAATTCAAAGCGAAATATCTTGCGCATGTCTCCTTGGGTAATTGATTCTGTCGCTTCCATTGAGTCTTGTAGCAAGTTTTCACGCCGCACATTGATCTTTATGTGCCCGTCTTCCCAAGGCACTTGAATTTTTGCAATCTGCTGGCGAAACCAGGCTTCTTTGTGCTGAAATGGCATCGCTGCGTACCTTGAGAGTTCTTGGGCAAGGGACGTGCCGTTGTTGATCGCAGGAACGACAGTAGACAGAGAGGCTTCCTTCGCGGGGACAAGTTGAAGTGAATGGTCAACTTTTGATTTTGACGAGACTGTAGCAGAGGACCGGAGCTCTCTTACGAAAGCAATTCGTTCAAATGCCCAGGTAAGGTCTCTACTATCTTTTAGCTGCCCATCAACTTCACCCTCGCTTCGAATCCAATGAAAAGTCAGGTCTGTAGATAAGCAACGGACCCAGCCATCCTTTTGATAATTGAGCTTAATCGATTGTATTTCGTCAGAGCTTAACTTGATCGGCAATTGAAACCTTATCTTCTGCCCCGGTCTTGCGTTTGCCGGGCAGGTGACCATAACACGTTGCCCATTTGCAATGAGTGCGAATGCCTGGCCTGATCGCACGCCCTAGGATGAACTTGTTTTCCTTGAACTTCAATGGCAATTATGCGCAGTTACTCGCTTGGGGCACATTTACCTCAAACATCTGATTGCCAAAGGGGCTTCGCATATGGCTATTAACCCGTGCATTTTCGCTCCCACTCGAAGAGCTGGAGGGGTCCATTTCTTGAGGTGTGCTTAGACTTGTGCCTGTGAGACTAAACTATTAGTACATCACTTATCAGCATGACCAGCGAATTATTATCGGAAGATCTGGTGTGCGTACCTCTGCGAGAGGTTGGAACCATGATACGAACCTGAGATCGCTTTTAGTTATGTTGAGTTTTTTAGTGCATGACACCTGCATGCCTGGTCGGACACCTATAGTGGTGCTTAAAACAAGTAAGCCTACACAAAAAATGCGCTGCCTACGCGCCAGGAGGACATGTAACCATCAGCTGTTGATTATTCACTAGTACTGGAAATTGCTCTCCACTTCGGACACCATGTGGAACCTTAAAATTGCAGACATGAGTAAAAACTAGCTGTGAACACTGCGAGCAACGGTTGCCATGTAGGCTTGTGTGCCCTGGGAATTTCTTGGAGCAGAGACAACTATGCGTTCACCTATTTGCCTCCCACCTTCAAGGCATCAAAAGGTAGGCGAGTTTGATAACCTGGACGTATGCCGGGTGGACATCGGACCATAAGTTGCTGTCCATTGGCAATCACCTGAAAACTAGTTGGAGATAGGGCAATATGTAAAATCAAGTACAGGGAATTCTTGTCCTGGTCGAATGCCGGCAGGAACTGTCACATAAAACCTATTGTTGATGGGTGCTTCATTCGTTACAATAAAAAGATAAGACAGGAAGAATACTGGGCTTGTCTCCTTTGAGATCCCGGTACAGAGTAAGCGCCTATATGAAGTACTGTATTTTGTTATTTTTTACGGCCGGTCTTTCCCACCGGGGGGCGGCACGCTAGCTGTTGATAGTTGATTAGGAGGACGTGAGCTGGCGTTAAGCGAACTGGCCCGTGCTTCCCGGCCTCGTGATTCCCTGGAATTGGTAGAAGATTCATTGCCCATGCTGTCCTGCTGAACTGAACAAGAAGCGCAGCACTTACACTAGTAAGGCCATACTAGTACCGTACTTAAGTACACTCATACACTCATCTGCGGTGCCTGTTCTACGGTGTTGCCAGGCAGATGTGCGACACCGCGCGATACGCACGGCAGATGCTAGTTCTCGGGCCGTTAGCTCAGGAAACGATTCGAGAATCATCGGCTCTTGTTGTTGGGGCAGGTGCGCTTGGGTGCAGCTGTCTACCATACCTCGTCGGCGCGGGTGTGGGCAAAGTCACAGTCTGCGATGGCGACAGAGTAGAAGCTAGTAACCTTCATAGGCAGGTCTTGTTCGCTGAGTGCGACATAGGGAGGAATAAAGCAGAAGCTGCGGCAAGCCGGCTTCAAGCGATGAATTCAGATGTGGCCCTGGTAGCCGTCCCACGGCATTGCATGTATGATGAATGCACATCAGATCTAGTAGAGAAGCATAGCATCGTCGTGGATTGTAGCGATAACATAGGGACGCGTTACCTTTTGAATGACGCGTGTTTCTTAGCAGGTAAGCCGCTTATTAGCGCCGCTGCGCTCGGAATTGAGGGTTCGCTGACGCGCTGGGGCAAAACGGGCGGGCCTTGCTATAGATGCGTGATTCCTCGGCCGTCATCGCTTGAGGCACGACGGAGATGTGCCGATCAGGGTGTTCTCGGACCAGTACCTGGCGTTCTTGGTGCGCTTCAGGCTTTAGATGTCCTCCGTTACCTTTCAAAACTTGACGGTATGATAAATAAAATGCATATTTTCGATGGCACGGGTCTAAAAGCATTTGGGTTGCCTCCCCGGAGGCCAACTTGTGTGCTCTGTGGAGAGGCCCAAACAATCGAATCTCTCCAGGACTCAAAACAATGGGCCCTCGGCCAGGGACTTTATGCAGATTTTGATGCTACTCTGTGAATTCTAGCGGCGTCCTGCAAGAGCTTGCTGTTGACTAATTAATAACTCTGCTCAGGTGTAGTTTCGGCAATCCCCTTCCGTCTGAACCGGTCTCACTTCCTTTTGCGAATGAAATCACCGTAATTGACTTGAAAAAAATCATCGACACAGCAGCTTCTCTCACTCTCGTTGACGTCCGTGATCCCACTCAATTCGCTATGTGCAAACTTCAATCTTCCCTCTCTCTCCCCCTTCGTCAGATTCTCGAGGCCCCTGACTCTGCCTCTTCATTCCTACGCGCAAAGACCGCACTCGATTCTCCTATTTATGTTCTTTGCCGTCGTGGGGCTGACTCTCGGGTCGCTACTGCAGAGCTCCTGAAGCTTGGCTACTCAAAGGCATGCAACGTCATAGGCGGCCTTGATGCTTGGCGCCGCAGCATCGATCCTGAGTTTCCGTCATATTGATCAACTTTTAATCCTGTGCAAGGTAGGCCAGGAAAACGTAAGACTCTACTAAGAGTGAGTTTGTGGAAGTCTGAGGGGGTCCTGGGCATCTTCCAACGGCAAGCTAAGGAGCGGACTACGGTGACTGCTCGCCGCGATCCAGATATAACCGCTCCCTTAGCTGATTGCGGCGCTTCCGAAAATATACCCGCACAAGGGAGTCTGTTATTGTTGTAGCTAGCCCGGACCACTCCTGTCGGCACCGCCTCGTGGGTCTTGCCTCTCCCAAGTATCTCAGCTTCAACTTCTCCCAACTTGGCAATGTCATATGTACTGAGACGCCTGGTAGTCATCTATGGTAGTCATAGGTAGCCACGGATCCTCCCCGGGTCAGACTTCCACAAACTCACTGCCACCTTATTTGTATGCAGCGATTCGAAAGTCTGCTCTTGGGCGCGGAGGGCAGCTTTCGGACGCAAAGCGGCGGCTCATTGCTGCAAGTGCTGCAAAAAAAATGAATAAATACTAACTTGATAGTACTACAAGTAGTAGAAACCGTGACTCCTTCACTGTCACGTTCCGCCACGAAGACTCAATAACGTCCCCCCAAAAACCCGCAATCGGCGAAAGCTCCCCGGCAGAGGAGGAAAAAGGTAGTATGAGCTACTCCACCGTGACGGTTACCTGCCCTCAGATGTGAGAGACGTACACCTGTCTTGCTACTTCTGCTTCTAGGTACGTCCCACTGGGCTAGGTTGGCACTTACCCGATCAATCGTGGCCCGGGGTCAGTAACCCGGGTAATTACCCGTTAGTACGGGTTATTAACCCCGGGATCTTATAGAGGGGTAGGGGGAGGGGGGCTCACGGGCCACTGGCGCGGGCCTGGGCCGCTAGATTCTCCTCGAACGTAACTTTGTTGCCCTTCGCGTCGACGCCGCGCGCGACGCGCTCGGACTTCGCGATCAGATCGCACAGCCACGCCGCGCCGTCGAGCCCAACCTGTGTGCGCATAATATTCGACGCCATCCCCACGAAGACGCGATCCCCGCGAATCGCGGACGCGGGACGGTGCCTCACGAAACAGGTCGCCCATCTTCCCGCAGAGGTGGGCCGGCTTCGAGGCCATGCTATCTTTCGGATCCACTACTTCCATCGTGGCAAGATCAGCGAATTCCTGGTGGAACTCTTTGGCGCGCTGCTCCCCGAGCTTATCGGTGAGCGACACGTCGTCGACGCGCGAGTAGGTAGGGTCGCCCGGCTCCGAGAGCGTCACCTCGCCGTTCTCGGTCGGAACAATGCCGCGCAGCCGCGTCAGGAGGATGTCGAAGCGAATCTGTTGGCCCTTTGCCCGTCTCCTCATTAAGAGGCACGACGGCGATGCAAACCTCACGATCAACGTGCTCGCCGTTGAACACCTGGAGCACGACAGTCATAAGCTTCTTCGCAATGTCCTTGCCGCCCAGGGCTTTATCATCGTCGAAGTCGTCCTTCCCACGGGCAGCGCCCTTAAGCCCGTCCGGCGACGCGGGGCCGAGCACGACGTATTCGCCATCGATGTCCCTCACGACCTCCAGGCGCGACTCGCCGTGGACACAGTCGAAGGTCACGCCCAGCACGCGACCCTTAGGGCCGCCGAGCGCTTCTAGAGCTGCGTCGACCATCAACGCCGAGACGCGGACGATGTCCTTGAGTGGGTACGGCGTCGCCGAATAGTAACGAACCTGGCGCGGGCCTGGAACGCCCGGGAGATTCTGCAGACCCCCATCGAAAATCTCGGGCACGCCGGGCAGAAACCGCTG
>JACLAA010005886.1_pt1 | contig 10187 bp, 8 predicted proteins | sample 8027891 | NCBI WGS metagenome assembly JACLAA01 (sample SAMN15724900, study PRJNA655200) | protist metagenome | isolation source: fluorescence activated cell sorting (FACS) single amplified genomes of... | place: Spain: Blaines Bay Microbial Observatory, Mediterranean Sea | collected 2016-01-19 | reverse complement strand
CAATGAACTCACAAAGATGAAAAAGCGACGACTCTTTGGTCTCGGATATTACGCACATGAGAGCAATAATGGCGTCAACAATCGCTTTCTTAAATTCAAAACCCCCTTCCTCGCGCAGAAAATTGGCAAGAAATCCAACAAGGACACGGTGCTTTAAAGGGTATTTGAGACAAAGCTCCCGAATTGCAGTGACGACAACAATCTTGAACTCGTCTGCTATTTCATTCATAAATGACGAAATTTGTTTCATTAGACGATCAACAGATGATTCAGAACCAGTTTTTAATAAAGTCGTAATTGCAAAAGTTGCAATAGAGCGATTATTATCGGCGATGAGCGACTCCATGTCGTCATTACATTTTATGACTGCTGATGGTTTGGCTATTGCAACACTAGAAAGAGCTCGCATCGCTGCAAGCCGAAGCGTGGACTTTGGGGAAGACAGGAAAAGCTGCAAGACAGCCACAGCCGGGCCGAGATCGCGCTCTTCTATTCCGGGTAAGTTGCAAAGCGCTTTAGCGGCCTCATAAATTACTGCCTCAGAGCGGTGACGCAGGGATAACTCCAGAAATTGGTATGCAGCGCGGCCTGTTGCGCTTGCCAAGGCATTCCCGCCAGAATCGCGCACAATGGTAGTAATGTACCGGATCAAAAGACACGTTGCCAGGGGACTTGAAATTGTTCCCCTTGTCAACTTCGTAACTAGTTTAGATATCGCAAGGCGATCATGTTGCTTGATCTCATATAAGAGGGAAAGTGCATGAAATTGGACCATATCCGAGGATGAATGTAAGGCCTCCTGTACTTCGTTTACCCATCTCCTGACAACATCAGGTGACCCGCGTATCAAATGTGTGCCTGGTCATATCCGTGTTACTGGAAGTGGAAGTGGAAGCAAGTGCTTACCTGCAACAAGAGCAGACGAGGATACCATCTCATTTCTGTCTACAATAGCCTGTTTGATGTACCTTTCAATTGCACCAAGCATGGTAGCATCAATCCTACTCCAACTTGGTATCCCTCATTATAGAATAACTCACGCACATTTTAGCAAGTACACGGATTGAATTCGCACGAAACAAATCTTCCTTTGAATTCATGTCCTTAGTCAAAGAAGAGGTCACTATAATTATGTCGTCAGGGTTACACGTTTCGGCCACCTAGGCAACAAAAGTATGCAAATGACATACTAGAGAGCGTTGCCTCTTTTATGAAGAAATATATCATTCGACGAAGGGAAGCGTCGCTGGATTGGAAAAGCTTAGTAACACCAAAGAAGACCTCAGTCACCTCAGAGGATGACATGGCATCACCCTGAGTCACTATGTGCAGTAACTTAGTGATAAGCTGAGAACACTTGCGTGGCGACTCAGTCACAACCTTAGAGTCTGAAAAAACACGGCACTCTTGCAGTACCGTCGCCTTTTCAAGGTCGGAGAAGGGAGAAGCTGTAAGGAGACAATAACTCAAAATATATATAGACCGACAACTCACGCGAGTCAGCGTCCTCGCGCTTAAATTTGTCCTTGAGCCCTTGGAATTCTTTGACCATCGACGATATAGTTAACCCCCCTCCATCATCGGCCTGCTCTAAAGGCGAGGTCATCTTTGTACCGCGAAGTGGCGCCACTCGGAGGCAGATAAGAGACCTAAGGTAAAAGGTAAACACTTGATTTTTACTCCCTCGGACTCGGACTCCCTCTTCTAGCTGCCCTTTTAAACCACTAATATTCAGCCTGACTCGGACTCGAGACTGAGGTACCCGTTCAAGTCACGGTTCCGAGTCATCTCAACAGCCTGAGGCCTGCCAGTGCCAGTGACTCGGACTCGGAGCCTGAGTGTGCGGCCGTTAGTCCTTCCCCGCCACCTTTGAGACACGTAGGACGACTCTCGGCTGAGAAAGGTAGGTCGTTACCGCGCCCCCGGCCGGTCGCGGCGACCCTGACGTAGATACATACAGATACATTACTACATAACCCAAGTAACCCAAGCAGGATCCGCTAACTTAACACTTTGTACTGTCGCCGCGTGAATCCCAGCTCCAAAGCAGAAGACTCAACCTTTGTCGCCAATGTGCAGCTAGTAGGCCACACATCTGTAGTTAATGATTATGTATAGTGATAATGCTGGGACCATGTTCAATAAACCGCACCCGGTAGCTTCTTTCAACTCCCCCATGGGTCAAGTCGAAAATGCATTCATACAGAGCTTGGGATTTTCCGTTGCAGAGGCGATGCAGCGACTTGTGACAGATGAGGTACTGCACGAGGTTGATGCACGACATATTCATCGGCTGCTTGCAGAAAAAAACCCGACTGCACGAGACGTTGTGTTGAAACTGGAGCAATCTGGCGGGTCGTCCTCGAGGCAGGCCGTTACTGACTTCCGAAAAAGTGTGATCAGACTCTTCAAAGAGCAATACTCGCACCAAAATAAGAAGAATAAGAAGAGTAACGGCCTATCAGCACACAGGTGGTCCCTTAATTCCAACGAAGTAGCTCATGTTCTAGCTGCAGATCAGGGTGAAAATCCTCCTGCAAACATCAAACCACCAGTGACTATTACCGCAATAAAAAAAAGCAACAAGAATAATTATTCGCGTAAAACACCCAACACTGGTGTGCCCGTGATTGAAAATGTCTGCCATCATCTGGCGCAACGTGTAGCTGAACTTCACGTTACTAAAAGTAGTCGACCAAAGGTTGTCTTGGTGGGCCGAGGAAAATACAATCCAATTCACAAAATGCATCTGCGTCATTTTGTCATTGCGCGGCAATTCTTGGAAGAGCGCACAAGATTTTCTGTGCTTGGCGGCCTGTTGGTGCCAAAACATGCCACGGATGTAAGGCAAAGATGTCGAACACGACCGCAAGAGATAATCACTCCGCGGCATCGCCTTGCGATGGTGCGGGCTGCTGTTGGTGGGTCTCCCTGGCTCACAGTTGATAGCTGGGAGATTACCCGGCGCAGAGTCTTAGACTATTTAAGTACACTTGATCACATTCGTCAACTCTTTGAGCAACGCTTTCCGGATCTTATGGCACCAGTTCGCTTTGTCCTATTAGTGGCGCCTGATCAATTATTGCAGCTAAATCTTGGCGAGCTTAAGGACGCGGGGCATGAATGCATCACTATTTGCCGTCCTCACGAGCATAAGCGCCTGCTGAGGCAAATGGGGAACAGATGGCGAAACGTCGCGCATGTGGTCGAGGATAACGCCTTGCTCTCTGTTGAGCTTGAGTCGTGTTGTTCTAGCAAGATACGCCATGCCCTTATGTCTGGTGACTTCGATGCAATAGCTACAAATGTCCCTGGAGCTACGCTTGATTACATTAAATGTCACCGCCTTGCCCAAAAAATGTCGGGGATCCAGGACTGGACCAGATGGGATAAAGATTTTGCGGATGGTGAGGTGCGTTTCGAGGGTAACTATATACCTTAGATTAGGACATTATGCAGGGCGAAGAAGATCGCGGCTATCGGCGAAACCCAAAAAAAATTGTCAAAGAGAGTACCTCCTTCATGAAAAGCTGACATATCAATCCAGAATTTGGCGCCGCTTGCTATAGCCCTTGACTCACTCGAAGGTTCTATGAAAAAGAGCAGGTGGAACCGCGTGAACTCTGGAGCCAAGTGAAGAGTAAGGGGCATTTCCCCGTTTTTAGCTTCAACCCAGAAATTTCCCACGAAGAAAACAAAGGTACTAAGGTGAGGTGAGGCCGCCCCTGGCCAGCGCATATAAGTGGATGAGGATCTCGAAGCTACTCCTTCCGCTGTTTATGTTTCTGAAGACCTCTAGGCGTGACTTTTCGTCAATTCAGGCAGCCCACGCAGTCATGACGAGGGGTCGTGTGCGAAGGGCCATCGATCGCCACTCCCCATTTCCTCATTCCCCACGGTCCCGATTTTGTCATTCTCCACGTCATTTGGCCTGAGTCGCAACAAACAGCTGCCCTTGACCTCCGAGGACAAAAAAGTATTTCTTTTCTCGGGCGACGCGGGCTTACAGCCTGAGCCTCGGAGTTCCCCAAAATGCGCCACTGGCATGGTTACTTCATTTCACAGGGGACCTGGGACTCGGATGATTTGGCTACTTCCCGATTCCCCGCTTCTTTCGTAACCCTTCCACGCCGGGCCGGGGCCTACTAGCTTGTACTTGAACCACGAACAACTCCAACCCTACTAGCAGTACCACGGTAAGGTACCAGATTGTACCGTAGGTATCTGCGGTACCGCAGGGTGTTCTATTTTTTTTTTAAGCCTGACTCATAATAGATCATATGAGTTGCAAAACACACTCCTTAAAAGATGGCCCACCCGTAATTTGATCGGAACCTCAAATGGCGATAACATCTGGCTATAATAATGCGTGTGGGTGCTGGCTGAAATCTTTGGCTTTCGCAAGGTCTGTAAGTATGTTGCCAGTCATATGGCTTGCCACCGTAGAGGCCGCGGATACTCAAGCGACACTCGGGCCCAATCACCGACGTCACTCGGGAAAGACCGAATCAAATCTCAAATTTAAACATTACAAGAGCGCCCTGTCAAGGGAATGGATACAATCGGTCACTATTCCTTATACCAAACGCAATTTTGCCCACTACAAGAGATATAGGTAGTTCTGGCAAATGAGCTATCCACTCGCTCATTGTCTACGCAAGAGCGAGGTGTCATCTATTCGGCTGTCGGTCTGGAAGCTATACAAAAAGCATGCAAGTCAGGTCGGTCTGTCCGTCTTAAAAACTCGCAAGCAGAATTTGGGCTGCTACTAGTGACTGACTCAAGAGGCAAGTCACAGACAGTACAGTGGTCATCGCTAGTCTTTGACAGTGTTGTGGAAACCGGTCAACCCACTTATTTGCGTTGGGAGGAGTCAAATAGAGATGAAGTAACTACCCGCAAGACGCAATGGTCAGGCAAATTTTACGAGGGAGAATGTGGGCCAGAGGATGGTACCTGCATGCTAGACTGGAAAAATGAACATGAAAGCAGGCCAATGGTGGTTAAACGGCACATGCACACCCTCAAGATACGGGCAATGATGATTGGCCTCCACATCTACCATAAAATCTTGTTTCTTGATGTAGAAACAATTGTCTGTGAGTCTTTGCATAGTCTTTTTAGGACAGTTGACTCCCAGGGGTCGCAAGTGGCCTTTGTTCCAGTGTCTAAGGGTCACTTTTACGGTGGTGACATAGTTGCTAGGGTATTTGATATACCAACAGACTTTCCGGAGGTGAGAGTCGAAACTATGGTTTTTCAACCAGCAGTGTGATTTTGGTCAAATATATAATATATTAACAGCACATAATGCTGTAGGTCATGCGAAATGGATCAGCAACACATCGACTCTTGGCTAACTGGAACTTAGCATTGTACTTTCTTTCACGGCATGATTTGCTGCTAGGCCAACATGCATTTAGAGCCTCCCTGTTTCATTCTGGCGTTAGTTACAGTAAGCTGCCAGTCTCATCGAGCTGTTTTGTGGATGTGGACGAGCAGCAAACCAGGCTAGCACTGTTGTCAGCATGTCCTAACATAGTCAAGGACGTTGCGGATCAAGCATCGACGTATAGTGCCATACGTGACTGCGTGGTTTTGCATTCTCGAGAACTTTCTGGCCAGAGTACCCAAGGCCCTATTGGCTTGCCGAACTTTTTCAGCAACCGAGGTGGGCAGTTAGTGAAGAATGATAGCACACAACCAGAGAACAACATAATAAAAGACCTTTCTGGAATTAACTTACCAAAAACAAGAGCGACGAGAGCGAAAGACTTGGAACCTGATGATGCCATCTACCGGAATGCGCCTACCATATTTCTTCATATTCCAAAAGCTGCTGGGAACTCAGTGAAAAAACTCTTTGTGAAAGGTTTTCTTCTAAAGCAACGTAACAGTCAGCATCCGGGAGCAAAAGTCAAGATGCAATCTCTGCACATAGACACACGGCGAGATTGGGACATAAAAAAACAGGCGAAAAATCCTTATGGGGTTCTCTTTGGTGCATTTGCATTTGGCGCCTGTGCTAGCCACCCTCAAGCCCCCTGTGCATATTATGTGGCATGTAACCCGCGCGACAATATGTTTCACTCCTACGTAGCCCTCATCATCCCAGGTCCTTCGCGAGCCTGTTGCTCGAATCCTGTCCGAGCACAAGTATTGCCATGCTGTGAGTTTTGAGGATCAATGTTGTGCAGGATCTCGTGGAGCAGTATACATGCGCACATTGAACATTGCCCAGTGGGCTGAAGAGAAAGGAAATTTTATGCTTGAGCACTTTCTTCAACTCGTTCCTGAGGACTGGTACCAAATGAGTACAAATTATTATGTGCCCTGGCGCCAGCGTGACCGTGAGACACGCATCAACCCAATCGAAAACCGCCGCGTGAGAGAGGGCCCTGCTAATGTCGCAGATCTACGGTTTGTTGAGGAACATTTGGAGGAATGGTTTGCTGTCATTGGTATTACCGAGCGCTTTGAAGAATCCATGATGCTCTTTGCATTTGCTTTGGCTGGTAAGTCCATACCTAAGAACATGGCGGCAGTCCACACCCATAATCAGAACACATCTGCATCTGGTGTTGATGCAAGCAAAATAGAGCGCCTCAATGCTGCTGTCACGCTTGACACGAGCCTATATTGTACTGCATTTTCCCTCTTTGAGAAACAACTCGCGCAGCTCAAAAAGTACGTCTAGTGCGTTTGATGGAAGCCCCCAAGTAGGCTCTGATGAGGCAATAGGCACGCTTATTACGGTGCAAAATTTATTTTCTTAAGGTCTGAGTCATGGATGATGCGTTGGTGATACGCCGGTGGATGAAACATGGCCATGGGATTGGCTGCTGACGATTTCCTGTACATGAAATTTCACAGACCAAGAATCTGCACATAACTCAAGTCTGCCCTCTCTTCTGGGCTCTGCAACCGCGAACTCGTTGAGTCGATGTCACGACAGCTGCAGTTGATTCGTGGCCCATGGGATGTGAATTAAAGGGTTGGCTATATATGTGTGTGGTGCCGGTGTTTTGGAACTAGCGTTGCGCAAGGCGGCATGGCACGGTTGCGAACACCTTGTAGATCTCCGCTTATGTAGGCTGCCCTTCTTCCAAGGCAAAACCGAAAGGCGTGCCCATTTTTAACTGGATAGCACAGGCAAGGAACACCATATGCTTGCAAATGAAACACTCTCACATCCTTGCACGCCTTATCCTAGCTAAGAATTCCTCATTACACAATCCAGGACTAGAAGAGACAGATTCATCCGGCTGTATTGAGAGATTCTATAACAACACACCCGAAAGAGATTTACACTCCTAAACCGTGACCACGATTTTAGGTGACAAGCCAGGGGCGATCCTGTCTTTTTTTTTTTTTACCGGGCCTCGCGATGCTATCCCCTCGCGATGCAACCCTTAATATGTTGGAAACTGTTTGTGGAAGGGTCCGGACCCGCAGTGTGATTCCCTCCATCTAGGTGGCGGTCTAGACTAGAAGAATCAAATTTCTTGAAAATGATAGAGACTCAGAAGAGGCCTAAACGAAAACACATAATTAAAATTACGACGCAAAGAAAGAAATCGGTCCCTCAGCGAACCAGTTCAATTCGACCGACCCGTCCCTGGTTTTCGGATAATCAAGCAACCTCCGCGAGGGGGGTCAAAACTCAGTCTCTCACTTCTCGTAACTACAACTTGAACCGGGGCCCGGAGCGATTGAACCGCACAACTTGAACCGGGGGACATCACGATCCGCGGGTGTGTGGTCACGGTGATTTACCCTGCCAGTCGGAGCTTATACTAGGCGGGCCGCCGTGCCTCCTTTCTGTACATGTTTTGTGCGTTGTGTACGCATCCCGGGCTTCGTTTTCTGGCATGCTTCGGGGCTACCTGAGCTGCCTCTGACGCCTCCGAGTCCCGACTGTGGCGCTCAAGCCTGTGCTCGCCAGTTCGAATCAAGCTGCCAAGCTGCGATTAACAGGACGGAATGCCAGCTGCCTCGTCTCGGTATCACACAACCGTGACCCACTGGCCTTAGTACTATTCAAATTATACCTCAGGCTCGCCGTGTTCAGGAGTTCAAGTTATACTAGGCACGCGGAATACCCTAGAAACATAGCCAACTCCTGTGTCACGGTAACCGTGACTAGGAAAGAAATGCCAGAATACGGCACTGGTGACGTACCGTAGGTACTAAGGGCGTGCTAGTATAAATACCTACGGAACTACCGGAGGTACACTGAAGTAGCTCTAGAGCTACTTCAGTAAGTAACCCTACCCCCCTACTATAATAGGGTTAGTTTAAATCATACTAGGCCCATACCCGGGGTTACTTTAAATCATACTAGGCCCATACCCGGGGTTACTTTAAATCATACTAGCCCTAACCCTGGCTTAACTGGGATCTGCAGAAATAGTATCATGAGTATAATCTGAAAAAAAAAGTTTAGTAAAAAGTCCCACTGTTCTACTGTAATCCTAGTAGGTTTTTAAGTAACCCACTAGTATAGTTGCGGTGCATCCCTCGCGTTGGTCTGTAAGTCTGCAGCTGCTCAAAGGACTCACCATGCCCTCCCTCCTCGACATCTCAATTCTGGTGGCAGGAGGTCTCACCTTCCCGTTCCGGCTCCTCTGCTTTTTTCCCGGCGTTATGGAGCACTCCCCTGCCTGTCTTCGACGAGCTGCTTCCCTCGCGCACCCAATGACGGAACACGTGTTCTTGATCGATGATATGGGCAACGACCTTACGCTGGTGCTGCTCTGCGCCTGGGCGTATTTGCAGACCAGCGTCGCGAGTAAGAAAGCAGTGGCGACGCTCATGAGCATTCAGAACCTATGGGCCGCATTCGTCGCGCACGGACTGGCGTCGCCGGAAATGCCGGGGGAGCCGTACCTCAAGCGCGTCTTCGGACAACCCGTTGTGGTCATAATTTGCCTGGGGCCGGCCGCGCTCATGGTCGCGGCGATTCTCACCGCACCGGATGCGAAGGCGGGCAAGAAGTGTTTTATTTGTTTTTTGTTTTTCTTTGTTTCTTTTGTTTTTTGTTTTTTATATAACCGAATAATCAAACATTGACAAACATTGACAAAAATGATATAATCAAAAATGATATAATCAAAAATGATATAATCAAAAATGATATAATCAAAAGAAAAATTTGGTCAAAAGAAAAATTTGATCAATGAAATGATTATACAATTTTAATCAAAAATTTGGTTTTATTTATGTGTAATAATTATTTATTAAGTACTTAGAGTTGCCATTGAAGAGCGAATTTGAGATGCACAGTCGCATTGGTGAAAGGAGTGAACGCGGTAGCGGAAACTTGGTCACCGTTGCTGGTGATGGCATTGGTTTCGTTGACACCTTCAGCGCAGTATTTTACTATCTTTTTTTGAAATTTTTATGAGTATCATATATGTATGATATCATATGAGTATAATCTAAAAAAAAAAAGTTTAGTAAAAAGTCCCACTGTTCTACTGTAATCCTAGTAGGTTTTGAAGTAACCCACTAGTATAGTTGCGGTGCATCCCTCGCGTTGTCTGTTAAGTCTGTAGCTGCTCAAAGGCGGCTGCCCAAGCCAGCACACGAGTATTTCACGTCAACACATCTCACATCCCACGCGGCGAGCCCCCCGCGTGAAAGTATACACAGCGCATCTGTTTAACTCCTATTTGCTGCCGAAGCATTAAATAGCCGTCGCCGCTTCTCTGACGCATCCCTGTAACTTCACACGCAATCGCTGACACATAATTTTGCAGACATGTCTCCCACATTGCTAATTTTTTAGGTCTCGCCTACTCGAACCTGTTGCGCGCCATGGCCGAACAGATGACTAACCGGGCGCGCTTAGAATCAGAAACGTATACAAAGCTACACGAGGTCATGAAAGATAAATCAAGCAGTGCTGATGCAATTTATCCAAAGCTCAAAGCGTTTTCCCGTTTTGCCCAAGACATGGTGATGTACGCGGTCCCGCTCAGAGTCATATGAGTGGTGAATTTGTAGAAGAGTGGGCCCTGGCTTGTGAACATATGCAAGATAAGCTTCGATTCTACCAAAAATTACTGGACCAGAAGCGTGGCAAGAAAACAATTGTGCGCGTGGTCAAACAGTATGTAGCTGTGGACATCGAAACGCAAGTGGTCGATGCTGCGCCAATTGCGACTGCACAGCCTCCTCCTGGT
>JACLAA010003896.1_pt1 | contig 10191 bp, 9 predicted proteins | sample 8027891 | NCBI WGS metagenome assembly JACLAA01 (sample SAMN15724900, study PRJNA655200) | protist metagenome | isolation source: fluorescence activated cell sorting (FACS) single amplified genomes of... | place: Spain: Blaines Bay Microbial Observatory, Mediterranean Sea | collected 2016-01-19 | reverse complement strand
TAGGTCGATAAAATCGCGTCGCGGGTGTGTTCCAACGGGAAATATTCGCGTAATTTGCCTTCATCAACACCTAACGTCGCTTTGTGTGCGCGAGCGTAATACGAAATATCCCACGGTTCGATCTTCGTGCACGCTTCGCCTTCTTCTTGGCGTTTCAATTCGAGTAACATCTCCAAGTCTTTCTTCAAGCGGGTTTTCGATCGATCTAAAATATCTCTCAAAAATGCCATCGCTTTCTCCGGAGTTTGCGCCATTTTCGGTTCGAGCACGTACGACGCGTGATCTCTAAAACCGAGCAACTGTGCCGTTTCGTGGCGCAACTTTACCGTCTGCAAAAACAAATCCGTGTTTTCTTCTTGAAACTGCGTCGCTTTCGCTCTGGCTAACTTTTCGCGACTCTTTGGATTATCGCAGAATTGCATTATCGGCATCACGTCCGGCGCTTTCAGCGACACCTTCAACTTCCCGGACGCTTCGTCTAATTTATATTGTTTTAAATCCGGCACCCCGGTTAACTCGCTCTCCGCGAATAAAACAAACGTCTGGTCCTCGTTAATGTTCGAGCTAAACGAAGAGCACAAACTTTCAATCTTGGCCATGTTCTCGCTGATCTTCTCTCGGTTCTTGTTCCCGGTGCCTTTCCGTGTGAACTCGTCCATGACTTTCCTCGCAAACTTGAAGTCCTCTTTGTTGAAGTCCTCCTCGCTCGTGGTGGTAAAACTCTTCGTAAAAACGTCTTCGAAAACGTCCAACAGCGTTGCTCTCGAAAACGTCGCGTCGAACAGTTCGCTTTTCAATCTGTCTTTCGCTTTGTTCGATGCTTTCCGAACTTCAGCATTCTCGTGCGTCATGCCCGGTAACGTCACCAACGCGCTGCACTCGCTCGCTTTCCCGATCGCTCGAGAGAACGCGGCAAAAGTGTTCGACCAACTCCTCGCGTCAGATGGGACGCTTTCGATGCGTTCGATGGCGTAGAAATAGGTCGAGACGATGTCCTTCTCGATGTGTTCGATGTCGTTCGTGTCCACCGTCGAGGGAAACTTTGGGAGAGTATTCGTCGTCATGATGGTGCGCTTTTGATGCGTTTTCTTCCGCAAAGACGACGAAGATGTAGACGTGAACGACGCTCTCGACAAAGTTCTCGCGAAGGAGCCGCTCTTCATTCGCCAAAGTGGTGATGCGATGCGTTCTCAAAGTGTGATGGTTTTCTTCAGAAGTTCGTCCTTCTTTACAAAAGCATCTGATGCTAAAAAATCTAATAATACACCGTCTAAATATCCATCTAACCGTATCTAAATCTATCCGCTTCTACTACATGTATTTGACCAATCCTTTCCAAAACTTCGGGTTATTTCTCAAGTTATGGCAAAAATATCCGATGTGTTCTCTCTTATCTTCCGGGAACTCTTCCACCCACTCCTCGCGTTTGGCGTCGAGAAACGCCTGCTCCTCTTTTACGCGGAGTTCCGCCTGTTGAACCGCGAGTTGTTTCTTGGCTTTTCGGGACATGAAGATGGACGGTTTTTTCTTTTTGTTGTTCTTGTTGGTGTTACTGGCGGCGGCGGAGGACTCCACATCGGCGGTCGCGTGGGAAGATTGGGAGCGCGCGTCGTCCTCGTCCGAGTGGTCGTCAACGCCTTCCGTTTCGGAAGGCGCGTCGTGGACCAGTAAGCTCTCGCGTTCGTTCGCGAGACTTTTGTCGCCAACGCCGACTCCTACGACGTATCCTTCTTTCTCCCTGCTATTCTTCTTCTCTTTCCGTTTAATCGCGTCGTAATATAAGTTAATCACCAAAATAATCATCTCTAAACCGTGCCCGACTAACGGCGGCGCCCAGGTACTCGCGCTTTCGTGCATTTTCGCTTTTTGGACGCACGCGCCTAAACCTCCCGCGACTGATAACACCAAACGCGCGTAAGACATGCTTCCACTCCCTTGGAACTTCCACGACTCCCAAACTTGCGGCACATATCTAAACGCCTCTAAAACTGCGTTTAATAAACCCAAAGCTACCGCGTACGATTCAAATTCCGTGCACCCGTGCCAGACGACCATTCGCACGACTGGCGCCGCTAACGCTAAACACGGAATACCGTGGGCAAACCACCCCATCCAAGCTATATTCTTCTCCGTCATCAATCTTCCCATGAACATTTTCTTCCTATCTGAACAGTAACTCGCGGCTAAAGGATACAAAGGAAACCACAGCAAAGTATACACCAACGTGTAATACAACGTCAACATGCTCGCCTCGCACCGCTCAATTGTATACTCCACCTCCTGCCGTATGCAAAACTTGATCTGATCGAAGTGTAAAATAAACACGTTCAACGACGCGCTCCAGCACGATAAATTCAGAAGTGCTAAACTTGACATGGACAAACCGTCCGCGTTCCCTAAAACGACCAACTTGACGTATTGCGGTATCGCGCCGACGACCACCGCGGAGATGAATATGAACATAACTGTTTTTGAAAATACGCGAGAAGAAAAGAGCGTAAAGAGAAAAGAAAGAGAGAGAGTAAGAACGGTTTGGTCAGTTTCTCAAAGCATCATCGAAGCGTTAAATCAAAGACGTACTCGCCATGGCGCCGACGCCGCCTTCCTCGATCGGTTTCACGAAACACTGCGAGTTTGGATTTTGAAACATCGTGTCGTGATTCACGTCGTATCTTTGCGTGTTCCCGGTGGAGTTTAACGCCGAGACGATGTGCGAGGACACGTCCAAGCCAGAGAATGGGTCTTTCGTGAGTTTCGCTCTGTGCGCGTGCGCTGACGATGCGCCTTGGCCGTGAATGGTATTCGGGGAAGTCACGTGCGTGCTCCCGAGACTTGGATACGCGCTGCTGGAATAATACGAATAATACGCATCATACCCGCGTTCGCCGTGTACATCGGGCAGGTTATACGCGTACACCATTCTTCGCGCTCCGTTTGAGCGTCTCACTCTCTCGAACGGAGAAGAGCACCAAACGGAGGACGCGACACTGATGGAATAAAAATGAAGCAAAATGTGCCCCCGCGGACCTTTTTAGGGAAAGTCAAGCCACTTTTAGGGGGAAAATTCGTTACAGCACAATACACTCTCTCCGTGCGTATGCTTTCGTCGCGAATTCGATTTGTCGCGGCTCGTATATCGGCGAGATACTCTTCGAGAAGGCGCGTCTTTTCGTCCTCTTTTGTATCGGCGACTTTTTCGATGGACGGTGACGATCTGTGTTCGAGAGAACGACAGAAAGAGAAGAAGCAGACGTTGCGAGCGCGCGTGAGAGCGAAATTGAAAGCAACTTTTTCTTCTTCTCGCGAAGAAGACCCCGAGACGACGAAGAAGAGACGAGATGATTCGAAAGCGATTTGCGAGAAAGTGTTAGAGTTGGACGCGTTTAAAAACGCGAGAAGGATGTGCGTGTACATCGCGCACCCGAAGTTACACGAGGTGGATTGCTCGGTGTTGATTCGCGAGGCACTCGATTCCTCTTCTTCCGAATTCGGAGAAGAAAAGGTTAAAGTGTACGTTCCAATCGTGGACGATAAAAACTCAAACGTTCGGTTTTTACGCGTACGAGATATGGAGAAGGACTTGGAGAAGCGAACGATGGGGATTATGGAGCCGACGGAGTTGGATTGGAGGACGAACGAGCCGCGCGAAGACGTGGCGGATTTGAAGGAAAACGAGAAGTTAGATTTAGTCATCGCACCTGGTTTAGCGTTCGACGAGACGTGTAAACGGTTAGGGAGAGGTGGAGGGTATTACGATAAGTTTTTAAGCGAAGGGAAAGGGAGAGAGGCGGTGAAAATCGGACTCGCGTTTGACGCGCAAATAGTCGACGCGGATGAAATCCCGCTCGATCCGTGGGACGTCGTCTTGGACCTCGTCGTCTCGAAGAGTCACGTGTATCGAAAAAAAGAACAGAACACATAGAAAACGTAGAACTATATACTCTGAATAGGTAGAATAGAATTAGATAGTTGTTTTAGCACAGTTGTAACGCTGTCGTTTGTGTGCGACGTTGAAGCCGTTTCGTGCAACAAAACAACACCAACATTTTTCCTTTCTCTTCCCGGGAAAAGTCTTCAAAAGCACCCACGCATACATGGCCATCGACACGCCGTTCGTGTACCAAAAATCAAAAAAGAAACCTCGAAAAGACGCGGATATTTGTGAAATCAAGTGCAAAGCTTTGGCGTGCAACATTCAAAAGTGCATCGCGAGTTTACCGACGACGAAGTCTTTGGTGTCGAGCTCCACGGTGAACTTTGAGTTGTGCAGGAAAAGCATCGACCGATACGAGAAGTGCTGCGAGATTTGGCGAGAGAAGGAGAAGAAAGGAGAGGTGTAATCGTCAGCATCTATATAATCACACGTGTTTGCGCCTCTGTCGTTGAGGAGGATTTATTGTGAGTAGAGTGACGAGCGATTGTGTGTGTGTGTGTGTGTGTGTGTGTATTGGGGGAGCATTTGGTTTTGGAGAGAAGCCGAGCGAACGACCTCGCGCGAATCGAACGAATCGCAGATGTCTCAATCGTTTTACGCGCGGGACAAGTTCCAAGCGTCAAAGTTCTGGGTGGAAAAGTACGAGCAAGAAGCCTCGAAGAACTGGGACCGGTTTTACAAGACGCACAAGGGGAACTTCTTCAACGACCGCGAGTGGTTTTACCGCGAGTTCCCGGAATGTTTTCGTAAACCAGAATGGAGAGAGACGGAGGAACCGATGCCGGAACACATCGAAGTGGACGAGTTTGACACGACGACGGCAGAGCCGAGCGAAGTTATGAAGAGCACGACGAAAGATGAAGTGGAAGTGAAACCGTTGCCGGAGGAAAACAGGGTCTATTTAGAGCTCGGATGTGGCGTCGGAAACTCGGCGTTTCCGATTATTAAGAACGACCCGACCGCGGTGGTGTACTGTTGCGATTATTCCGCGAACGCGATCGAGGTTTTGAGGAAACGGAAAGAAGAAACGTTATCAAAAGAAGACCAGTTAAGGATACGAGAGTTCGTGTGTGACATTACCAAGGAAGATGTGTGCGAGAAAGGAGCCGTGCCTAAAAATGCGGTGGACGTGTGCACTTGCGTTTTCGTCTTATCGGCGCTGAGTCCAGAAACGGTCAAAAATGCCATCGAAAACATCGCAAACGCGTTAAAACGTAATGGCCAAGGTAGATGTTTAGTCAGAGATTACGCGGTTGGCGATTTAGCGGAAGTTCGTTTCGAAAACGCGCGAAGAGACGGACAAAAATTGGGCGACCATTTTTACGTCCGGAGCGATCGAACGCGTTCGATTTTTTTTAGCAACGAAGGTTTAGTGGAGGATTTTTGCGGCGGCGGCGGCGGCGATGACAACGATAACAAGAAGCACTTCTCTTTGATTGAGTGCACGAAGTTTGCTCGCATAATCAAGAATAGGAAAGACGAGACGGAAATGAGGAGAAGATGGGTGCAAAGTTCTTTCGTGAGAGGCTTCTTCGACGTCGGAGAGCTGCTCGTCGAGTGAAAATACAGACGACGACGAAGGCGACGACGACGTCAATGAGAAGAAGAAGAAGAAGAAGAAAAACGAGAAGAATCCAAACAGACACGTGCCGGTTGTTTTTCTGCACGGCCTTGGCGTCGGCGTCGGGCCGTATTCGAGTTGGATTATAGAGAGATTACCGAAAGATAGAACGATTCTGTGTCCAGAATGGCCGAATATTTCCTACGGAATCGAACGAGGGCACGAGTATCCGACGCCGAGGGAATTGGCGCAATTTTTGAGAACATCCGTGGAAAACGCGATTAAAAAAGTTAAAAACAAAACGCAGTTGACGACGAGTGAAATAAAATGCGATTGTATCGGACATAGCTACGGAACGGTCGTTTTAACCGGGTTTCGAAGGTACTGTCGAGATGTCGTGCGTCGTTCGGTATTTATCGACCCGGTTTGTTTCGTACCGTCGTTCGGGCGATATCTTAAATACGCCTTTGAGGAGCATTTACACGCGTGGTTTCAATTTTCATCGTACATTCGAACGAAAATAAAAAATCCGGACGAGCCTATGGATTTTATGAACGTTTTCATGTCGACCTGGTTCGTGAAAGGCGATCCGTCCACGCAGCACTTAATGAAGCGCCTACTGTTTCCGCAGGAAAGTTGGGAACGAGGTCCCTTGGACGAGCGCGATTGTCTCGTCTTGAGCGGCAAAGACGAAATTGTACCGAGCGAGGATATTCGAAACACGTTTCAAAAGACGTGGCCGAAAACTGCTATTTTTTACCAAGGACAGTGGCAACACGGCGGGTTCTTGTTAGAGGAGGACCCGGAAAAGGTGAACGAGGCGCTGTTGAAGTTTATCGAAAGAGGAAGAGAGGAGAAGAACAACGACGTTCCTCTCGCGTCTCCGGAATAGATTTTGAGGTACCTCGCGGAAACAACAACAACAAGCGGTTATAACTTATTTACTACTTTTGCTCCTACTAGCTTTCCACGCCTTCAACTTTTCCATTTTAAACCGTTTCTGCTCTGCAATCTTGGCGTTTCTCCGTTCCATCGCGGACATCGTGGACGTGGATTTCGCTCTCTCTTTCGCAGGCGCAGTCCTCGACGCGTGCAGAAAACATCCCGCGTCGTGGTCGTCAACCATTCCTGCACTTTGCATCAAAGCATGCATCGTCGTCGCGCCGACAAAACTAAACCCCTTTGCTTTCAAAGCTTTACTCATCGCTTCGCTTTCTTTCGTCTTCGTCTCGCACACGTCATTCGCTCGCCTCGCTCGTCTTTCCTCTTTCCTCTTCGCAAACGACCAAAGGAAAGCACTGAACTTCTTCTCACCATCTCTGCCTTTCCCGAAGTGTTTCACCAGCGCTTTCGCGTTGTTAATCGAAGATTGAATCTTCCCCTTATGGTTTATCAATCCACACGCGTCCATTAAATCTTCAGCGTTCAATTTTACCATCTTTTCCGCGTCGAAACCATGAAACGCCGTTCGATACTTCTCCCTTCGCTTGAGTATCGTCAGCCAAGACAAGCCGCTTTGGTGTCCTTCCAAGCACACGGACTCGAACAGTTTCCTTCCGCTCGTTTCTTTTTTGCCCCACTCCGAGTCGTGGTAGGTTTCGTAGAGCGTGTCTTTCGTGCACCAAGAGCAGCGAGTCCTCTGCATCGTTTCCGTCGCTGCACGTTTTCTCTTCATCATCGTCTCAAACAGTTGGGGAAAACAGTTCACGAAAGCGGAACGACGCAGTTCCCCAAAAGTGTGACGCATTATACCCATCGCATTATGATTAATGCTTCACCGATTTCGACATCTTTGTCGCACTTTGACGGACAAAGAATAGACGGAGGATTCAAAAGAAGGATTCATCGAAGACGCACTCGTCAGGCAGCGAGAGGAAAGGACGCGTTGTTGTTGTCGACAACAAATCCTCCTTTTGCCCCAACTGTTTTACGATGGAATTCCACTCGAGGTTTATCCGATTCGTTTCGTTGCACGAGCGGAAGAAGCCAAAGAGGAAGAGGAAGAGAGAGAGATGTTTCGGGCAGCGTTTCTGCGCTCTCTGTTTCGGCGTCTTTGTCGACGGGGAAAGATATTTCTACGACGACGACGATGCGTTTTCGACAAAGAAGATTAAGAGGAAGAGGAAAGAGAAATGCAAGAGGCAAAAGTGTCGCTGCGCTCGCGGCGGCGACGGGGAAAGATAATATTTCGACGACGACGATTCAGAGGAATATGAGTTTACTCACGAGTCAAATATTAGCCGGCATAACGGTTTCGTTGGCGATGGTACCAGAGTCTCTCTCGTTTACGTTCGTCGCTGGGGTATCTCCGATTGTCGGTTTACACGCCGCCGGTCTCATGGGTTTAACGTGCGCCATTTTTAACGCGCAACCCGGCGTGATTTCAGGCGCAGCTGGCGCGACGGCGGTTGTTATCGCTCCATTGGTGGCGTCCAAAGGCGTGGAGTATTTGTTCGCGTGTTGTTTGCTGTGTGGGGGGATACAAGTCCTGGCGGGCGCGATGCGACTCGGGAAGTTTATTCGATTAGTTCCGCAACCCGTTATGCTTGGGTTCGTGAACGGTTTAGCGATTGTTATTGGGAAGAGTCAGCTCGAGCATTTTCACGGGTTGAGCGGGTCTGCGCTAGCGGTTACGGTTGGATTGACCGCGTTCACCATGGCGTTGATTAAATTGATTCCAAAGTACCTGACGAAGAAAATTCCGTCGCCGCTATTGGCAATTGCCAGTTTGACCGCGTTGACGCAAGCGTTTAGTTCCCAGATGAACGGGGTAAAGACGATTGGAGATATTTCGAGCGTGGCGGGTTCTTTGCCACAATTTTCAATTCCGAGCGTACCGATGAGTTTGGAAACGTTGTTGGTGATTGCGCCGTACGCCGTTTCTGTCGCAGCAGTTGGACTCATCGAAACTTTATTGACGCAACAGTTGGTGGACGACATCGTCGAGAATCGCACGGCGACGCATACCGAGTGCATCGCGCAAGGCTTAGGAAACATCGCCAATGGCTTTTTCTCGGGCATGGGTGGATGCGCAATGATTGGTCAGTCGATGATTAACGTGAATTCGGGAGGAAGAACGAGAGTCTCTGGTGTCGTCTGCGCTTTGGCAATTTTTTCGTACGTGTTGTTTGGCTCCTCGTTGATTGAGAAAATTCCACTAGCCGCGCTCGCCGGGACGATGTTGTGCTTAGTGTTGGACATTTTTGATTTCACGAGCTTCAAACGAATCGCGAGAATTCCAAAGACGGATGCCGCTGTTCTTATCGGCGTGACCGCGGTGACCGTAGTGACGAACTTAGCCGTGGCCGTCTTTGCCGGTGTTATTCTGAGTGCGTTAGGTTTCGCGTGGAAATCCAGTCAACGCATCGACGCCGTTCGCGTGCGCGGTACCGCCAAAGATGGCAGCGAAGAGGCTATTTATTTCTTGTACGGTCCGCTCTTCTTTGGATCGGTACAAAGTTTCTTCGAGAAAATCAACGTTAGGAGAGAATCCGCGAAGAACGTCGTCTTAGATTTCGCGCACTCGAAAGTTTGGGATTCGAGCGGATTGGTTGCTATCGATGACCTCACAGAAAAATTTCGGCGCGAGAACGTCCGCGTCACGTTGAGGCACTTATCGCCAGATTGTACAAAGCTATTACGAAAAGCCGCGGACTTAATGGAAGTATCCGTAGACGACGATCCCGTATACGCCGTCGCGACGGATTACATGCCAGAAGTTTTACCCGCGGTCTCGGAAGAGTTGCAAGAGAAGAAGTTTAAAGGCGAACACGCTTGGGATATTGGCGGAAAAGGCGCGTGGTCCGATAACTAAACGAATAATCGTTTTGTGTGCGTTCATGTGCGTCTATGTAAATCAAAATCAGTCATTCATTCTACGAACAAAAGCGTCTAAGCTCGGTTTGCGTCCTAAAAAGTTTTCAAGCATAGAATCGCCAGCGATAGTCGCGCACGGCGATAAGATGCACTCTCTATACTTCTTTCCTAAAGATTCATCTAAAATACCTACTTTTGAGTTTTCAAACTCGGCGAACAAATCCGCCGCGAACGCTTCCGACCACAGATATCCGAAATAGCCCGCGTCGTACCCCATCATCGGGTGAAACCAAGAGGCTACTGGGAACGCGTGTTCGATGTAATCAATACCGCTCATATCTTTCGTCATTTCGTTGTATAACTCTTTCGCGTCGAGATCTTGGCGTCCGTTGTATTCGTACAAAGGTCCTTCCGAGCTGTGGACGAGTAAATCGTACATGGCCATCGAAATAAATCGACACCGATTGTACCCATCCATGGCGAATCGCGATTTCGAAAGCTTTTCGATTTCATCTTCCGGTAACGCCCGGTTGCTTTCATAGTGTTTCGATAACGTACCCAAGACTTCTTTGCGCCAGACAAAGTTTTCTAACATCATCGACGGTACCTCTAAGAAATCTTGTTCGACTCCTCCAGGCCACGGGACGGCGGACCACGCCCAAGCTTGCATGGAGTGTTTAGATTTCGTCAACACGCAGTGCATGACGTGTCCAAATTCGTGGAAAAACGTTTCCACCTCGCGAAACCTCAGCAAACTTGGTTTGGAAGGATCCGTCGAGCGGGACAAGTTGCCGATATTGACGCACGCGGGAGGCACTTCGGCCTCGTCGTCGCTCAAGAAAGACGGTCGAAGCGGGTAGACGCACTGGTGCGAATACTT
>JACLAA010003001.1_pt1 | contig 10191 bp, 4 predicted proteins | sample 8027891 | NCBI WGS metagenome assembly JACLAA01 (sample SAMN15724900, study PRJNA655200) | protist metagenome | isolation source: fluorescence activated cell sorting (FACS) single amplified genomes of... | place: Spain: Blaines Bay Microbial Observatory, Mediterranean Sea | collected 2016-01-19 | reverse complement strand
GCGGAGAAAGATTCGTCCTGGGAAACGCAGAAATCTTTCTCTTTTGGCGGGAGAGACCAGACGAAAATTTATTACAAGACGACGGAAAACGATACGAAATTGATTTTACGAGTAGACCAGGCGATTAAAAGAGAGATGTTAGTGCCAGTGTTAGCGACGTTGAATGAAAGTCAGCTGTACGCGTCGTGGTTACCTTCGTGGACGATGCCGAAATTGAAATTTTCGCGAACCGAAAAGCTCGACCAACGCGGCCGATGTTCGCAGCTTTTACTCGTTACGGTGGAGTGTCCGTGGCCGTTTTCAACCAGAGAGGTTGTTTTGGACGCGCTGGCTTTTGATGATATCGACGAAAGTGGCGTGGTGGCGGTATTGTTGAACAGTTGCGATTGCGAGGACGACGAGAGAGTCCCGGCGATTGACCATAAGTTTGGCCAGTGCACGCGAGTGGACTTTCACGGAGGATTTTTGTTTCGAGCGATTCCGAGCGAAGGCGAGGCGTGGAAGAAAGCGAGGGAAAAGCACGACGACGAGATGATTGTGTCGTTTATATTTAATATCGACCCGAAGATTTCGTACGTTCCGGTTTCAATCATACAGTTTATAACGAGGACGGTGATTGGGACGTTGTGGGGGATGTTTATGAAAATCGCGAGTAAAGTGAAAAACGGAGAGATGAAAGAACACGCCGAGGCGATACAATCGAAAAGACTCGTTTTGTACGATTGGGTCGACGAACGAGTAAAAAGCATGTTCGCGCGAATCTTTTGAGTCCGTGTGTGCGCATCAAGATACCTAGGTAGTAATTTACGTAGTTTTTTTATAGTAGGAGTAGCCAGAAACGCAGCGACGCGCGCGTACGTGTGATGATGCATTTGAGCTGAAAAGTTCATTTTGTTTTTAAAAAGCGAGAGAGACGCAATCAATCAATCAATTTATTCATCATTAAAGTTCTTTCAAGACGACTTTCATGGACGGTACCTCCCCTAACGCTCTAATTTGTCTTTTCAGAGATAACATCGTGCTCGTACAAATGAGCATGCTCGTAAAACCGACGTTCACTCCGTACGTACCTCTCACGTACTCGTCCGCTAAGGAGCACACGCACGCGATTAATCCTAACAAGACGCCGCCGAAGAATTTCGCGCCGTTTTGTAAATCCCGCAAATATTTTTCCGTTTGAACGCCAGGTCGAACGTTTGGTATTCTCGCACCTATTTTTGTGATGTATTCCGCAACTTCTTTTGGCGTATTTTGTACGTCGATGTATGAACCGGCGATGCAAAAGACGAATAAGAAAACGTAGTAACTGAAATCAGTCGGGTCGCAAATGGACACTAAAGTCTTCCCGATTGCGGCTGGCATGGCTGGCGCGACTTGTTCGCGGAAGAAACCACACAGCATGCTAAACGCGATGATCATAGTCATACCACCAGGGTTGACACGAATAGGAATCTCCGAAGATTCGGATTGGGCGGATTTCGGGAGCTGCGACGCGTCCGGGCCTTGGAAAAATTGCAAAGGGATTTTACACGTCCCTTCGTTGAGTAAAGCGGACGCGAAAGTTAACAGTACCACAAACCCAGAGATAGTCAAGAACGCCGGGTTCACCACTAAACCTCTCACGGATTCTAAAAGACTACCGGAGGAGACGAACGCTGCCGCGGCTGCCGCCGCCGTCCCGCCGCTGCTCGTCACTTTTTCTACGAAGATTGCATTCTTCACCGTCGACGCGTAGGACGCACAAATGGACATGGTTATAATCATCCCGCTTCCTTCCCCAATCCCGTAATCGGTAATTTCTTGCGCAACCCACGTGATAGTCATTGCCCCGGCGGCGAACAACATCGTTGCCGTCATATAATACAAAAAACCGGGAATCGCCATGGCGCATAAATATTTCAACTTGTGCGCCTCAATCGCTCCTAAAATCAACGCAATAATCAACGTCAAATACCGTCCTTGTTGTTTTAACTTTTCCATCCCCATTCTATCTTTCTTCATCTCTTTCATTTGAGGGTCTATGGCCATTAATACTTGCATGATAATGCTCCCAGCTACAAACGGACCTATACCTAAATGAAAAATAGTCACCCCGCCGTGTTCGGTAATCTGCCTGGCGCCTCCGAGCACGTCGCCCATGTGCGCGAACGAGGGGTCTTCCATTAATTTCTTCGCCATATCTGCCATTGGACCGGACGATTGCGTCACACTTCCAACTTTTGACGCATCAAATAATCTCGATTGGCCTATATACCCAGCTCGCAACACCGTCAACATTCCCGTACACGCGACGATTCTTCGCGTGATGTCGCTCGTAAACGGTTTCAACAGAAACCGCGCGACGGGATGCGCGTCCCTTCTCAATCCTAAATTATACCACTTCTCTTGGTCTATTCTCTCCCCGTACTCGTTCAAACTCTCCGGATCAATCGTCGATGACTCCGCGTCGAATAAATTCCGAAACCTCTCCTCGTCCGACACCGGGGCATCGTAGTTATCTTTCGGTAACAAACGCTCTAATTTGTTTTCCGCCGATAACGGTTTCGGGATGTATAACTCTTGGTCGACTTCTGCTGCGGTGTTTGTGTATTTTGTAATCTCGTTCTCACCACCTCCGTTTTCGTTTTCGTTTTCATCGTCGTCGTCGTCGTCATTTTCCTCTTCCTCGTACTCTTCAAACGACGATTTCGCGAGGCACAAGAACCCGCGATGAAGATGATGTTGATTTCCAAAAACAAAATCACCCAAGTCCTTTTTTTGACGAAAACGACGAAAATGATGATTTTGATGCGTTCCTCTTCGTGTTCTTTCGTGTTCGTCATCGAAGACTCCACGTCCTCCTCTCAAAGCAGCGGCGGCATGATTTCTCCTCCTCTCTTTTCGAGAGCAGCAACCAGAAGACGAAGAAACAGAAGAAGGAGAAGGAAGAAGACAACAACAAGGGAACGCAAAAGTCATTTTTTTCTCTTCTTCTTTGTGATGAGAAAATTTCTTTTTTTTTTTCAAAAAACAACAGACAGACGAAAAAAAAGCGAAAATCAAAAATTGAATACTTTTTTGTGTTTCCGAGAAGGGCAACTCTCTCTCTAAAATACGCGCATTTAATACGAGCGTTTTTTTTTCTTCTTCTTTTGTAGAGCGATTATGCCGAAACTGGACGCGTATTTAGCGTCGTCGTCGTCGTCCAACGAGAACAAGAAGAACAGGAAAAAGAAGAAGAGCGTTTTAGGAGACGACGACGACGATGGGAGCGACACGAGCAGCAGCAATAACAGCAGCAGCAGCAGCAGCGGCGAGGACGACGACGAGGAGGAAAAAAAAGAAACGGGAGGAAACGAGACCAACAAAACGAAAACCATTCCTCTTTCTCCTCCTCCGACGTACCCTGCGACGTTATTGAAACCGAAAAGGAAAACAGGGAAGGAGATTTACGACGGAATACCGAAATACATACGGGATAAAATTATCAACCCGGAAGTTTTAATAAACTGGACACCTGGTGAGGAGGAAAACGGGGAGGAGATACCTGAGCCTGAATTTGAACCCGTCCCGGCGCATCCGCCGAGACGAAAGTGTCCAGAAGGAACGGAGCTTCCGTATCCGTGGGAAAGCGAAATTGGGAAGCCGTTACCGAACGAACGATTAATACGGAAGATGCTCGGCGAACCGAAAAAGTACAGACAACCGGACGGGTCCTTAGGTCCAACGCCGAGACCGAAAAACCCGTGGACCGTGGCGAACAGGAAAGAGTTTTCCGATTTGGTGCACTACTGTCGCACGAACGGAGGATTATCTGAAGCCGACGGGTATGTAGACGGCGTCTCGTATCGATACAACATCGGGTGCACGTGGACGCAACACAGACTGTACATGGAACAAATCCACCAATACCCAGAAGTTAACGAGCGCGGCGAATGGTTCGGCTTTGACCCGAAAAAAATCCACCCGATTGATGACGACCCGACGCACTTCATCACCAAAGCCAAAGCGGACTCGTACCGCGAGCTCGAAAAACGAGGCATCAATGGTACCAAGCTCGAAGAGATGTTTAAAGAAGAAACTCTGAACAAATCCGGCGGCTGGCACTGGGGCGATGGCACCGAACCGTCGCACACCGACGGAGGCCCAAACGACGCCAACGACGGCGAGGAACGAGACATCGAGAGCGAACCGGAGGATCCAGAAACCTCCCGGTGCCCGGAATCCCTCGAGTGGGTCGAAGAACACATCGCGAGAGAGAAAGAAGATGAAAGCCTAAGGAGAAGAGCTGAGAATTAATCCAAGGAGAAAAGAAGAAGAAGAAAGAAAAGAAACTCGCGAGGAGGAGCAAAAGCGCGTTTGTCTGTTATAAAATTATGAGTTTTCATCAGTCAAAAAGCGCGTCGAGTCACATTTCGTGTCTTTTCGTTTCCCATTGCATGCCTTCTCTCTCCCGCCTTTTTTGTGCTTTTTTTTCTTCTTTTCTCTTCTTCTTCTTCTTCAGAATTCCAAAACACCACAAAAACAGCACGGAAGAACATCCACAGCACGACTACTAAAAGAGAAAGGTATAATCATCTTTAAAGTTTCTTCTCGTTCTAGAGCGAGCAGTTATCGTCCGCTCACGCGTCGTCGTTCTTTTTCTCGAAGAGAGAAGATTTTTTATTCGACAGACGCGCACCCAAAAGGCGAAGCGTCGTGTTTATTACGTCGTCTTTCTTCTTCGTCTCGGGGAGGCCGCACAGCCGCCTATAATCGATCGAGATTCTTTTTTTCTCTGCTAAAGCGCGCGCACGAAAGAGTACTTCTCGAGAGAGAGCGAGAACAACGACGTACTGCGAACGTAACAACGACGACGACAACAACGCGAAGCAGTCATCAAAAGCGAAGAGAACAAAACGGACAGGACGAAACGACGAGAGAGAAAGAGACAAACAGAAGAGAGAAGAAAATCAATCGACGCTTCTTTGTCGAAAAAAAGTAGACCAAAACTGACCTTTGATTTCTCTCTCTCGTTTTTTACACTCACAAAACCAAAACAAACAAACAAAACAAACAACTCTGCGATGAAACAGAGTTTTATGGAAAGTGGACAAAATCAACAAACAAATTCTGCGAGCGGGACACACGAAACTTCTTCTTCTGCGATTCAAACGACCGGTTCGTTAAAGTCCGGCGTACCTCTGCCGAAACCAAACTTGACGACTGGCGGGAAGAAGGTTGGTTTGAAATCGAAGAAGAATGTCGAGCAGCACAATAATTTTAACGGAAGCAGCGGCGATGCAGCTGGGACGGCGGCGAGCAACAATAACGGAGAGCATTCGCACGCAAAGAACAAAGGAAATAATACTAACAACAACGGACGAAAAAGTAGTAGTAAGAAGAACGGGGAAGCGGCGGCGACGGCGGAGAGAGCCGGGGATGGAAGCACGAGCGGGGACGTCTTTCACGACGCTTTAGCGCCGGAGGAAGCACAACAGAAAGCAGCCAAACTAAAAAAGAAAAAGCAAGTGAAGAAGAAAAAAGAGCATTCATTGGACGATGGCGTGTCGCGATTATCGTTGGAAGACGGTGCGGAGGGAACGATGAGCATTCCGTCGCCTTCGATGATGCCGGGGGGGATGCCGCCGCCGCCGCTCGGGAGACCGCCAAAGTCGCCAATAAAACCAGAACAACCGTCGAGAAAGAGCAGCGCAAAACCTCGCGGAACGCGTAAGATGGTCGCTTCGCAACCGATTGCCCCTCCACCGTTGCCATCGGGTGCACCGCCGCCGCTACCGGGTGACCCGTTGTCCGCTAACGCGGAACAAAGGAAATCGGGAGGAAAGACGCAAGGCGGAACGTACGTTCCACCTTCGCAACGAGAAGGAAGAAAATCGTCCCGAACCGCGCAAAAGTCAACAGCAAAATCACCGTTAGGGAAGAAAGCAATTACTCACGACGAAGCGAGAGGCGATCCGGATTACGATCGCAACGATCCGAATTTGATTCGAGGCGGCGCCTTGCATCATCGCGAGCAGTTTGGACACACGAGTTTGAGCGGACGCTCGAGCCCGAATCATCACGCCTCGCTCGCCGAGGAACAAGCGGCGCAAAAGCAAGCGAAGAAAGATCAGCAAAAGAAAGAGAAACCGGCGCCTCCAAAACTCACGGCTGAGCAACAGAAGCAACAAGCAACCGGGCGAGAGATTCGCAAATTTCTCGATTCCAACGATATTAACGGAGCTTTAGATGTTTTTTACGCCAAGAGAGATTTCGGTGGAATCGACGTGGAAGCTTTTAAAATTTTGGTTGCTGGGTGCGTGAAGATGGCGGCGATTCAAGACGGCTTACGGGTCGTTGAGTACGCGAAGAGTAAAGGTTTGAAGATCTCGCTTCGAAATTTTACCGGCTTACTCCAGACGATACCGCAACGTTCAAACCCGATGGATACGGCTGATTTACTCGCCGCGCTTGAGTACGTCATCGATTACGAAGACAGACGCGTTCGAAACTATCACTTTCACTTCGCAAAACTTATCGTGCAAGAGTTTCTCGAAGAAGCTTTACAAACGCTCGATCGTGTGGCAAACGCGCCGGCGTTTGGCTTGCAAGAAAACGGACTTGCTGCCATGGACGTTCGATTGGAACCACTGCGTAAACCCGGTCAAGTTGGTTTAACAATTCCCGCGCTCGCAGCCGAGATGCAAAAGAATCTCATGAAAGGTGACGCGGTCTTGCTATCGAGAACTTCCGCCACAAAGAATATCATGACGCTAGGCGAATTACCGAAACACTCTAAAGCCGCGCTCGAAGCAGCTGGCGAGAGCACGGTGAAAGCGTTATCGATGGAGCAAGGCGAAAGACCGGCGCGACGAAGCTACAACTACAGCGCCGCGGAGGAGTACGAAGCTGAAGTCTGTCAACTTGGGAACAACATTGCCGTCCGTTTACTCGGCGTCGACCCGAGAGACGCCGCGAGCATTTCTGGTTCCGGTTGGCGCGTTGATAAGTTGGCGAACAGAACGAGTTACTTGCGTCAGTTGAACGCGCTGCAAGATTTGATGGAGATGAAGGGGCCAGTCGGCAACAAAGCCGGAGTCGATCCAGGAATTCGAGACATTTTACTCGCTGGATGGGATAACAACAAGAAGGCTATTGAATCCATTCCAGATTTATGCGCGGCTGAGTTGAACGGGGAAACCATGCACGCGGCTACAAAGCAACGCATGCTCGACATGGCTCAAGATATTCCTGCGATGCAGCACATGAATAAGTCGCAACACGAGGCCTTGCGAGCGGCATTGTTCCAACGCATCACATTGATTCAAGGCCCGCCGGGTACAGGTAAAACGCACACCGCGGTTGCGTTGGTGCAAATGTGGCTGAAGTGTCGCACGATGCCGATTCTGTGTACATCTGATTCGAACATTGCAGTGGATAACTTAGTTGACGGTTTGTCGCGAGCAGGGGTTCGTGTTGCGCGTATTGGTCGTCCAGAAGCCGTGCGTCAAGACCTGATGCCGTTTATGGTTGAATCTATCGCCGGAATCGAACCAGGCTCGAACATGTCGAAAGATCAACAGTATCAAGCCATCAACGGAGTTTTACGACGAGCGGAAGTTATTTGCGCGACGTGCGCGGGTGCCGGGAGCGATATCCTCGAACGATTTTCCTTTGCCGCGTGTCTCATTGATGAAGCCACGCAAGCGACGGAGCCGGCAACGGTTGTGCCCATGACAAAAGGCTGTAAACAAATCGTCCTCATCGGTGATCAAAACCAGTTACCGCCGACGATTATTTCCCGCGATGCGGACGAACGCGGTCTCGGAACGAGTCTTTTTGAAAGAATGCTTTCGCGCGGTATTCGAACATTTATGCTTAAAGTGCAATATCGTATGCACCCGGCGATTGCAAAGTTCCCATCGCAGCAATTCTACAACAACGAGTTACTTTCCGGTACGCCTCCTTCGCAAAGGCGAGCGCCGCAAGGGTTCGATTGGCCAGTACCCGCAGTGCCGTTGGCGTTTGTTGATTGCCCGGAAGGTGAAGAACGATCTGATGGCGCTTCGCAAATGAACACGATTGAAGCGCAAAAAGTTGTAACGCTGGTGAAGAAGTTGATGGCTGAACACGAAGTTTTAGCGTGCGATATCGGTATCGTTTCACCGTACGCCGCGCAAGTGCGAGCGATCAAAAAGCTTTTGCAACCCAATGCGGTTAAACGAACGAGATTTGACGCACCAGCCGCACCAGACTCCGATGCCGCCATCGAAGTTTGTTCCATCGATGGTTTCCAAGGTCGAGAGAAAGAAGTTATCGTATTCTCGTGCACGAGAGCAAACTTGATGGGTAATGTCGGTTTCTTAGCCGATCGCAGACGCGTAAACGTCATGTTGACCAGAGCGAGAAGAGGTTTGATTATCGTCGGGCACTTGAGAACTTTGCGAGGAGAACCAGAAGTTTGGGGACCGTGGTTAACCTGGGCCGGCGAAAATGGTTTAATCTGCGGTTTGTCCGCCACGGATGCCGACGCTGCGAACAGTTTGGCTACGATTGGTATGAGTTCCTACGCCGAAATCGGAGGCAGCGGTGTTGGCGAAACTGTCAACACTAGTGCGATGCTCGTTCCGTCGGCGTGGGCAGACGATTCCAAGAATACTGGCATGCACCGCATCGAATCTGGATCGAAGCTCGTTCAAAGAGAACACATCCCGGAAGCGTGGGACGATAGCGACGACGAGAACGCGGACGTGGACGCCATCGTACCGAGCGCGAGCGTGAGCTCGTTTGTTACGAGTGCGATTTCGACGGATGACCAAGATCCTGATTCTGCCTGGGATGAAGATGATGAAGACGACGACGGCGGTGAGGAAACAGCAACAACTACTTCGGTTGTGACTTCTTCGACGGATGAAGAAGATGGCAATGACGATGAGGCGTAAAAGAGAAAGGGAGGGGCGAGAGAGAGAGAGACAGAGAGAGAAAGAGAGAGAGAGAAGAAGAGAGGAGGTGGAGGTGTTTGCGTTGTGATTACAATATACTACATTGATTGAAATTTATTTCTTTTGCTTTTTGCTCTTCTTCTTTTCCTTCTTTTCCTTCTTTTCCTTCTTTTCGGCTTTCTTGCGCTTTTTAGTTCTGTCGATTTTGTTCTTTTGTTCTTCGTCGTCGTCATTAAATCGAACTTTTGTGCCTTGGAAATCGACAATATTGGTGTGCGTACTACCTTCACCGTTACCGTTCGCCATGGAAGGTGGTCGACCACCACCGCACACGGCTAACACGAGCGCGTCCAAACCTTCCTTATCCGTCGCTCGCGAAGCGGTAATCTGTTTCTCTTTTAAAGACCGGAGGACTGTGCGTAAATCAAACTCAGCCTCTCTTTGCGCTTTCCGAGCCGGTTGTAACGCCAAATTGCTGTGCATTTCCTTTGCCTTTTCGCGCGATCCAAGAACGGCTCGAGAAGATCGACTCAACATTTTCTTTTCGAAAAGTGGAAGAGCGTAGTTGAAACCGTTCACGGAGCCGTGTTTTCCTACACCTTCGATGAGCGTATCAGCGAATAAGACCGCGTCACTGATGGCCTGATTCGCACCTTGCGCTTTGAATGGCGTCATCGGATGCGCCGCATCACCAATGATTGTTACGCGACGAGAAATGCTCGCTTTCGGACGAAGGACGTCAGTTTCTAACAACTCGCGGTCGTAGACAGGGTAGCCGCTCATGCAATTTAGCGGAGTTTTTGTCAGCATCTCTGGAATGGGATCGTGCCAATTCCCGCATCGTCTGGAGATTTCAGCCTTCAACGTGCTTGCATCTCTTGTGTACTTCCTCGCCGTATCTTCTGAGCACGGGAACGAGAGCTGCCACATCGTTGAATTTTTCGTGAATGGCATGGCGTAAATCCGCGTGGTCCCGTCTACGGTTTCAAAGATACGACGCTTCGCCAACGGGATTTTCAGTATCTCGTCGTTAACAATACCTAAGACTACACACAAACCGACGTAGTTTAATCGGTCTCCCGGTAATTCCAACTGACGCCGGACGGTGGAGAAAATACCATCCGAGCCGATTAATAGAGCGCCTTCAATTTTCGTATCGTCGATGAGAGTCACGGTGACTTTATCTTTGTCGCTATCGTCGTAACTTTTTAACTTGCTATTCCACCGAATCGTATCCGGACGCACGGCTTCGAGAATTCGTTGGCGAAGTACCTGCCTCGGTATGTGA
>JACLAA010000690.1_pt1 | contig 10210 bp, 7 predicted proteins | sample 8027891 | NCBI WGS metagenome assembly JACLAA01 (sample SAMN15724900, study PRJNA655200) | protist metagenome | isolation source: fluorescence activated cell sorting (FACS) single amplified genomes of... | place: Spain: Blaines Bay Microbial Observatory, Mediterranean Sea | collected 2016-01-19 | reverse complement strand
GCGTCCTGCGGCGCGACGTCTGCGGTCGCCGCGCGGCCGTCGAGGCACGAATGCCCGTGCGCCTTCTCTACTGCGCCGGCGCAAACACACAAGACGACCCTGGTTGCGAGACGCTGCGAGCCGGCTGAGAGTTCAAACCTCGGAGGCCTCGACTCCTGCCCGAGAACCTCAAGGGCGTCGTTCAACAGCCGCTGAGGCGTCTCAGTAATCACTAGCGGCCAGTAAGACACTAAATGAGAGCGCCTCTCGCAACGCAGCGCGTCGCACGTCGTGCACGGGGCATAGCGTCGTCAAAAACGCGTGCGCGCGCGCATCGACAGCAGCCCTACAAGCCGCCCGCGGCGGGGCAGCCCTCCCACGAATAACCAGCCATGAGCAACCGGGGCAGCTTTAGCTCCTACACCTCGGCGTCGACGACAACCACCGCGACGCAGCAGGGCCCCTGCCAGTTTCGAAGGAATCGGTCCAAGTCCTTCGATAATGAATTAGAAGAGTTCCCGCCGGCCTGGGCTCGCGCTAAGTGGCCCGGGAAACACCCTCGACCACTTAAGCCCTACCTGCCTGGCTTTCTGCGAGGCGAGATCATCCGCCACGTCCAGGAGGTTGACTTAGGAGAGTTCTACCTCGAGAAAGCAAGACGGAAGCGTTCTACGCAACCCATCCGGATGCTTAGTGAGTGTCGGGCGTACTACAGCCAAGAGTACAGATTGAATATGCTGCGGCAAGCTCTGAGGAAGGCCATGAGCGACATGGACATGGGCGTGACGCAGTACTGGGCGCTCATCGACGCCGACGGTTCGGGTTTCTTAGATAGAGAAGAGTTTGAAGGAGTAATGGCGTTGTCTGGAGTTTTGTCGTCCCAAATGGAGATCGACACGTGCATCGAGCAGTTCAACGTGGGACCGGAGGAGATCACGCAAGATGTCTACTACGACTGGTTGCTGTCGACGGACACGGCGTGGATGAATGCACCCAGACGGAGATCCAAGGGCGATGACCATAGAGACGTGTTACTGCTGCAGCGGGAGGCCGCGAGGTTCGACCCCGACGTCTTGGAAGCGTTGCAGGCGCTGTGGATCCTCGTTGACGCCGATCACAGCGGCGCGGTCGATAAAGAGGAATATCTCGCGCTGCACTACCACCTCTACCAGGCCATGCACCCCCAGGAGCTACTCAACCTATCAACAAGAAAGCGAAAGAAGGCCGAGGCCAAGGCCCTGAAGATGGCGGAAGGTGAATGGGAATTTGATAGTCAAGGCCGGCCCGAGATGAACCGCGACCGCTTCAAGCTGTCGATGTTTCAGCTCGTGGATGCCTTGATTCCCCAGGACGAGGACTTCGGGCCGCCCCGTAGAGCGTTGGATAGCGAGGAGTATCTGCGGATGCTCCAGTGGCTGGTGGATCGGTTGTGCGTCTTGGACGACGGTCAACCTGAGGATGAAAGTGTGATGCCTCAGTTCAGGTGGGACCACTCGGAAGGCGATTGGCTGGAGCAGCTGCCTCCACCCTTATTCTCAGACGAAAAAGACGCAAAGCCGCGCTTGCTCGAAGGCGATAGGATCATTGCGAGACTCCTAACTTTACGTGAGGACGACGAGCCCGAGGAAGTGAAACGACGACGAAGAAGGCGTCGCAAGAAATTATTGGGAGAGCCCCTGTCGGACGACGAGGTAGAACTCGTCGAAGGCAAGGTCCCGTACCACCTCCAGCAGAAACGGTCCCGTATTAGGAGTACCGACCGCAATGACAAGCTCGCCCAGTGGGAGGCCCAGCAGCGCGAAGCCAAGGCCAAGGCGAAGGGTGACAAGATACGAGAGCGTACGGAGCGGGCGAAGCAACGCCGCAAGTCCATGGACTCTGCCAGAACCGTGTCCTTCGACGAGAGCATGTCGACGACATCGTCGAAGAAGGTCTACCTCAAGAAGTACAAGCGGCCTTCCGCTTCATCGGTGGATCATCTCAAGGGCTTCGTCAAGGGCTCGGTGACAGGGAAGAGTAGCGGCTATGGCAAAGATACCTGGGAACCGTCCGTCGGCGACGAGCTCGAAGGTCTGTCTTCATTGACGTGGCACTCGTGCACGGTGGAGGCCATCGCCGGGATGGCCTACCTGTGCTATTTCCCCCATTCTGATATGAGAGAATACCTCCCCTTGGAGCATCTACGGCGGAAGATGAGATCCACAAAACGCACTGTTATCAGAAGGAAATTACCCCCTCAGAAAGACATGGGTGATAGCGAACCGCGCTATCAAGTGGATATGGCGTACACGCAGTACGACCGTTCGTTATATTGCCACAACCGGGTGCTGGGTTATTTGTATGCCATGGGTCCCGAGAAGCAACATCAAACGTCGCAGATAGACGAACCTCCAGCTCGGTCGACGCGCTGGAGCTGGGAGGCGGAATTGTTGAGAATGCCCGACGCGCCGTCATTCACGCAGACGGCGCCGGCGCGGCCCGGGACGCGTGCGGAGCGCCGGGCCGACTTCGCGGCGACGCGCGCCGGCTTGGATGCGTTGGATCGGACGGGGCACATCGGCCGGGACTCCTACGTGCGGCCGCGCACGGCGGGTGGTCGCATGGAGCTCGGGCCGCGGCGGCTGCCCCAAAACCTGGATGCGGACGTGACGGGCACGCGCCCACCGTCGCGCAGCACGTTCCTCGAGCGGCCGCCGACGCGCAACACGCCGGCGCGCGAGGCGGTGCTCCAGGAGTTTCGGCGGCGGGCGAAGGAGGCGCGGGACGCGGCGGCGAAGGCGTAAGGATTGGTATTGTCTATCTTATCTTGCTACTAAGATGGCGGCGTCTCGCGGGCGTGGAGCACTGCTCGCGCCTCTCGCAGGGATTTATCAATCCCAATTGTGTCCGGGTGCGCGCCACCGAGGAGGCGCCGCGTTGTCCGTTCCAATTCCTCGAGCGTCGTCACGGCCTCGTTGAGATCGTCGAGCGTGGCGCCGGCGTCCCGGTAGAGCGCCCGCGCGTATGGCATGGCGATGAACCTGCTTGGTAATGGGTTATTTGAGGCTAGACACTACGAGGACGCGTTGTCCGTGGAAGAGGCCGAGTTGTCTATGGAGCGGCGCCTTGGCGCAGATGAAGAGAGCATTCTCGCCGTGCAGGGCAATATTGCGGGCACGTATCGAGCGCTTGGGCGGACTGAACAGGCCTTGAGCCTACGGCGAGACGTGTACTCTGGAACTGTAAAGCTCAAGGGAAAACAACACGCAGAGTCCATCACAGAATGCAGCAACCTCATCATAAATCTTCTTGAATTACGGCGCTTCCAAGAAGCGAAGAGACTGCTGCGCGAAGTGATTCCCGTGGCGCGACGCGTTCTCGGGAACGAACACACGTCTACACTGTCTTTATGTGAGGATCTGTCTCGCGCGACAATACTGGACGTAGAATGCTCGGCCAACGAAAGGCGCGAGGCGATACGGACGGTCGAGGACACGCTCGGGGTCATGCGGCGCGTCTTGGGACCACAACACCCCGATACAAAGCGCGTGCAACAAAACCTGGAGGCATACAGAGAGGCGTTTCCCACTACGGCGTAAGAATTTAAACAACACTACCTTACTCACTTCTTCAGCGCCGCGCGCAGCTCCTTGAAGCGCGCGACGCAGTCGCGCTTCGACTTGCCCTCGACCGCGTTCGCAATGGAAGACCACCGCTCGTTCTTCTCCAGCGACGCCGGGAAGTCCCGCAATGCCTTCTCGAGCTGCTTCTGCTGGTCGGAAGTCCACCCATCCACGGGCGGCGGCGGCGCCTGGTTGGCCTGCTTGACGCGTTCGGCATGCTGCTTCGGATCGACGAGCGGTTTCTGGAACTGCTCGATGCACTCCTGCCTCGTCCGAGGGACACTCAAACCAAGTTGGGTATTGATGTAGTCCGCAATAGACTCCCAGCGCTGCATGGAGCCGGCCTTGAAGCGCTTGCAGGCCTTGTCGAGGCATTTTTTCTCTTCGTCGGACCACGGCGCCTTCTTCTTTTCGGCATTATCAATTTTTACGACCTTCTTCGCAGGCGCCTTGCGCTGGATAGGATTCGTGCACAGCTTCCGCAGGTCCGCGAGAGCACCTTCACTGTCATCCTCAAGGCGAGCCGCGAGAGCACACGTCTCCTCGGACGTCAAACAATCCACAGTCTTGAGGAAGTCCAAGTCCGCCATCGGTTCTTGTGAATCATCGTTGGCCTTCCTTAACAATTTCTCGGCGCGGCGCTTCGCCTTCTTCCGCTTAATGTTTTCCTCCTTTTCTTTTTTCGCACTGGCAGCTTTCTCCGACGCGATGCGATCTTTTTCTTTTTGCAGCGCCTCCTGTTCTGCTCGAACGGCATCTTCCTTCGCTCGGCGCTCGCGCTCGCGAGCCTCCCGCTTCTCGCGTTTCGCGTCCTCCCGCTGCTTCGCAAAAATTTTAAGGCGAGGGTCGTTCTGTCTAGATCGCTCCACTAGTAATATGATACGCTCCATCTCCTCGCGTTTGCGTTTGGCGGCCAACTTCGCGTTCTCCTTCTTCATGTGGCGCTTCTCGTACCTGTGCGGAGCATTTCACGGCATCGTGCGATGGACACGAGTCGGGACGCCGCGCGCGCACCGGTCCATCTCCTCGTGGATCTCGTTGGTCTGCGTCTCCAGATCAAAGTCCCGCCAGCTCTCGAAGCGCACCCAGTACGCGTAGAAGGCCTCCACACTTTTTTCTGATGAGTCGGCATCTCCTAAGTCAGGAACGGGGAGCTTCTCCGCGAAGCGGGCATTGGCCCGAAACACAGGTCCATACGTCGCGTAGAAGTCCTCGACGGGTTCTCCGGACGGGATCGTATCATCAAATTCATTGGTCGAGTCATATGCTCGTCGCTTCGTCTTGTCACTTAGGATGTCGTAGGCCTTCTGGACGGCTAGGAAGACTGTATCTGAATCGTACTTCGCCGAGCCCTTGTCCGGATGATACAACAGTAAAGCTTTGTGGTAGGCCCTTTTGACTAAGTCAGCATCGACTCCTATACCTGATTTCTCTAGCCCTAAGAGCTCGTAGTAGTTCGTCGTATCTAGGTCGGCTTCATCAATAGCTTTCGTGGGCCCGACGTCGTCGTCGTTTAAACTGTTGAGCGAGCCGCTCGTCGCTAATGATGCTAATGATGCGCTCCGTTGTAGATCCTTGGTGCAGTCCGTCGTCGCCTGGCGGAGCCGTTCGCTCGCGAGGGCGTGGGCTAATCCGACGGGTACGACGTCTCGTTTGATGCAGCCGAGGCCGCCGCAGACGACGACGGTGGCCATGGCTGCTCGTCGGCGTCGAGTTGTGGTGCTGGAGGCTGCACTTTGAGTGCAGTGTGTGCGGCGACGCGTGCCTTGTGATGCCGTAGCTCGGCGCAAAGTGCACTGCAGTCGGACAACGATTCAGACAGCCACTTATGCGTGGCGTAACTCAATGTATGCCAGACTTAGCCACTTTATGAGGCTGTCTCATCGCTTTTTTCTAGTATCTGACACGCTAGCTGCAGAAAAGACGTCTACGCGACGCGCCCTCACGGGTGGTCGTCGTGCAGACGATTGCGTTCGGGGATGGCACTGCGTCCGGGGGAGAGGCTCCGCATCACCAAGATCTGGCAAGCTTTTCGGCGCTCACGCGACCGCATAAATACTGCTCGGGGCAGCAAAATACCACAGCCCTTACGCCCAGAAAAGCGGCTCATCGATGCCCGACTGGACGTCCCTGTTGGGCTGCGCCGGCGGAGCGGTGTTAGCTGTGTGGCTGATTCAGTGGTACAAAAGGCACTACACGCGGAGCGGCTGGCTGCGCAGCGGCCAGGAGGCGTCGCATCGATTGCATCGCGCGTAGTCTGATGGCCGTCCGACGCCTGGTCGCGACGCTGAGCCTCTGCGCCGTCGGCGCAACCGACTCGTGCGGGACCGCCGCCGGCTGGGAGCTCCTCGACGCGAACCGCACGGCGCTGGTCGTCATCGACGCGCAGCAGAACTTCCTCGACAAGCTGCCGCTCGCCCAGCGCGCGAGCCTCGTCGAGCGCATCGCCTTCGTGATGAAGGTCGCGAAGGCGCTGGGGCTGCCCATCCTCGCGACGGCCGAGGACTACGCCGAGGGAGGAAGCAACCCGCCGATGCACCCTTCACTAAGTGCGCTGCTGCCCGCGGGCACGCACGTCTGGAACAAGTTGGTCTGGAACCTCTACGGGCAGCCGGACATCCGGGCCGCCGTCGACGCGGTCGCCGAGGCGCGCGGCGTCGAGACGTTCATCCTCGTGGGATTGGAGACGGACGTGTGCGTCGCGCAGTCGGCCCTGGGTCTCCAGGCTGCTGGCTATCGTGCCGTCGTCGTCGAGGACGCCGTCGCCACGCCGCCGCCCCACCACGCCGCCGGCATCCGGAGGATGCGCGACGCGGGCGTGACCCTCACCGAGATGAAGGGCGTGTACTACGAGCTCGTGCGCGACGTCCCGACCGTCGCGCGCGTGGCCCGCGCGATCGGCGGCGCGCCGGTCGTGGGCGCGGACGCGACTAATGTAGAGGGCTGCGCGAGCGACTACACGCTGTGAGAGGCTAAGACACTACACACGCCCCCGACTCTTTGTTTTTCTGCTTCTCCGCAGCCAATCGCACGGCCCCGCCCGCGACGACGGCCTTGGCCTTCGCGCGCCGCGCGGCAGCTTTAGCTTTCGCGCTTCCAGAGGTCACGGACGACCGCGCGCCCGCCAAGGCCCTCGACGTCGCCGCTGCCCTTTTATCGCGCGCTACTTTTTGTTTCCACTGCTTCAGAGCCTTCTCCGGGCCCAGCTCCCGCACCAACCGCCGCCCGTCGCGCGTGTTGCAGAACTCGTCGAACTGGGCGGCGAAGTACTTGTCCCCGGCGTCTGCTTCCTCGTCCGACCTGTGTGGAAATCAAATTTCGGGCACCCCACGCCATCGACGCGATGTTGCCCCGTCACTACGTCTGCACGATGGCGTGAAGGTTGAATAACCTAACTCGCTGCTGCTGATTTCCACACAGCGTCCGACGACGCTTCCGACGAGTCGTCGTTGCCCAACACGTAGTTGTTGTCCTTCTCCGTCCAGCCCGCCCCACTCAGGCCGCGGCCACTTCCAGAGAGCGAGAACCCCGCCCAGTCGCATAAGTCTGGGGCTAATTTTGTGCTCAAATCAGAGAACGCATCGAGCAGACTCGTCGCGAATTCCTTCTTCTCCGTCGGATCGAGTGGCGCTTTCTGGAGTAGTTTCCGCGCGTCCTGTAAGGTAGCATCGCGTAACCATCTTTGAGCGTCTCGTAACGCGTGTGCAGTACACCTGTTAGTCTTTTCATGTTTCCTCAGATACTTGAGGAAGGCCAGCATCACCAACGCTCGCAGCAAACACGCTTCCTTGCCATCCGTAGATAGGGGCGGCGCCTGTAGAGCAGGTAAAACAACAGAGGACGCGCCCGTCAGGTGTAGCGCCGATCTGATATCAGATGTAGGTGCGACGTCTCCGGAAGATTTCAGGATGAACAAGCAATCACAAGCGGGTAGCAACTCCTTGATCGCACATAAATGTAATGAAGGAAAGGTCTGCTCCCAGCCTTGCTCTTTCAATTTCAAACCGTCTCCATCGATGGATGCCGTGGACCAATACACCATATTCGCATCTAATAAGTCCGCACCCGCCTCCTTTCCGGAAGTGTCCATGACCATGGCGGGTACACTCTTGCAGGGTATGGTCACCTTGGCGCAGCGCCAACCCTTCTTCACTGACGCATGTTCGAGCAGAGCGCCGTCGGTCTGCTGTTCGGGCTTCGGTGCGATTGTTGCGAGTAGCGTACCACCTACTTTAGAACGTTTTTCGATGGATGCGAGCTCCGCTACTGACGACCCGTAGCGTACCACGACACTATCTAGGAGTGACGCGCCGTTGGCCAAAGGTAACGCGTGGAAGGGTATTTTTGGCAATCCTGTCATACAGAAGGCCCAATCTTTTGCTGAGGGAAACACGTCCCTCAACTCGTCAATCGCGACGGTACGAGCTAAATCTAGAGCCGAAGACCTTGCGGCTTTCCCGCGCGCCCGCATGGCCTGCTCCACGGTCTTTTCCATGGACGGATCATAGGTCGACACAAAGAGTCGAGCGGTCTTCAGTTGGTCCCCGAAGGCCACGCCAATCAGCTGTTGGTGAGAAACGAAGAACGAAACAACGACGTCGTTCTCGTCTTGTAAAATAGCCTCCAAGTCGCCCCGCGCGTCTCTGGGACCACAAGCTAATTGAACGGATAAATGGGGCGCATTACTTAGCCTCTCGAGGCCCCAAGCACATTGCTCTACATCAGGATCAGCCTCGACGAGCGACGCCGTCTTTCTCAGTAGTGCCGGGCCTTCCGCCAATTCTGATAATGATACACTTCTCACGACTTCCAGTCTAGGCGGCGCCGGCGGGGACGCGACTTGCGTCGAGGCCACTAACGCCGGCTTCGCGGCGATTACCGACCTCTTGATATTGTTCTCTAGATCCCTCAAAGCACTGGTCGTCTTGGCATCTAACTTATCTTTGAGTTGCTGGACGCAGGGACCCAATTTTAACGCTCGTTCGGCAGCTAGTTTGCCTTCCGCTAATCGCAACAACAGTAAAGCATCAGCCGTACCGCGAACTTTGAGCCATTTCCCTTCCGAAAAGTCCCACTTGCACTTCTTGTACTCCTGTTGAATGGCCGTGATCGTTGATGCGATACCAGCGTCCGACGCTTGCGTACATAACTGGACGGCCCGTTCACACCGTGATTGGTCCCTGGACAATGATGCTAACGCAGCGACACGCTGCGACGCTTCGCAGGCCCGCTCGTAGGCCTCGGCCGAGCCTCTATAATCTTTCATCAACGAGCGGATGGCACCGAGCTCCAAGTTGCTACACGTCGCGGCGTCGGGCCTTTTCTTCAGTTCACTTCTACAGCTACTATCGACGCCGGCGCACGCCTTTTCCCAGGCGTCCACGGCCATTTTTCTCTGTCCTAGACGGTTCGCTACTAGTCCAAGTGCTCTTTCTGTCTCTCTATATAAAGTGGCGAACCTCCACCGCGACGCTCGCGACACAGATTCCACCCTCTCAACAGCTTCCCGATCGCCTCGCTTCTTCGCCCGTTCGGCGTCCTGCTTCCGGTTGTTCTCCTTTACTTTTTCAGCTCGCAATTCCATCTGCAAGGACGCTCGAGCTCTCTCCAATGCTTTGAGGGCAGTCTTCCTCCCATAGTCCGAGTCCTCCCTCAACGACCCGGCGGCTTCCAAGTAATCAGCCTCTAGCGACGGTTTCAGCGAGGCAGAATGGGCCGCCCTTAACACTAATTCTTTCGCGAACGCAGACACAAACCTCTCATCGTCCTCGCCCCGGTTCAGGAGGTGGAAGGCCACTCTAGCAGCGTACAAGGCGGTCGACGCTTGGAGGTTCTGGACTTCCTTCTTATTGCCTGTTCGACAGTCGCTGTCGCAGGCGGCACCTAAAGCTTCCAAGGCCCGTCTCAGCTCGACGGGGTCTACACTATCCTCTCGTTGAGCAACAGCTCGAGCTTCGAGCGCCGCGCCGAAGCGCGCTAGAGCGTCGCCGTCCGCCGTTTTTACGTCAGCACAGGCCTCCTCGAACGCTTCCACTGCCTTCGACAGAGCCTCCAAAGCTGCTGTAGGGAGTCTCGCCTCGCCGGCGTCCGCATCGGCCTGCTCTAACCTACATAACCGTAAGTACGCCGTGCCCTTGAGCTCCAAGGCCGCAATTCTAGCGACTTTAGCTAGCTCGTCGTCGTCGACGTAGCGACTATTCTCCGCCGCGAGATCAGCTAATTCGCACTCCTTCCTGCATAGACTTCTACGTTGTGAGGGCGGCAGACCCTTCCGTTTCAACGCGTCGCCTAGCTTGCCGCACGTCTGCGCCGCTCTTCTCTCAATTCTAGGCCGTTCCGTGTCCAAGGGGCCCCGGCCAGCCTTCGCCACACCTTCCAAGCATCGCTCGTCATGATACAACGCGCTCTTAAGTACTGATACGGATTGTTCTTCCAGCCTCAGAAAGGCAGCGGCCAGCAATTCATGGACGGCAAACCAAGCTCTGCAAGAGGAAGAGACATCCCTAGACCGCCTTAACCGTCGCGACAGGAACTTGATCACACCCTCGGGGTCCTCGCGCGGGACGGGGCAGTCTTTCACCGCCAAAGCTTTCGACTGCAATTCTTCCCAGTCCGTCGGCCGCGGCCGC
>JACLAA010003767.1_pt1 | contig 10214 bp, 8 predicted proteins | sample 8027891 | NCBI WGS metagenome assembly JACLAA01 (sample SAMN15724900, study PRJNA655200) | protist metagenome | isolation source: fluorescence activated cell sorting (FACS) single amplified genomes of... | place: Spain: Blaines Bay Microbial Observatory, Mediterranean Sea | collected 2016-01-19 | reverse complement strand
ATCTTGGTCGGATGCGCCGTCGAAGCCGGGCGAATAAATTTATACGCGCTGAACGCGCCATGGGGTATTTTTATTCGACCCAGCCTCTTAAAATAAAGTTACCTTCGACGAAGGTACGAAGGTATTAAAATTCTTCCGAACTGTGATGGCTTTTTATATAGAGTTCTCGTATCGGGGGGCTCTGAAGTGCCAGCTTACCTGGCACCAATAGAGCTCCAGAAAACGCTATTGATCGCGACAAACATGGCTTATTTTATCCGCCCTGTTTTGAGGCGATGTTTACGACTTCATGCACATTGTAGCTCTGGCACAGCCATTCCAGCTCCGAAAGCAGTGAAAGCACGAATGTGGGAATCCTCATATGGGATAGCTCGAGAACCGCCTGGCGTGCCAATTCTTGCATACTTACGCGAAATGACGGCAGGAGGTAGCGCGCAACGGGAGTCCTCCTTTTTGTCGCAAAAGACAGAGAACAGTCGCTGGAAAGGTTCGGCCTTTCGGCATGAGAGACAGCAGTTTCAAGCGAGATGTCATCACTTGTGCGGACAAAAACGACAGTACTGCAGGAAGATCAAACCTTTGTCCTCTTGGAAGCGGCGGTTTCAAATTACGTCAGACGGTAAATACCTCCGCAAGCAGAAGGGAAAGCGCCACAAATCCTTTTCAAAGTCGCGGAAGCGGCGGTTGCATTTACGCGCTTCTAAGTTGGTTCACAAGTCGTACGTGTCACCTATCAAAAAGATGGGTTTTGCACTGCAATAAAATCAAGAGGCTTGCAGCAGCCATCAACTTAAGATCAGGCGGCTTTACGTCAAAGTCCAATGTATTCTCTGCGCTGGCTGTGCGACATCTCGATGTAAAGTCAAATTTCCGACAGCCGTTCAAAGTGTGGCGCTTCGCGGTGTCCGCAATAGAGGATCGTTTTATGGTGCAGTCGTTTCAACTTCTCGGCATTTATTTTAAGAAGGTGCCCTCACGCAATGCATTTGACGGAATTGTTTTAAAAATATTATAATAAGATTGTTCATGTGTAAGTTTAACCGAAATACACACGAATGAAGTAACTGATTGCGTGCTTGCTTCGACGGGGAAATGTTGTGAAATTAGTTTTAAGAGTCTATTGGACTTCCAAATTCTCGAGCGTGCTCTTTGGCCAGCTGCCCGGAAAAAGTACCCAACAGCCGATTTTCAGTGTCCATACCTTCGAAGCTAGGGAGGGACCTTGCACGCACGGACAACGACAATACATCCTTCTTCGTCTGAACCTTTAGTTGATTTGCACAGGTCTGTGCAACCAGTTTATCATGGTTTCTTCTGTGTGTGTCGAGCACTCTTATTGCTTCTCGCGATACCAAAGCATGGCAACCAAAGCGAACTGTAATCGATGGCTCGCAAGTCCGAAAGTTGGTCGAACGACCTCGATATCATCTGCACCTTTGGGTTACTTCAGGGGTGTTCAGAGGATAGCTACACAGTCACAAGAGTCTCGTCGGGTGTCTGTTGGTGCATCATCTGACAGAATAATTTATACGACTAGCAGTGGGGACCCAGCTTTGCGAGAGAGACCTTGGAAATGGTCTCAACATGTGAACAACGGTGACGATGCTTTTAGTGGATACTTTGCTGATACTTTTCATACCTGGGAGCCACCAAAGCTTGTTTGGCGTACCTTCTATACCTTCCTTCTTCTTGGGCTGGTAATCAAACGTGTTGTGTGGCAAAGAAAGCTCAACATGCAGCAGACGCTCCAGCAGATCGCCAGAGTCGGACCCGACACCCTTGGCGTGGCAATGCTGACGTCGTCTTTTGTAGGGATGGTGTTCACCATACAGTTCTGCAAGGAGTTCTCGAAGGTCGGACTCACTAGAGTGATTGGTGGGCTTCTCGGGCTCGCATTCACACGGGAACTAACCCCAGTCATTTGTGCGATCGTTCTCGCTGGACGGGTTGGCTCAGCAATCGCCGCGGAACTGGGCACGATGCAGGTGTCTGAACAGGTCGATCAGCTTCGCACCCTCGGCTCCGATCCTGTGGACTATCTCGTCGCACCCCGCGTCGTGGCGTGCGCTCTGTCGCTTCCCATTCTGTCGGTGTTCTCGTTCACCATCGGCATGGCAGCGAGTATATTGCTTGCTGACCTGAGGTACGGCATATCTCCAAATGCTGTCATTGACTCGGCGGCAAAATATCTTGAGCCTTCTGATGTGGGCGTCATGTGTGCGAAGGGTCTGGCGTTTGGTGGTGTGATTGCGGTAATCAGCTGCGGATGGGGTCAGACCACAACAGGTGGTGCAAAGGGTGTTGGCGAGTCAACTACGGCGTCAGTGGTCATCTCACTTGTAGCTATTTTCGTCGTGGACTTCTTTCTCTCAATGATTTTTTTTAACAAGTGAAATAGATCTGGCAAATTGGCGTATCGCGTCACATAAGGAGAAATTCGTCATCAAGTCAAGTGCACATCTTCAACGTGCCGACTGATTCATTTGGGCTGTTGTTAGCTTCAAAAGATGCTAATGCAAAATAACAATTTCGCAAAATGGATCCATATTCGTTTAGGGGGCGATGATCAAGCTTTGTTCTCTGGCAGATTCTCAATGGAATGCAGAACCTGGCGCTTCCTTTCACGGTAATTGTTAACACCGTCACAATAGAATAATCTACTACCGCGATCCAGAACATGATTGGTACTTCATGGTACCGTCAAGTTCGGGCTTATCTGCTCTTGCTGAATAGCAAGAAGGACAGATAATCTATCGGATCTAACCCGTTGCATCCTGCTATATCCATTTGACACTCGTGAGCATGAGGCTGTCACGGCAGCTTTACATTAAGTTGAGGCTAGTCGCGTGTGAGGGGTAAATCAATATCATATCAGATTCAAACGAGATGTACATCTGCCATTCATCACATTGTCGAAGGTCAGAAAAAGATACCTGCACAAGCTGAGTAAGCCATGCAGGAAGCTATCTAGCTAGCTAGGGTGATCAAGGTAACATGCCATCCGTGTATCCATTTATAGTTTTCCTATGTTCCCATTCAAATCTGCGGGTGGCTTCAGGTGTTACGAATCCACGCAAAAATCTGATTCATGTGCGCTCCATTCTCGTATTATTTCCTGGCAGGCTGATAATCATGGGCCTGTAGTGCCTGCGTCATAGCTCCAACGATTCCCCGAGCACACATGTCGCAAAGTGGCCGAACAGGCAAGATGCAAAATGGTTCCTCGATCTCGATGCCTATCTCATCAATCCCAAGCATCACCCAACTTATTAAGAAAAACTGCGGGAATCATACACCATCCAAGCGGCAGCCAAAGGGAGAAGGATAAGGTGAAAAGCCACATAGTGAGTATGCGGCTCGTGTGGCGAGTGAATGAAATCGGGATGGGTGTGTACAATATTTTTTCGCTTTCTGCAAGGACTGCACTTAATTCTTTCACAATTATTTCTGCTTGTGCGTGCATTTGTGTGCTCATGCCCGTAATCAGTGCACGTTGCAATGTCTGTGACATGTCCAACAGCACCTGTGCCGGGATATTTGCAAAATGTGTGAGCCTCCGAGCCCGTTTTCCCCCAACGGCCCAGACATACCCCGCAAGGGATCTATTCTGAATGCAGTCGGATCCTTGGAGTTGTGTCGGGATCTTGCGTGGTACTCGAGCGCGTACGGGAACGCGCTAAGGTGCCGAAGAGTTTCAAGCCTGCAGTCACACTCATTTGGAATGTATAGGCTCACACGTGTCATGTCCCTAGTGCGCATGCTCAGCTTCCCCAATAGCTGTCTGGCGTCAATTACGCGCCCGTTTCCCACCCGTCCTGGTCGAAGAACCTTGAAATCGTAGCACTGCCTTCGTTGCTGATAAGGTGCTGATTAAGTCCCGGGTCTGTGCAGAACATGTCTTCGCACATAGACCCAAGAGCATTTTTGTAAACATCTTCTCCAAGTCGGCCCTCCTTGATGAGCTTGCACGTGGCATATTCGAATTCCAGCGCATTCTCAACTTCAAAAGGTGCGCGTGTCTCTGACGGGGTAGTGCTCAGGTTCTCTTCAGGCACTGCCTGGGACACGATATTCTCGAGCCCTTCCACCAACAGAAGGTCGCGGCCCTCATCGAAAGGCTCGCCGCGTGCAAAGTATTGCACAATTGACATGAAAGCTCCCGAGGAGTCATTCGGGCACATGCGCACGTCGACCCACGTTCTTGCTTCAGGATAATGAAAGAGCCCGTTCCATTCGTTCGCCTTGTGAAATGCTTTTCCAAGCGACAGTATTCTAGTGGGTGCTGCAGGCGTGCGCGAGTTTACACGAACCCTGTGCGGAAGAGCGCTGGTGCGCCACTTAGTGCAAATTACTCGGTGAGCGAATGCCGAGTGTGTCACTGCCTTCCGTCTGCAGGCAACGATTGGGCAACTTGTACCTTCGAAGGTAACTTGTTAAGTCCTGGCGTTCGTTCGCTCGCTCGCTCGTGATCTTCTCAATAGCGGGCTGTGCTGGTGTTGTGCACGCAAATCAAGCGGTTCGGCTCGCACAAAGTTTGGCTGGACACACTTCCGAACGATGACCGGTCGGTTGTCTCGGCCTCGGAGTTGCCCTTGCAGCGTCAAAAACGAGGAACAACTAACAACGTCACAACAAGGACTGCTAACTCTTACCTTCGTACGAAGGTACTTTTTGTTTTTTTTGATAATTCAGACTCGCAATTTAGGGTTTGTGTTGAATTTTTCATTCGGTGCCCATTTCTGGCATTAGCCCCAGATCATGTCTGGTCTCTCGTCGACCTCTGGCTCGACGTCGACGTGTCTGTTGCGTGCTTTTGCAATGGTTCCGATGCACCACTCCATGTTCTGTCTGCGGAGCTCGAGTTGTGCTTCGGCGACGGTGTAGTGGAACTTCTTGATGGCCTCGGGATCGTATGTGCCTTGCTCGTTGGTGATGTTCTGGCCGGGGAGGTGCGGCGGGCGTTGACGTTCTGCTTGCTTGCTTGACTGATACTTGTCTCGGTGGCGCTGGTAAAAGTCCATAAAAGTTATAAATATTATTTCGCGATGTCCTTACACCATTCGAGTTCGCCTTCGCTGAAGCGCCGAGTGCATTCGGTGGCGATGAGGGTGAGTTGATATTATTAATCCATATAAAATATAAAAATAATGTACTTAAAAAGTCATACCTTCGTATCTTTCAAGGTGAAAGATGAAATTAAATTTAAACCATTAATCAAGTACGTTTCCACAATCTAATTTCTGGTAAGAGTTAAATAAATAAACACGCATGCACATGTGTGATTCATACATGACTTTATTATTATACTTACGAAACGAAGATATATATGTGTTAAAATTTTTTTCTTTTGGGCGTGGCACGCTTCAGGATATGTATAGGGAGTAGCCGACGAGCCGCTTCGCGGCTGTTTAAACTCTAAACCCTGAAAGCCCAACCCCAACCCCCTAAAGACACGGCGCGGACCCTAAAGATACAGCGCGGCGCTTGTTACTCGCGCGTCAGCGGCTCCATGAGCGCGCATCTTGCTCAGGTGAAAAACCGCTCCTTTCAGCGCGTTGCACGCTTCAGGATTTATACGGGTACATTAACTCAAGGATGACCATTCCCGCCCCAGGGCAAAAAGAAAAAAAAATCTAAACACAGCCGAAACGAATGATGGTAACACTTACGAATGTACGAACGAAGGAATTTATAAAACCCTCATTTGGTTAACTTGAAATCCCTGCGCAGCAGCCGGCTGGACAGGTCCCTTCGGATCAAACTAAAATTAGGTGAAGCCAAGGTCGGCCGCGCGACGGGATGATTTTATATGGGGGAAACTCGAGGGTTATTTTTGATTCAAATCCATAATACACTTCGAGCGTCAAACAACCATCCCCCTTCCCATCCATCCCGCGAGGGGGCGCGTGTCTCGGCGCGTGTCTCACTGACCGAGGTCGATATCGATGGTGATGGGGTCATCCGGCGTGCCCAGAGGCCCGGTCCACGCCGCCGGCGTGACCGGCGCCGCCTCCGGTGGGGCGGTCGTCGCCAACGGCGTCTCCGGCGCCGGCGCCGACTCCTCGCCCTTCTTTCGCCGAGGCCGAGCGAGACGGGCGAGGATGGCCGAGAGGGGGTCGCGTTCGCGCAACCTGCCATGCGGTTCTCCCGAGCTCGCATGGCCGTACGCCGCGATGAGGAAAGCCTCCGCCCGTCCGTGATGCTTTTTTAAGCCTGAAGCGGTCTTGAAGATGTGGCAGATGGGGCCAGAGCTCGCGGCAGAGCCCGATGGCCATCTCGCGACTCGCATCCTTGTCCCGCGCCGTAAGCCCGAGAGCGTTTTTCCAACGCCTTGGTTCCACCAAGCGGACGTCGAGACCCTCGCTGGCGAGGACGCCGTGCCAATAGCCGACGCCTTCTCCCTGTGTGAACGATCGTTGCGCGGCGAAGTCCGGACGCGTCCCGCCTTGCTCCAAATACGCGACGGTACCGCGAGGGAGCTGAAGGGAGCGGGCGCGAACCGACATATCATCCGGGTCGTGGCGGTTGCGGGTCCTTCCGTTGACCTGCGTAGGCTTCGTTGGACAATCGATGTAGAACAGCGGGAGCTCAACGACACCGACCGTAGGACCCGAGAGGGCGATCAGCGCGCCGTTGACGTCAGGGTCGACGCCGACGATGCTCCACGCGGCGTTGTGCGCGCCATACCAACCCACCATGAGTGCCATGAGCGACCGGGATTTCGAGCGGGATTTCTCATCGTCCGTCGGCAAACTGATATTCATAGAAAATTTATCAATCAAGAAACGATCTATCCGGTCATTTCGTACGAAGGTACCTTCATTCGTACCTTCGTAACTTTTAGCTAATAAGGGTTTAGCTAAATATTAAATACCTTCGTACGAAGGTAACAAATGTACCCTCGAAGAGTTTTTCGCCGTCATCTTGCTTGCCGTCGACAGTTCATGTCATAAACTACTCGGTGGAAACAACGTGTCCACCAACGCCAAAATTTAGGTTATCATCGGGATCTTCTCTTCAAGACACGACGATCAGTCAGCAGTGTAGGAACATCAATTAACCGGTCTTGCTTTCCCGTTTCCATCGAACCGCTGCCCTCGCGTTTCAAATGGTGGAACGTGCAGGAAAAACAGAAGTGGAAGAATCTTCCATCATTCCGTTAGATGCAGAGGACATCGCGCTTCTTAAAACATATGGACTTGGTCCATATTCCAGCTCAATCAAATCGCTTGAGGTAGATCTCCGTGTCATAAGTCATAAAGTGAACGAACTGTGTGGGATCAAAGAGTCAGATACAGGGCTCGCACAGCCGAGCCAGTGGGATCTCACCCAAGACAAGCAGGTCATGCAAGAGGAGCAACCCTTACAGGTTGCGAGATGCACAAAGATTATAAATCCTAACACCGACGACGCTCAATATGTCATCAACGTCAAGCAGATAGCCAAGTTTGTCGTCGGGCTCGGTCAGCACGTTGCGCCCACTGATATCGAAGAGGGGATGCGGGTAGGTGTGGACCGAACTAAATATTTCATTCACATTCCTCTTCCTCCAAAGATCGATCCCTCTGTTACTATGATGACGGTCGAGGAGAAACCAGATGTCACCTACAATGATGTGGGTGGGAGCAAAGAACAAATCGAGAAGCTCCGTGAAGTTGTGGAGCTACCCCTCCTTCACCCTGAGAAATTTGTGCAGCTCGGAATCGATCCACCAAAAGGAGTTTTATGTTATGGACCACCTGGAACAGGAAAAACTCTGCTTGCGCGGGCCGTTGCAAACAGAACCGACGCATGCTTTATCCGAGTGATTGGATCTGAGCTCGTTCAAAAATATGTCGGGGAAGGAGCTCGCCTCGTTCGTGAATTGTTTCAGATGGCTCGAAGCAAGAAAGCCTGTCTGATTTTTTTTGACGAGGTTGATGCAATTGGCGGTGCTCGCTTCGACGATGGGCAAGGTGGTGACAACGAAGTTCAACGAACCATGCTTGAGATCGTGAACCAGTTAGACGGCTTTGATGCCCGAGGTAACATAAAGGTATTGATGGCGACTAACCGACCTGACACTCTAGATCCAGCATTACTCCGCCCTGGCCGTTTGGACCGAAAGGTTGAGTTCGGCCTTCCTGACTTGGAATCACGAACCCAGATATTTCGCATCCACACGAGATCTATGGCAGTTGAGCGGGACATCCGTTACGAACTTCTTTCCCGTTTGTGTCCAAACGCTACCGGGGCCGAAATCCACTCAGTATGCACGGAAGCGGGTATGTTTGCCATCCGCCAAAGGCGAAAAACCGTTGGCGAGAAGGATTTCCTTGATGCCATTGCCAAAGTCATAAAAGGATACCAGAAATTCAGCTCCACGGCAAAGTATATGGTGCGGCACGATACTTCTCTGTTTCATCTTTTGCTTCGAATTCTTGTTCAGTTTCTAAAGCACTTGTTTTGCTTGGTGTGACTCTTGCTTTTGCAATACAACTGAATGTGCCCAGTTCAGTATCCTTTGGCATTACCCAAAAGGGTCGATTATACCCACTTGGATTGATTTCATTTTGTGAGAAAGCATCAATTTCTATCAGTGGCACGAAATTTAGTTCATTTAGACCTCAAGGTGCCGATTTAGGACACTTTTAGGACCATATATTGTCCATACTATTAAATGCTTTGCCGTCTGATACGATTCTGCGATAATAGTTTTATTCTATCGAAAAGAAAGATGAACAGAAGCATCTGTTTCAAATATGGAGGGGATGAAACTATACTAGCTAGCTTCGCCTTTAACTCTTTGGGAGCTAAGTCTATCGAGTGATGCTAATTTTAATGCATCGTCAGTGAAGCTCTGGTGAGTGGAAAAGGAGCTCCGGAACTCGAAGGCAGACCTGAATCTTACACGAGATGCTGCTGAAACGCAAGACTTCGTCGTGCACTTTCATTACATGAGATTAGTAAAATCCGAAACCGGAGGCAGCATTCGTCAGCACGTTGGCGTGCACAGGATCTGCAACGTGGGCCTGCCAGTTGGCAATCGGTCCCTCCTGTGTAGCGAGGGCCTGGAAAATGCAACCCAGCCAGGCGAACATAGAAAGACGGCAATGCTTGAGTTCTTTGACCTTAAGCTCCTCAAGATCTCCAGCTTCGGCAAACCCCAAGGGGTCAAAGCGACCGCCGGGAGTAACTGACAACTCAAGCTCCGGGAAAGGATTCTCGAACAAGCCAGTTCGATAGCACTCAGCAGATCCGACGAGGAAAATTTCAATGGCTAGCACAGCCCAAAAAGATGGATATCCGGATCCTTCTGGCGCAAGAGGTGCAACGGCGCCCGGAAATTTATCGGCAACCGAAGTGCAATCGTCGGGCGTGCAGAGGGTACCAGCTGTGAACCACGGGATGCCAGTTCCGTTTTCAGCTGCCCAAGCACCGGTTACGCCGAGCATAGCCCAGCGTCCGTGAATGATTTCGCGCTCAGCATTCTTGTCGTCATCAAACGGAATTATCGGGGACTCGCCGCCACCAGGGTAGACGCCGAACTCGGGATAGAGGTCTGGCGGGGCGGTGGAACCGAACTTTGCGACCTGCACAAAGAAAACCAGTTGGGAGTGTTAAGGCATGAATTTGCCGTGCTGGCTTAGGCCAGCTAATCGAAGGCAAAAAACGATATTGCGAAACGACCAGATATGCAAAATTTAGGAAAGCAGTGCACGAGGCGCGAAATCAAGATGTATCGAGAGAAACAAAGCGTCTGCCTGGTCTTCATATGAGGTCAAAAGGGCAAATGCTGGATGTGGGCCACCACACCTTCGCTGCAGAACGGGAGGGGGCGGACGCCTTTGTGCGCCGAGCCTCAACAATGAGCGTCGAACGACCCTTATGCTTGGGTGCGGCGACGACATTCATAATCCGGACACCGGTAAATGTAGATGTGGCAAACATAGTTGCTGCAGTTGCGTCGGTCTTGACGAGCTGAAGAGTGAGTTGCCGCGGGATAATTGTTCGCTATTGACCAGCGAAATCTGACCAGCCAATCAAGAGCCGATTCGTCGATCCGGGCAACCAAGGCAAAACTAAAACTGGTTAATCAGAATTGTTTCTCGCTGTATCACTCCTATATCGATATCGTTGACTTTCGGTCGGCAGTAAGGTTACCAGACCATCATCGGTCGGTTGCAAATATCGACACGCCAGGAAATGTATCGCGGGTCCGACCCGCTGCGGGT
>JACLAA010002655.1_pt1 | contig 10236 bp, 8 predicted proteins | sample 8027891 | NCBI WGS metagenome assembly JACLAA01 (sample SAMN15724900, study PRJNA655200) | protist metagenome | isolation source: fluorescence activated cell sorting (FACS) single amplified genomes of... | place: Spain: Blaines Bay Microbial Observatory, Mediterranean Sea | collected 2016-01-19 | reverse complement strand
CGGCGAAGGAACCCCGAAAGTGAACGCGTCTTCGATTTACGAGTTACCGAACGGAACAGAAGTGGACGGGAACGAATTCGATTATTCTTCGTTAAAAGGGAAAGTGGTGTTAATCACGAACGTGGCGTCGAGGTGAGGCGCGACGCGCAGCAATTATGAGGGACTTGTTGCGCTCGAGAAGAAATATAAAGCCGAAGGTCTGGAGATTCTTTTGTTTCCAAGCGGACAGTTTGGAGGGCAGGAGTTGGCGAACAACGCGGACATTAAAAAGTTTGCCAGAGAGAAAGGGTTCAACGGGACCGTCATGGCGAAAGGAGACGTGGAAGGTGCAAACGCATCGCCGATGTGGTCGTATTGTTTGGACAAATTTCCGGGAGGCGTAGGATGGAACTTTAAGGCGAAGTTTATCGTCGACCGCGAAGGCAACGTCGTGAACAGAAACAGTTCCTCCGCGCAAGACCAAGAGGCGCTGATTAAACCGTTGCTGTAAAAAAGAAAGAATAATAACAACAACAACAGCGACAACAACAACGAGAAACAAAAACGCGAGCGAGAAAGAACGAGATGGAAAAAGTACGCCGCCGCGAAAAGAAGCGTAATAATAATAATAATAATATGTCCTCGCAATAATAATAATATAGCAATAAAGGCGTTTGTCTTATACCGCGAGCGCGAAGTATATTCGGCCCTCATCCGAATAGCGCTCCAACCAAAGCAAACGAGACGTTCCGCAAATTCTACTAGTTTATAAAAAAACAACGTGATTGTTTAAACGTAAAAGATCATTACGCATCTTTGTTTAGACTTGATAAGAGAGTTTGCGCGGGTTCGTCCCGAGGATTTTAATAGAAGAAGAAGATACACTTGTTTTTAGAGAAGGAGTTTGTTGTAAAAAAATAAAGAGAGAGACAAACTCAAGATGTATATCTATCGCGATCATAATCTATGTATCTACTACTATGTATCTATCTAGCAATCTATTATGAAAGGTAACGCGACTATCCATTTCAAGATTCGATAGTGCCTTTCATGAAAAGAAACCGAAAACGTATCCGTCGCGACGACGCCTGAACCATCCTTCATTTCGATAAAAATTTCGCCTCGAGATTTCACTTTCGGCACTCTGAGAGTAATTTGATCAATCTCCATGACATCTTCGTAATATTTTGACGCTTTCTCCATGAAATTCACGTCCAGCGCGTTCAACGTTACCGTGACGACGTACGGACCAAAATTCGCCGCTTTCTTCTTCATTTTGGAACCAAAAATGCTTCGGTTATCGCGCATGCGATATTTAATCGTCATAAATTCTCCTCGAGCGTCGAAATATCCGCGATCTTCTCCGTAAATACCGAAATATTTATTCCTGTGCGTCATCAAGTTTGCGGATAAAAATTGGGACTGTTGTCCTTCCAGGGCGTGCGCGTGCGGACCGGAATGCGTCGCTTCGAAACAATGCACCTCGCCATTCATCGTCGCCAAAATAATACTTAAATATCCAGAATTCGTTAAATCATCAATCAAAGGAAGAGCGTAAGACGTTTCGCCTACATCGATAACGTCTCTGCATCCAGTTTTACCGTCGATGATGTAGACGTAACCGTCGAAAGATGTCGCCACGAGCGATAAACTCTCCGAGGAAGCCTTTCTCACTCTTCCCAAAGCAACCGGCGCTAAGATTCGACCGCCGGTATAAAACGGGAACGGGTACTTCTCCTCGCCAGTTTCGGCGCTCAAAACGTGAATTGCACCCGACGACGTGCCAACGACGATTTCTAGGAAATGGTCGCCATCTACGTCGCCCAGCGTTGGATTCGCCGAGATCGCCGATTGCAAGTGTTTCTCCCACAAAATATCGCCGTCTTTCGTGAACACGGCTACGTTTCCTCTCAAATCGCACGCGATAAATTCATAGTACCCATCGTTATCGAAATCAGCGACCACAATCGGCGCTTGAATCTCGCCCATTTGTTTCGGAAACTGTCTCGGATTTTTGTTTTCCAAAGTTTTCCCGTTCAACACGTAGACGTTTCCCGTAGACGTCGCGACGATGAGTTCATTCGTACCGTCTTTATCGATATCTAAAACCGTCGGTTGCGAGAACGCGCGCGCTCTGAATGCAGTCGCTTCTACGGAAACGTCCAAAATGACTGAATTTTTAACTCGATATTCGTTCGCGATATCCAAGAGAACGATACCGGTGGCGAGATATTTCTCCGCTTCGATTTTATTCCTCTTCCGGTATTGCATGCTGGATAAATCTTCTCTCTCTTCGTCGAAAAAGTACGAAACCGCGAGTATGAGTTCTTTTCGACCGTCGTTATCCACGTCAGCAATAATTGGTGAACATAAAACGTGTGCGTCTATGTATACGTTGTTCGCGTCTTTTCGTTCTCGGATTCTCGTTTCGTCTTCTTCTTCTTCTTCTTCTTCTGTTTCTTCTGTTTCGTCTTCTTCCAAAACGTTCGTGCCTTCCTCCTCCTCCTCCTCCTCCTCGTCGTCGTTGTTGGTGCTACTACTATCTTCACCATCCTCATCGTCCATGGTAAACTTTATATCTTCGAGCGTGCTTTCGGCCAACACTTTTCTCCCTCTTCTTCTACTCTCCTCGCTCTTCTCGGAAATTTCTTCCGGAGGCGGTTCTCTCCCGTGACCGCTCAAAGAAGGCGCATCGAACCCGGAATGCTCCCAATCTCCAGGCGCGCGCATCGGCTCTTTCGCCTTCCGTCTCAATTCTTCTAAGTGTTCCTTCTCCTTTCGCTCGCGTTCCGTCTCTTTCTCTTTGAACCAATCTTTCGTCACTTTCGCTCGAGGGAGTCGAGCGACTTTTACGTCCACATCGCCCATCGCGTTAAACTCTAAAATCTCCCCGTCGTACGTGGCGACGATAAACTTCTTCTCGTTGTTGTTCCTATTATTATTCCTATTGTTGTTATTTTTCGTGTCATCGTTATTCACGTACACCGCGGTGCTCCCGTGCAGTTTACTCTCGCGAAATATCGGGAATCGACCATTCGCCACCGGTTGCCCGGTTTCCGGTTCCAACAGTTCAATCGCGTGCACGAACGTGTTCACGAGAACTTCTTTGTGCCCGTCGCCGTGTATATCCACTAATGTAGGGGTTGCGTACACGGAAGACGAGACGCGTTGGCGCCATTTTAAGTGCACGTTTGATGGACAATATCCTCCAACAAACTTCTTCTTTGTCTTCTTCGAATCATCTGTGAGTATTCCACGTCCGATTTTCTCCTTGAACGAGGCGTCTGGTTTCGCTTTTCGTCGCAAGAATATACTCCCGTCGTTATTAGTATTATCTGAATAATATTTCATCAAAACGTCGTCGTCGTGCGTTATCATCTGTTGTATATCAGAAGCAGATGACAACGACAATAACAGAAGAAGAGACAAACACATTACCAACAAAACGTGCATTCTCATTCTCAACATCATCATCATCTTCTTTTGCAAGTGTCGTCTTTATCGTCGTCGTCAAAATCAGGTCAAAATCGCAAAAACGATAATAACACTACTACTCCTACTACTCATAACAACAACAATAAAACAAGAAGGAAGGTAGAAAAAAGGAATCGATGATGATGTTGAGATGCTCTTTCGCCGACAAATGAAGAAAAAAGAGCAGTCAAATGACAGAAAAAAAAGTATTCGTCAGACGAAAGAACTGAAGAATTCTTAAAAGAATATATACTATTAAATGTCATCGATCGCGACGCAACGTCTGATGGCCGAACGCAAAGCGTGGCGGAAAGACCGACCTTTTGGCTTTACCGCCGGGCCGACGAAAGAAGTAGTATCAGAAACAACAACAGCGACGACAACAACATCAGGAGGAGGACAAGGAGTAAATTTCTTCAAATGGAAAGCGTTGATTCCAGGACCGAGAGATACCATCTGGGACCAAGGGTTTTACCCGGTCACGTTAGAGTTCAACAAAGAGTACCCGGTGAAACCACCGAAAGTGAAATTTCCGGAAGGGTTTTACCACCCGAACGTGTATCCGAGCGGAACCGTGTGTTTGTCCATCTTGAACGAAGAAGAGAATTGGTCGCCCTCTATTACGGTGAAAAAAATACTTTTAGGCGTTCAGGATTTATTGAAAACGCCAAACCCTTTGTCACCGGCACAGTCGCCGGCGTACGTGATGTACACGCAAGATCGGACGGCGTATAACAGATTAGTGAAAGAACAGAGTAAAAAGTATCCAGCTCCGATTTGAGATTGGTTGCGCTCGCGATGACGAAATACGCTCAAGAAAGAGAAAGGAGTAGTACTATTACTAGCATTCATTCATCACGCTTAGAAGATTGAAAAAGATAGCGAAAACGGTAGATATAAACAACAACAAGAGAGGAATCAATAATAAAGAGCAAGCAGCTGCACGTCGTATTAAATAATGTAATTATAAAAATGGTAGTAATATAATAACGACGACGACGTTAATCCTGTTTTCTACCGCCCAAACTCGAGACCGAGCCAGTTTCGCCTCTCATCCTCAAAGCGAATACGGAGCCACCTTCCCTGGCTGCATTCGGTCTCGCCGGGTACGCACCAACTCTCGGAATCTCGCCACCACCTTTAATAAACGCGTAGTCGACGTACGGCGGGTCGAAGACAGCCGGAGCGATTTCCATGGCGCCGCCCGGGATGGCGTTGTCCGTGATTTGCTTGAAGTTTTTGATGATCGTCACCGCTGGTCCCGGCGCTCTCTTACCCAAAATTCGTTGCGTTTCAAAGACGCCGAGCAATCTTTCGCACGTGCCGTCTTGAGAGACAACTTCCAAGCCTTTCGCCGGGTCTGAGTACAAATACGGCGCCAAAGCGGCCAACTCGTTCGGACCTTTACCCATGCGTTTGAACCACGCGAGTAACTCTGCCCCAGTCGCGGTTTCCAAGTTTGGAATCAACCCTTCCGGATCGGCTTCGGTGGCGTCCAAGCGTCCAACGCGCACCTTCGCGCCCAAAAACGGGTTCGTGCCGATGAACAAGAACTCGTAGTTGTCGTCGTTCCCGACTTCCTCGACGTAATCCTTTTTGAACTGGATTCTCGCCGCAAAGTGCGGGACGATGGCGATCAAATCCGCGTATGAAACCGGTTGCGTCGTCTCCTTATCGACAGCTTTCTTGATCTTCTCAATCGAAGCCATCGCTTTCTTCAAACCTTTATTTTCCGGTCGATCCAACTCGAATCGAACGGAACCGTTCAAACCGTACTTCTTCCCGACGACTGAGTGCGTCCCGGCGTCCGCCAACGCCAATCGACAATACGATCCAAAGTCCAAATCGATGTTATCTTCGATAATCGGAGCGATGTACTGTGCGTATTCAATTTGCGCTTTCGATTTGTTCGCCCCAGACGTTCTCGCCGCGCCTTCTAATCGATCGAGCGGTTCCACCTCCAACTTTGGCAAGTTCACCACTCTCTTCGCTTTAATCGCATTCATATCTTCGTTCGCGGACATGTCTTTCTCCTTCAAGAGATCTTCCGCGAGAGAGCCTAAATCCAAAGCAAGAGCGGATTGCGCAGCCGAGGTACCGATGACGGTCATCGCGAGCAACGCGTTGCGTCTGTTCACCGAACCGTTGTTGTTGTCGACATTCGCATCGTCGTCGTCATCGGATTTTACAGAAGCTGCTCTCGCGCTGCCTGATCGAACACAAACAGAAGACGACGAAAATCGCTTCTTGCTTTTGCTCATCATCAAACGCTGTTGATGTTTGATCGTCGAGGGTGTCGTGGAGGATGCGATCATGTTTGTTCAAATATTTATATATATCGTGATTGTGATGATGTAGTTAAAGTGGATCCAAAAAGATATTTTGACGTGATTCCGTCCTTTTAACTTGCTCTCGTATACATACTGAATATGTCGTGCTCTACTACATTTTTTATTATACGAGTTCTTATTATTAGGATAATGATTATTACTTTCTACTTTCTCTCTTCTTCTCTCCCTTTGTTTAATCTTTGTTTAATCTTCATCCTCACCAAAATCGTCCGGGTTTTGAATACTTTCCGTGACTTGCGCGTACACCGCTTCGGTGATGATTGGGATTTCCGGGTACAAGCCTTGCACGGCGTTCCAAACGGAGTACAAAATAGCGTACGTGCCGTTGGCAAAAGCTAAGATTTCTACCAAAGCACCAAAGAAGGTGACCGCGAGGAAGAGGGGTAAGTATTGCATGATTAAACCGGCGAGCATGATGCAAATATCCAACATGATAGCTTGCATGGTGTTGTATCGAATAAAGTGCGGCACTTTCGGGTTCCTCACGACGGCTAAGAACAAACCGAAAAACGTGCAAAACGGAATGAACCCGTTGGAGTAGAAAATCATCATCGGCGCCGTGAAAAAGTCCAGAAACTGCAAAGTTAACGGGAAGAACTCAAACCCGTCGTTGGTGAAAGCGATGCAACCCATCATAGGGATTAAATACGGCAGAATAGCCAACAAACGGTCCTTCGCCGGCGGTCGGGTTCGACCTTTGTTCCACCCGTCGCCGCCGAACAAAGTCTCCATCAACGTCGCCGGTTTCCCTTCGTCTTCGCCTTCCGCAGCACCCGTGCCGTCGTACTTCGACGGGTCGAACGAGTCTGGAATGTTCGCCGCTCGGGTTCGTAAAAGAGCTCCTCTCTGTGTTTGTTAAAAAAAAGACGAATTTTGTATTAGTGTTTAGTAGATAAAGTGGTTTTGTTGCGGGTTGTTACGCGATGAGAAAAAAAAAACAACACCTTTGAAACGCGCGCAAAACAACCACGACGCGAACGCGAAAAACGTACCCTCTCGCTCCCAATCCGTTCAACAATGCTTAAATCTTGTGTTTCTCTTTTTAATTGAAATCTACTCGTTTCCTCGTGTCTCTTATTTATGCGCGAAACGTGTTGATGATTTTGCGCATTATTGACGACAGTATTAACTCCTCTATAAATTTTTCTGTTCGAAATCGACGCCGTCTTCCCGGACGAGAAGTGCGTGCTCAATCGAGACCCGGTACACACAGTCGCATCTATTCTTTGCATCGAATGCATGATAATTCGTTCTAAAATATCCTTCGCAACAACTTATTGTTATACTCGTAGTAGTAGTAAAGCTCTGCCGACGGCTACGTTTTTTTTTTGAGGTGATAGATAAAAAACAAAAGAAAAGACATGATGAAAGAAAAAAGGGGGGAAAAGTCTCTCAAAAACATTCATCACATCGTCACTTCTTCTCTTAATATATTACCATAAAAAAGAAGAAGAAGCGAGAAGAGAATACTACACACATATAAGAACAATAAAAATGACGAGAGAGGATGATTTATACCGCGCGTTAGGTTTGGAAAGGACGGCGAGCCAGGAGGAGATCAGGAAGGCGTATAAAACTACAGGTAATTAAGAAGAGAGAAAATTCTTTTTTCCTCGTGTTTGTACTTCGTGCGAGATACGATTCTTCCCCAACAATCGAATCAGTTCTTTGAACAAGAAGAAGAAGAAGACAAAGAAGAAATGATATGGTTTGGGGGTGTTTTTTATGTCGTCCGCCTATCCGTTTTTCCGCCTCTTTTATTCGCTTCTTTATGTACTGCTCGTGTATAGTAGTTCTTTTACGTATACTCACACAACACTACTAACGGCACCCTTCTTTTTTCCTCCTCCTCCTCCCCCTCTTCTTCTTCGTTGTGGTACATAAAAATGAACACACAACACGACGATAAACAGCTTTAAAGAACCATCCGGACAAAAACTCTGGTAACATCGAGGCGACGGAGAAGTTCAAGACCGCCGCGGCCGCGTACGAGATATTATCGGATGAAAAGAAAAGAATAAAATACGACGCGTTTGGGATTGCCTATTTCCGAGAAGGAGGAGGATCGGACGAGAATAGATATAGCAATAATGATAACGATCAAGGGAGGAGAGAACAACAGCACAGACCGTCGTCGTCGTTCCGAACGCCTCGATCGTACGAGTTCGGGAACTGGGCCAGAGGCGGGTTCTTTCGGGACCCTTTGGACGTTTTTCGAGAGTTCTTCGAGGAAGTGTCGCCGTCGAACGAGCACGGGACGCACAGACCGTCGGAGTTTTTCCCGAATATGTTTTTAGGGAGAGATCCGTTCGGCTTCGACGAGTTTGGTCGGTTACGAGAGGAGAGACGGTCCTTGTTCTCGGACGAGTCCATGAAGAGAAACGGGTGGAAGGAGAAAGCCGGGACGAGCTCGTCGACGAGAAAAAGCGAGTACGTGTTCAGCGCAAACGGAGAAACGGTGAAGAAAACGATAGAAACGGAAACCGTCGTCGGTGAAGATGGGGTGGCGAAAACAAAAACGGTGGAAACAGTAACTCACCCGGACGGGCGCGAAGAGAAGACGGAACACGAAGAGTTGGGGCCGCCGCCGAGCTCGATGAACAGACCTTTGGAAATCCCGTCGTTTCTTACCAGTCCGAGTCGCGGCTCGCTGATTCCAGGCACTCGACCCGGATCTCGACGATGGTAATTTTTCAGACAACAAACGCAAAAGGAGGAGGAGGAGAGAAAAGAGCAGAGCACGCCAAAGTAAGTACGGAGGAGGAGGAGAAGGTGGTTGTGGTGATGGTGGTGCGCAATTATACATCATCATATAATAAAAACAAACAACTGAACGTTCGCTATTATTAACCGCACTCGCGCGAGTGCAAAAAAAAGGGGGAGGAACATATACCCACGACAAAATGTAGCGAATTTGAAATATAAAACGCAAACGAGAGTACTGTACGCTACCTGTTAGTTATGACACACATGGAAGAGAAGATATTTCTTTTATTCCGATACCACGCTCGTTTCAATTTTACGAAAGAGTTCAAAAAGAACCGCTTCTTTCTCTTTCCAAGAAAGCTTTGTAAAATCAATCGCGGCCGCCGCCGCAGACGGTGTCGGGGCACTCACGTGCACGTAATCGTCGTTTTCGCTGCTTTCTTGTCCTCCTTCTCCGTCGTCGACGTCTACAACAACCAAGGCGTTTTTTTCTTGTTTTTCTTGTTTTTGTTCAATCTTTTGTTGTGTTTCTTCATCGATCGAGGAGGAGGAGGAGGAGGAAATAGAAGAGGAGGACGCCGACGTCTTCGTTTCTTGCTCTTTCATTTTTCTTTCTCTCACGTCGTCTAAACACGAGATGAGAAACGCCTCGCAATCGTTGCGTTCGTTTACGTAAGCTTGCGCTAACTTCCGCAATTCGAGCAATTCCTTGTTTCGTAGAGAAATAGCGTCGGCGAAGTATTTCTCTCGTTCGCGAAGTTCTTCCGTCGCGCGAGATTTCTCATCCATCCAGCGGTTTCGCTCCTCATCGAACGCGGTTTTTAATTCTTCGCACTCTTCGTTCAGTTCTCCCAAACTTACTCGGGCCGTGTTCAAATCTTTACCGATCGTTAGCGCCTTCTTCGCGGATAGTTTCGTTTCTTCTTTAGCTTCGTCCAATAATCTGCTCAGCGTAACTTTCTCGGAGTTTGCGGCTTCGATATCTTCGCGCAGTTTATCCGTCTCCGCGACGTGTAACCTCAGTGCCTCGGCCATTCGTCGATTATGCGCGAATATTTTTCGAACGTTCGCTTCCAATTTCTCTTCCATGGCCAACTCGTGTTCCCGCGTTGCTTTTTGAACGTTTTGTTCGAGTTCGTTTTGCATCTTCGCCGTGAGCGCGGATATAGCTTCCTCTCTCTCCTCGTCGATGTTTTCAATCTTCAACTTTGCGTTTTCCAGGTCCTGAGAGACTTTCATGTACTCTCGGTCGAACTTTGCTCTGTTCTCTACGTGTTCTCGCGAGTTTGCAATCGTAGTCTTCAACTCTTGAATCTCCAGTTGTAACTGCGCGACGACTTTCTCGTTATCGGCGTTGAGTCGATCCATCTCTGTCACTCTCTGATGGTTCGCAATCATCGCCCTCTCTCGATAATTCTTTTTCTCCTGATTCAAAAGTTGTTTCGCTTTTAACACCTCGCGTTCCTTCTCCAACAGTTCGCGTCGAAGATGGTTCGACGTTTCCATATTTTCTCGTTCTCGTCGTGCCATTTTTTCTTCCAAGAGAGAAACGAGTTGGAGATTTTTTTCTTCTTTTTCTTCCTTCTCTTTCTCTTTTTGTTCTTCTTCTTCCGAGGTGGTGGTGTTCTTCGTGTTTTCATCCTTACTCGCAACGATTGAATGATACATCCTGTTTTGTGTGATGTATTTAATCATCACGTGTTAGTATTAAAAGTATAATATAAGT
>JACLAA010003389.1_pt1 | contig 10244 bp, 7 predicted proteins | sample 8027891 | NCBI WGS metagenome assembly JACLAA01 (sample SAMN15724900, study PRJNA655200) | protist metagenome | isolation source: fluorescence activated cell sorting (FACS) single amplified genomes of... | place: Spain: Blaines Bay Microbial Observatory, Mediterranean Sea | collected 2016-01-19 | reverse complement strand
TCGCATGAACTTCGTTCAAGTAAAGTGTCGTCCCTTTCTGGAGTACAAAAGCTGGCATTTGTCTTTTATTGACATCAATGGGGTGGGTGTATTTATGAAGGGTGCTCTGAAGTCGGGCGATTGTGGCAGTTTCTGTCCTCAAGGTGATACCAGGTTCAACCCAAGTTGTTGTTTTCAAGAACCTTGTTTCATTCAGCAATTGGACTCTTGGCTGCATGCGTTCCCTGCACAGCCCAGATGTCCTAAGTGTCTTGCATTTGGCGTTGTCTTCATCAAAAGGCCTCATAAATATCCCACGATCTCGAGCGACACAGAACCCAGTCATTGCCAGGGCTTGTGTCGACTCGAGGTAAGCGATACACTGACCACAGTGTGCGTGTTGCAAAAGAATATTAATTATCTCTTGGCCCTCCGCACCCAGAGTTCTTCTTCTCTCTAAAACCAAGTCATACCAGTTTGAAGGTTTAATAAACTGATATATGCCGCTACCCAGTGCGAGGGAGAAAACGAAAGCACACAAAAGCAGAATATGTGTGTACGTATGCGACTCGCTCACCCAACCGAGGAAGTGACACGACGCAACTGAACTGCTCTTCTGAACACTTGTTGGGCAAGGCTTCTCTTCAACGGCTCGCGCAAGGTATTTTTGGTAGTTGTAGTAGCACACTGCCACAAACGCCAACAGATATCCCAGCAGCTGCATCGAGCTGATGGGTGCGTCAAACAATATGGAGGAAATGCATATTAAGAGCCAATCTTTGATGACACCAGCGACGTTCATCGTCAAAGCACTGGTTTTGCCGATGAGTAAGTAGACAGACATATTGAGAGCAAATGCCAGAACGGCACTGCTTAATAAAACCAAGGGATTGGTCTTAATGTCTTCATGATCAAGCATGGCAGGTAGCTCCAGAAAAACAAATGGTAACGTTAAGAACACGAAACATGCTGGGGATACGTAGTACAGGGTGGTCACCGAATTCAGCTTAATATCTGAAGCTGTCAGCAGAAGCTGAATGCTAACTATCCTGATGGCTTCAGCCAATATGGAGACGATCAGTAGAGTGAATCCAAACACATGAAAATTGAGTTCACCGTAACTTGCGACGGCGACGCCAACGGCAAGTATCACCATGTTAGCCATAGTTCCTCCCTTGAACGTTTCAATTTTAAAGGACACCCCAACAAGATAAACAACGCACGGCATCAAAGCCTTAACCATCTGTATGAAAGCCACCGATAAATATAAATACACCGCATTTCCCAGCGACAGGACGATAGAGAACAAGAAGGCTACTGGCACGATCTTCTGTACGTACACGTCTGTTGTCATGTTCACGCCTTCGACGACTTTCAAAACCTTAACCAAAATGAAAGCAAAAGCCGAGCACAGTGCCATGTGAATCATGGTAAGTGTAACTGGGAAGGGGAACCCGAAACCGTTCAGGATCCATTTGTTGTACAAGATGACGCCTGCGGACAAGGTAATCCACAGCACTATGTAGGCGCAGATGAACAATCCTTCTAGCGGAAAACCCATGTTCGGTTCGCGAGTTCGAAAGAAAGCTACCTTCGGTATATGCGACGCATTGATACACTACCGAGAATCGTTAACACCTATCAATACCGCACCCACTACCAATGATTATTAGTACAGTAGTATTCTTTAGGAAATACAAGAATAATAGGGCACATGTTAGTCGGTTTTTGCTCTCGGGTAATGGAAATGGGCCATAGACCTCAGTCGAATAAGTGAAGCTCTCGGAAAGTTTAGACAATAAAATTTGGGCACCATCCGTGAAATCGAGTGATTTGTTCGCCAGAAGTCGGTTTAGTTCACCGGTGAACTGCAGCGATCGACATGATTAGACCGACATTCTTGAGTCGTTTTATTTTCAGTATTACGTCACTAAATACTCGCATGCGTTGCAATGATACGATGTAACAAAATATCACGAGAAGAATTTGACGCGGAACTTAGATTTTCCCTCTTCTGAGCCCGCGGAGGGGACGGCGCAAACTGCGTCAGCAATTCGTACCCGGCGTTTGGAGCAGGTAGAGTGTACGTCTCCTACTGTGCCATTGCGAGTGTCTATATCTACTGATGTGTTGCGCCGGCCACATGATGTCTATCGTGTCTATCGTGTCTATTGTAGTATGCAGTCACACTCGCTCATGAATCAATTGTCCGGTTCTGCTCCTTGAGTTCTGACCAAATGTGCCGTGGCCTCCACTTGCGAGGTGCTTTCTTATCCTTGCCGTACCCTGCGTGTGCGTGAGTGAGCCATCGCATGAGCGTTTTCGTGGGATCCGTCGTATCGCGTCGCCACTCGGAGAACTCCTTGTCCTTCCGTTCGAGTATCGTTCCGAGTCGCCTTCGTAGCACGGTTTCCCGAGACGGCGTGGCGGCTGTTTCTGTTGCCGAACATGCTCTCGTCTGTGTGTCTGCATCCGTCTGGGTCTCCACATCGCGCGTCGAGCTCCGCCTCTCGTCGTCGACCACCTCCCTGATGACGTTATACACCAGGTGTCGGTATTTGTCCCAAGTTTTCACATGGCTCACATTGTACCGGTGCGAGTAGCCCGGCTCTGCCACTGCGAGTTGCGCGCGACGAAGGTCGTGGGATCCTTCGTGGTACGCGTTGAAGACATCTGATGGCAACTTATAATCCTTTGATTTCGCCCAGATCAGGGGGCGCCTGTCCTCGGAGCGCACAGCTTGGTGTGTCTTAACGCCGGACGTCCTTATGTCCACCTCAGATTCCTGCAAGGGGTCTGGCGTGGCAGCGAGAGCTGATGAAAAAACGTGCGCGGGATTCGCAGCAGCCTCCGCACTCGGGCTGGGCTTAGCACGTGCCGAGTTTGGGTGCGCGCACATCGTGCGCACCGCGTTCAGAATCGTACCGAATCCTGCCCTCATCTCAGCTTGCAGCGTGTTCATGGTCGATATCATCTCCATCTGCTTCATGTACAAGTGCGAGACTGAGTCTCCTGCATTCGCGTGAGATCAAACTCTGCAACCTGCAGCTTCGCCTCTGCTAAGCTCTTCGTTCGTTCCTTCCACACGGTTCTCATTTCACCAACGAGGCCAGGAAACGTTTCAGAATGCCGCTCATGGAGTTGCGCCCACACTGGATGACTTTCAAAGGTGAGCTTAACGTCATCGGGGTCGATTTTCGCCCTCTCCCAAATAGGGACGTTGGACGGGTCTTCAACGTAGAGCTCGCCCTGTGCACGCAGCATCGCGTAATCTTTGACGCAATCAGCGTCCGTCCAGCTTGTTGAGTACGTTCTCGAACTCATGCGCCTCACGGCTGTGTCCTTTCTTGTTGATGAAATCCTTCCACTCCGACGACTGCATCTGCTTGCGAAAGCTCGGAAAAAGCGTGTCTCTCTTGATTTCTTCGGGCACGGCGACCGTCCTGCGTCCGATGAACACGGACAACCCGAGACGATCGCGCGCAATTTCGCGCTCATCGCCGAAACAGGACGATGCCACTGTTTTCGCGTGTACGATCTGCTGTTCATAGCTTCTCTCGAACGGTGAGGGGTCGTACCTCATGTCCTTTTCCTGTGCCACCTTGTCGCCGTGCTCCATGATTTTACGTTTCGCAGAGGCTGAGCGTAGAAAGTGGCGAACCTTCTTGGTCTCGAGGCCGACCTGCTCTGTGAGATGGCTGAGAACGATGCGCTGCATGTCGTCGTGCGAGGACTCGAAGAGCTACATCGCCAAGCTGGTAAACAGTTCTTCCGTTAAGTGGCAATTTGCAGATGTAACGCAGCGTCTACAGTCCCATATGCACGCCTTGAACCTTTCGTCAGCGTTTTCCAACGCATGGATTCGAAGAAAAGGGATGCGGACGACGCTGCGGACCTTGATGAGATGCAGCGAGAGATTTGCAAGATGCTGCAGGGCAACCAGGTTGACCTGCAAGCTCAACTCGCGGAACTTGACGCTGGACAGCAGGCGAAGGCGCAGGAGATGATTTCCAAGTTAACTGAGGGGCAACAACAGCTTCGAAAAGATATCTCAGACGACCTTAAAGATATCATCAAGGATATTTCGCCTGCGCAGCAAGCGGACAGCTCTCTTCCACATATTGATATGGCCACCGACCTTAAAAAGTCTACGAGTGGCGTCGATACTCTCGGTGCAGGAGGGTTTGGCGAGGTCAAGAAGATGGTGTGGGCCACCGGTGGCGACATCGAGGTCGCAGTGAAGGTGCTCCTTGCTAGAAAACCAAGTCCTAAGGCGCTTTTGGAGCTGAGAAAGGAAGCCGAGGCGATGCACGCGATGCGACATCCAAACGTCATTCAACTCTACGGTGCGTCATTGAAGCCTCCGCATCTGTGCCTCGTGCTCGAGTTTGCGGCTTACGGGAGCCTGGAAGATGCACTTCAAGATGAAGGCTCGCCTAAAAGCACCACGGCATGGAGAGAGCGGCTTCTCGTGACATCGGATATCATAAAAGGCCTCAAGTATCTACACTCCAGGAAGGTGCTGCACCTTGATATCAAATCAGGTAACGTCATGCTTTTTGAGCACAAATTACGTCGTCTCGCCAAGCTTGCTGATTTCGGTCTCGCATTTATTAAAAACGAAACCAGCGCGGCAGGGACTGTCGCGGTGAAGACCAGCGCGGGGACGGTGAACTGGAAACCGCCTGAACTTTTTCGCAAGGGCGGAGAAGCCACGCGCGCGAGCGATATGTATTCGTGCGCGTGTGTTATGTACGAACTCGCCAGTGGGTGCATTCCATGGGATGGTGAAGGGCCTGCAAATATTGTCGGATACGTGACGAACGGGGAAAGACCAGACAAGCCAGAGGGGTGCATCGAAGGTTTTTGGAAGTTGATAAGCCATGGCTGGGCTCAAAAAGTGAAGGACCGAATCACAACTGACGGTGCTCTGAAACAACTTGAAGGGCTGGTGAAAATGAACGGAGGTGGGGATTCGAAACCTTTGATTACTGAGATAAGCGGTGATGATTCCAAACCTACGCCGATTCCTCCACAAGGTCCTCCGTATATCCCTCAATCTTTGCCTCAAATGATCTCGGATATTGTCGTGACTATGCAGCCTGACCAAAATACCGTCACGACTACGGTTCACGCTGATATTGATGATAATGTATGCTTCGAACTTCCTGGTACTAGTGAGGAGAGGAACTATTTCTTTCGAGGATTTACTGCTGTCCATGCTGTGTTCGAAATTATCTTTCTCGCCCTGGCGGCTGATTTTGCTCGAAAGGGAATGAAAACTTTTTTGTCTGATGGAGCTATCGAAGAGGATTATAGCGTTTACCCTGGGCTATCAGCATTTGGGAGCTCATTAATGCTTGTCACCAGCTGTAATACTGTGTTTCGAATCTCTGGTTATCCGAAGGGGCGTGAAACAATGATCAGGAAAGGAGCTTTCTCTATTGGGGCGCTCACACTCATTTCCTTTGTCTTGGGTGTTCTCTTCATGGCCGTGCTCTCCTTTTGGGATGTTAATCCTTGTGCGGAAGTGGAAGATTGTGCCGCCAGTAACGGAGGCGACGGATATGGCTGGCGCCGGTGCCGCACGATAACGGATGGCAGTTGTGACCAGAATCTCATTAACACTACCATGGGCTTTGGTGCGTTTTGTAGTATCTTGAGAGTGTGCGTTGCGGGGGTAATTTTGCGAACTTCTTTGATACTTTCTCGTTGACTGAGTCATCATCATGTTGACTGACTTACAAGCTGCAACTTTCGGGGAGCAGAAGAATGTTCGAGAAGAAGATGTCTAGTCGCGCAAAATACTTGGTGCTGACATCAGACATGGGGAGACCGTACACTGACATTGTGAGATATAAAGGCACGTGGGTGATGGAAAATTGGTTGCACTGGGCCGAGACGTTTTGTCCAGTCATCGCTCATGACGTGCTGAAAGAAAGCTGTCCCCAAGCTTTTGACGCCTGGATGCATCTTCGACGAGCGTTTCTGCATTATTTGTGTTCGCATGAGTGGTATGATCACTTAGACGCCAGGCAAAAGGAAAAGGCGCGCGTCGAAGCGAAAGTCTCAATGCGCACGTGCGCTGAGTTTGTGGAGTCAAAACTTGGGATCCAGTTTTGTACCATCTTCTTGGGGAATTGTTATCTGCTGGAATGTGCCCTCAACGACGCCGCAGCCGCTGGAAGAGATGTACACGAGATGATTTATCGAGATCCTAGTCAAGCTTTGAACAGCGAAAATCTCGACGACGTCAAGCTTTACCAGCATCTTGTAGGATCTGGAAAGCAAGTCGAAGTCACGGAAGCGTTCGTTGGAGTCAAATTGGACTTGCTCAGAAGGTTCTTACGTGGTAGAGGGCAAGAAGTCATGGATTCAGCCTTGGAGTTGGGCAAAGTTTCGGTGCACGTGTTCCTGAGAGCGAAAGTTGATTTAGAAGTGTTCCATTCTGTGGAGTACCTCCGGACAAGGTCGCGATGTTCCCACCATGTCTGTTACCAGCTCAAGGGCGATGACGCGTCCACCAGACGATATGGTCGAGAGCTGAGGTACTACAAGATGCAAGAGACATGGGCACAAGGTACTTTTCGGTTTTGTGAGATGGGTTGTTTTCGGGAAATCACAACTGAAGAAGACAAAGCTCTTGGGTATGGCACCGTTAGCAAAGCTTCACCGGACACGATGTTCGTCGCGCTGGAAGACTTCAGGCGCAAGGTAATCCTGTTCGAGCCCCCAGACTGTAAAGCACGCGACGAAGCGCGCGTGCTGCAGTGCTGGACCAAGGGTCGAATATGATTTTAGCAGCGCCAGCCGAGCGAGCCGAGCGAGCGAGCGAACGAACGAACAGCGAGCGAACAGCGAGCGAGCAGCGAGCGAACAGCGAACGAACAGCGAACGAGCGAGCACTAATAATAGTCCTCGCTCGCGCTCGCGCGCGCGCGCGCGCTGCTGCTGCGTGCGTGCTGCTGCGTGCTGTGTGCCAATAAAATCTCCTAAAACCGCCCTTAAAATCGCCCTAAAATCCCGCCAATTATCCATCCGGACGAAAAATTGATGGGGGGGAAGCGAGCGAGCGGAGCGAGCGTGTGAAATAATTATTTATCGCCGGGAAATAAACTTATTTAATATTTAGGGAGATTTTAGTGTACTAAGATGCGAAAATATTAAGGTTATGGACCTTGTGAGCGGGGATTCTTCCCCTCGGAGACGCGTATCTTGAGAAGATACAAAAGTCCCAGGGCAGAACACACCCCGGCCACTCGCTCGCGCACTCCGCGCACACGATTGGTTACAGCCCACAGAATCCAATTCATGGGTTCTGATTGGCCAGAGTGAGATACTCCTGACGCCAGAGTGTCGAGAGAGCGCCAGGGTGTTACAGCCCTCTCGGGCTTTAGGCACGCAATTGGGGTAGCGATCTCCACTTTTTGAACGCACATGAGATTTTCCTTCTCCCTGCTCCCTCCGGAATTCGACGGCTCAGCCCGATCTCGATTTCAAAGATCACCCTAAAACGTCTAAATTTTAGGGCGATTTTATTGTCATCTTAGTACACTGAAAGAGGATTTTAGGGCGATTTTAGGGATTTCGTTCTCGTAGTGTTGTACTGTATGTGTCATTCCAACATTATTATTATTATTACGACAGAGTATTATTATTTATTTATTCGTTCGCCGCCTAACAGCCATCCTCATGCGTGCATATGCAAATGCATGCACATTACTATGCTTATTATTTGGCAAAAAATATTTTCACACACCCAAGGGTGTACATCCGGATGCTCGAGTAGCAGGGTACAAAATTGTGTCCGAAGACGAGCACCGCGTTCAAACATCGGCATTACGTCACGCCGCACTCCGATCGGTGTTTACTTTTGGATATTGACAGGTAATCATTCATCAGTGACAGAAGTTGACAGACTCTTATCTCAGAAGCGCAGAGTGACCGCAAGCTTTGCACAATGGGCCCGAGAAAGTCTTCGGCTAAACCTTTCTGCATATTTATAATCTTTGCGTTGCTCGCACGCGCGCGATATTTAAACCCGTCACCAAACTCCAGAGAACAAAGAAATGCTCAACCTGGAGTGCTGTCCTCCAGCTTAGGTTGTGAGAGAGGAAAGCTTGCGAATCGTTCTGTAGAAATCCCACTCGTCGTAAATTATGATAAAGCATGTGGGTCGACGCACAGATGCACGACGGGCGAACGTTTGGAAAGGTTTGTTTCTCTTTTCGGGTCAGGGGTAGAAGATAACTGGGAGAGTATCTGGCAGGGGCGAAACTTGACTCATGATGAGGAAGGGCTTCCCATCCCTTCACAATCCAAGGTATCTAAGTTCCTCCTTCTGACGGGTGCGTCTACTTCTGGCACTGGAGTCGTTGTGGAGATGGGTACATGGATGGGTAAGTCTACCCTTGCACTTGCCGCTGGGATCAAACTGACTGCAAAGCAGCGAGGATCTATGCCCACTCTTTATGGGTTTGACTTCTTCTCTTTAAAAGGCATGCACCTTCACAAGGTACCCATGCATCTCCAAGAAAATATGCGGAAAGGGGGAGACTTTACAGAGTATTGGAGGAGTCTTGTGACTTCAGTCGGTATAACAGATATAGTGCCCATAAAAGGGGAAATGGGAGAGCAGACGGCTATTTCGCCCTCTGAGTGGGGTAACAGTTATATTGACGTTTTCGCAATAGACTCCGCGAAACGGCACGATCAGCTCAGGAAGCAAGCAAAAGCAGTTTGGCCCAAACTGCAATATGGTTCTGTCGTCATTTTCATGGATTTTATTAAAACGAGTCAACCACTTTTGACTTACCATGTCCTCAACCCCCGGGGAATGCTTAAACTCGCCTGGCTGAGCTTCTCAGAAAGTCCATGGGCATTTATTGTCACTACTGCGAACATGACCGCTTTTGAGTCTGCGGTGAACACGTTTGATCCTGCATCTGTTTCCACAAGTGAGCGGGATGTGGCGTACAACAGACTTAAACTTGACATTAACTCTTTTGCCTATGCACAGCTTATTCCCGAAGACCACGAACTTTTTTTGTTGAGAAGAGCTAGAGATATCATGATGGTAAATCACTGAAGAAAGCGGGACCCCCAATAACTCCTCGATCGACGAGTTGTTGTAACCACGTATTCGTAAATAGTTCGGTCAGACTGTTTTTTCGTGTCGACACGTGAGGCGTCCGCGCGTCGTTCCGCGCGACCTCTAGCGCCTGGTGCATCGTTCTGAAAACTGGCACAAGACATTGCGATCTCTGTCGGCATCGATGCATCCAGTTATCTCGTTTTTAGCGCTCAAGACGGCCCCGTTCCTGGGTCGAGCGCCCAGGTTTTGCGATTCTGCGGGCATCGCCACGACGCAGGCGGACCCGGCGCGCTAAAATCGAGATTATGGAATACAACGGCGCCGGCGGAACTTGATGTCGTGTGCGAGTTTCCAGAGCTTTCGCGAATGCGGTCGGGCGCCGGCCGGGCGGAAAGGCGAGGGCGTCGGGCTGAAAAAGTTTGAATTGGAAACGCGATGAATTGGCGATGGGTCCCTTAGGGGTCGGAAAAGCATCTTCCCGGGGGTTGCGGAAAGAATGGTCACTCGAATCGGACTCGCTATGATGTCTACGTCAATATTCCGGCGCCTCCTCTCACCACCACGAGGGCGCTGCTGGGAGGATTTCAGTCCCAACCCCGTTCGTGGTGAGTCTCCCGAGTGCTTTGTAACTAGTCGCTTGCGACGAAAACACCTAAGATGAAGTTGCCCTTGAAGGCATGATCCCTAAGATGAAAGGTTCAAAGGCAACTGCCATCGCTACATGTGGCGGGGTATGGGTTGCTTGCGAAAAGTTTGGCTGTTCTTGGAAGGCGCAACAGCTTATTATTCTTCCCAACATTGGAATCAGCAAGTTTGCGTGTTTGATGTTCTTGAAGACAAAATTGGAGATTCTACAAATGTTGACTCCGCTGACGCGGAAGCTGATGACGACGACGAAGAAGTTCTTGCCGAGCGAGGTGAATGAAGTGGAGACTAGATAGTGCCCATCCCAATTTTCGTGGTAGGAAGTGCAAAAAACAGGGAAAACACAGCAATACAAGACGCGAAGAGAAGATTAAAGAAGGAAACCGATATGGCGACATCTAGATTTTGCACGCAAATCAAGCTTAGCCCGCCTAATAGACTAGAGGCGTTGGCCAGCGATCTTATGACAGTCTTGAGGCAACACATGGAGGGGAACTAGTTCAGTCACTGAGCCAAACCAAGTCTT
>JACLAA010002283.1_pt1 | contig 10246 bp, 3 predicted proteins | sample 8027891 | NCBI WGS metagenome assembly JACLAA01 (sample SAMN15724900, study PRJNA655200) | protist metagenome | isolation source: fluorescence activated cell sorting (FACS) single amplified genomes of... | place: Spain: Blaines Bay Microbial Observatory, Mediterranean Sea | collected 2016-01-19 | reverse complement strand
TGCTTGTGATGCTCCCCGGCTCGTCGGAAACTCGATTCCGCCGAGGCTCTCGAGTACTCTCTCAGTGGACTTCCCAAATGATCTCGGCCGTTGAGGTCCACGCGTAACGGTCCTGCTCTTCCTCCAGGACCAAATTGTGTTTTCACGTACACTTTGGGGGCGGTGAGCATGTTCAATCGAACCATTCGCATGATTTCAGAGATCTTCCAGTCTGGTTGATACTTTTCAACGGAGAACTCGGAACACACCGCACCTCCGATAGTCACGTTCCCAGTGTATTGCAGCATCCTCGGCGATACGACGCGAATGAATACCGGTTCGATCGGGTATTTCGAGCTGAAGTTCAATTCCATGTGTATTTTGCCGTCCCCTCCAAAGCGTCTCTTGAGTTCTTCGAGGTCTTTTCGCAAGAGCTTCGCGTCTTCGGTATCTTCGTCGAAGTCTTTCATTTTCAATCTCCAACAGTGCATGTTTTCGGGTGGGAATAAGCAAACACCTTCCACGGGAACAGTCTTATCTATTTGTATGTTCTTGAATTCCTGTTGGAGGCGCGAACTCATGCTTTCTAGATGCAACGCGCGTACTACAACCTTTTTAAGAATTTATGGAAGGGACTTGTTCCGATATTTTTTACAGCCGATGTTAGAAATCAAAATAACAACTTTTCGTACGAACTATTGACAATCATGGAAATTTCTTCCACTCTCGCTAAGATGGCATCTCGGTCGTTTTCGTCCAAATATTTACCGTATCTCGCCGTGAACTTATCCGGGTGCCATCTTAAATTGGCGCGTCTGAACGCTTTTTTGTAAATCTTTTCAGCAACAAGTACTTTTCTTTCCTCGCACTCAAAATCCTCCCCTTCCTCTTTTTGGCGCATCTCAAATGCAGCCATGTGCTGCAAGATATCTTCGGACGGTGGCCACGGAACATTGCGCATTGAAATCATTTTTCCTTCCTCTTCTCTAAAAGTAGTACTATCAAACTCTGTCCATTTTTGTTCGTGATCATCCCAGTTGATATCCTCTCTCGCAAAACATTCAGCGTCATCTAAAGATTTACACAACGTTTCAGCTGCCATCTCCGCGTTTCGTATTCTCTCCTCGTCTTCTTCTTCGTTCAAAGCGCTCTCTATCGTCAATTTCTTCTTTATTTCGATCATCTCTTGGTCCAAATACGCTCTCGTTTCCTTCTCTTGTTGGATGCGTAACAGCATATCTCGCTCTCGTTCGACCTGGGCGAATAACTCTCGTTTTCGTTGAATGTCGTTGAACCGCATGCGTCTGGAATTTTCTAAAAGAATTTCATCTGCCCCTTTGTTTTTGTCATCGTCATCGTCATCATCATCATCATCATCAGAAGAAGAAGAAGAAGAAGAAGAAGAGGAAGAAGTTCCTTTTTCACCGTTTTCTGTCGTTTCATCATCGCTTCGGTTATAAAGTCTTGACCGCTCTCTTCTCTCTCTTCCTCTTCTTTTGAGTGGATTGATGAACTCAAATTCAACGCACTTAATATGTTTTGTCGTCGTCTTCTTCTCTGTTCCGACGAATGTCGCTCTCGACCCGTCGCTTTTATCCTCCATCGATCGACGCGCGTGCAGATGCACAACCGTAGTCGTCGTCGTCGTCGTCGTCGTCCTCGTCTCTGTCTTTTGTTTTTTTGTCGTTTTTGCGTTTTCGTGCGTTTTTTCTTTCTTTTTCTTCGTTTTTCCAAAACCAATCGAATCAATTGTCCCGCAGTAAGGCTACGCCTGTACGCGTCCAGAACTGCGGTGCGTGAGCCGTTCGAAGGTCAGGAATAGATACCAATTAAATGTCATTCAAAGTCGACTTCAAACCGAGTTCGTTGGCGCGATCGATGTCGAAAGACACGACGTGTAAATACGCCAATCCCCCTGGGTTTAATAATAGCGCTGCCACAGAAACGACGACCGATGGTAGTGGAGGTAACGATGATACGAGCACTAAACAGCAAAAAGTAAAACCTCCCGTGCAGAAAAGAGACGAAGAGAAGATGCGGCAGTTTAGAATACGAAACGCGTACAAATTCGCGCAGAGTTCTTTTTCCGGCGTAATGATGACCGGAGTGATGATGTGGTTCACCGGAAACGGGATTCAAATTTTCAGCATAATGGTCACTTTCAACGGTTTATTCCAACCGATTAAAGCTATACTAACGAGTGGGAAAACCTTTGAACGTTTCGGCGATAAGAACACTGACGTCACGACGCCGCGATTGATGTATTGCGGAATACAGTTGATAGGTTTAGCATTAGCGTTGAGAAAGTTGAATGCGATGGGTTTGTTGCCGACGCACGCGAGCGATTGGTTGAGTGGATTGAAACCTCCCGTGTTTTATGAGAGAGCCTATGGTGGCACTGAAATGTAATGTAGATAAGATTATGGGATTTTAGTATGATTATGGTACGATGGTTTGAAAGTGGTATGATTATCGTCCCGCTCGTCGAGTTCTCGTTTTTCGTTTTAATTCGTTCTCTTTCTCAATTTTCAAAAAGTTTCTCATTTTTCTAACTCTAATCTGCGCCCACACGCTTTAATTGTCTCTCTCTCTATCTCTTCTCTCTATCTCTATCTCTATCTCTATCTCTTCTGTGCGTGTGACAAATGAGTAACTTAGCCACCACTCGTTTAGCGCAGGAGCGAAAAAACTGGCGAAGAGACCACCCGTATGGTTTTGTCGCGAAGCCAGAAACGAAAAACGGTACCGTGGACCTCATGGTGTGGAAGTGCGTTGTTCCTGGTAAGGCAAACACGCCATGGGAAGGCGGAGAGTTTCCAATTACGATGACGTTTCCGAAAGAATATCCGGTGAAACCACCAAGAGTGATGTTACCGAGAGGGTTTTTCCACCCGAACGTGTATCCGACAGGATTGATTTGTTTATCAATTTTGAACGAGGAGAAAGGGTGGAAGGCGTCGATTTCAGTGAAACAAATATTGGTTGGGGTGCAAGATTTATTGGATAACCCGAACAACGACGACGCGGCGAACCAAGAGGCATATTCGTCGTTGAAACGTAGCAAAGAACAGTACAAGAAAAGGGTGATAGAAGAAGTTAGGAAGTATAAGAAGAACTACACGGTGGGCGACGACGATGTAATCGTCATGTGAAAAACAAACAATTGTAACTTTCTAAATATAGACTAATGATAATGTACAAAAACTAATGCGTGATGAGTCGTCTTTGAGGTCGTTCCGGTTCTGCATCGCCCCTTTCAGTCCTCGTAAACTCAAACAAGACTGTGGGACTTCTATAGATTCTTATCAGGAGCCAATACAGACGCTCTTCCAACAAGTGCTCTCCCGCATTACGCATGACGTATATATCCTCACACAAGGTGGTTAAGCGCCTAGTGCACGGTAAATCTTGGTGTGGAATCTTCGTCACTAAATTTGAAGTCATCCCTCGAATGAACGTGCCAATGGCTAAAATGTACGCAACGTACATTCCGGTGAGACCACCGACGATTTTCGAAAACTGCGCAAACGCGCCCGTAGCAACTTCGCTCGAGATCAAGATAATTTCTGGTCCCGAACCAGTATCTTTACACTGCTCCCAAAACGTGTTTTCGCCAGAGTTTGATTTGATGTTGACGCCGCATTTTGCGCTCCACCAAGGTTGAGAAGTGTTCAATCCGTTCAATTTAAACGAGCAATCAACAAACTGATTCGTTGAAATTTCTCGCAGTGGATCTCCTTTGCCAAGGATTCTCCAAACGCGAGGATACAAACCTTCGATGAGTACAGCATTATCGTTATCATTTTCACCACTGATCATTTTTCTCAACTTCTCCGCTTCCCTTTCTTGTATAACAACCGATCTTCCGCCAGCTATGACGACTTGATTATCCAAAGGTAAAGCGCGGCGGAAATTCCAATAGGTTAGAATTTTAGTCCCAGCAACGATAGAATTCGAGAAGTCTTTCATTGCCGGAGGTGGTAGAGCCCAAATTTTATCCGAATCGGGCGATAAGCACGCATCTTGAATTTGATTCGGGTGGCGCACAGGTGGTGGAGTCAAAGAATCAGTATTCAACCTCATCCACTCTTCGGACTGAATAGTTCTTCGATTTCCGCCGGTAAACACTTCGAATGCGGACGTACCATTCGGCGATATGAACGTGATGTTCACCCGAGTCTCTAAAACTGGATTTGGTCCCACTTGCGGATTTGAAGTTGAAAACACAAAGAACGGCACAACCAAAACCACGAACAGAAGTACGAAAAGACCGCCGCCTTCTAAATACACTTTTTTCCACGTAGGTTGAGGCTTCCCAAAAGGATAGCGCTTATAGTATGTCTTATTCCGAATATCAATCTCGAACAAGCTTCGGTTGATGTCCTCGAGCTTCAACCAATCGAATATATCTAAACTCGAGGCTGTGCACGCAAAGTCTAACAAAACTTTAAGCTCATACAAAAACGGTATCGAGTAATAAATTCCAAACATAATCGAGGCAAACTCTTCATTGCGCCTTTTCAGCCATCGTAAACTTTCGTTTAAAACAACCGGGAATCCACATCGTAGCTGCCGCGCGCTCGTTGCGAACGAAAGACATTTGATGAGGAAGAAAACTCTCAATGCCTTATGGTTCGATGTCGTGGATTTGTGATATAAAATGAGTAGCCCGGTGGTAAAAAATGCAAAAGTGGTATAGTGAAAAAACACTTTCGCTGCTTTCGCTCTTTTCAGATATATCACCGCATCAACAAGTAATAAGACCAGAATGAAGAACATCGTGAAGACGTAATCTTGAGGGAATAATCCTTGACTGACAGTTTCAATCAATGCTTGCGGATCAGCCTCGATACTAGATTGATAAAAGAGCAATGCAAATAAAGCTGCGATGATGTCCACCGCGGCAGTTATTCCGTAAAAATTCTCTGGTTCGCGATGAAATGCCCGGACGGAAGTGATCCCGGGTAAACCAGGCATTACATTTTCTCCGTTTTCCTGTAAATCAGACGACGCTTCCCTGAGTTGCAACTTCTTCACCCCGTTGGCTGCATCAGCAGCGGGAGTCAAAATAGTCAGTGGAGCGACAACCTGGAATACAGCCGTACGGTGCCCTTTTTGATATAAAGTGCCTTTCACATCGGTTTCGACGAGATCGAGCGAATAGTAGTCTGCATTGTTTGAATTCTCGAAATCTTGCAACTGTAAGAGAGCAAAATTCAAATCATTCCCGATTTTTGTCCAATCGTCCTCGGTATGATCCTCTGTATCTAAAATTGAAATCGATATGAAGGAAGGTCCAAATTCGGTTTCATCCGTCAGTAAACGCTGGAAGAACGTATCAAGATTTTTCGAAATGTTCTGGAAGGAGTCTGTGGAGTATAAGTGGTCATTCCCGCTCCGTCCCAAGTTTTCAAAGTCCTGTAACGTTCCTCGTCTTCCTATTCTATATCGACTTCGAGGTGACATTTCTTCCATCACCGCTTCATCCAATACATTTTCAGTATTTTCGACAATGTCATCTTCAATGGGCATATATGTGCTATTCAACCATGAGTCATAGCGTGGTTTCAGCTCGTACACTCCACCTTGGCCAAAAGAATGAAGTAATGTTACGAAATACGCCAAAAACAATGGTAAAGTAGATACCACGAATGGCTTTGAGAAATCTGGCACGCCTATGATGTTGGTCTGGCCGCAAAGCTTCCATGAAAAGCACGCTTTCGAGCACGGAATGCTTAGAATATAACTCAATATAATGACGGTTTCGGAATACCGGAGCATAAATCTCCAAAACTTCCGACCTGGCTTCGGCGAAGCTATCAAAGCTGCGCAAACCAAAGAAGTTGGATAGACTACGGTAATTAAAGAAAAATTCATCGCGAATGCGAGAAAATAGAAGAAGTACACCAGAGAACTTTCCGGAGCGCTTATCCAAGGCCAAATATCAATTATTCCCGCAAGTATGAAACCAAACACCGATCTTCTGTCGCCTCTGATAAATTCATCAACCAATTCTTCGAGTTTGTCCTCATCTTGGTTATTCGTGTCTTCCTTCAAATCACTTACAACATCTTCGCCTCCGGCATACGTCTCAGAATCTTGAATGGTTTCTGAACCTACAAATGATCTATCGATACCTTCCCATGGTGTTTCACGAGGCGGCGTGTGAGCTTGTTCTTCTACCCAGTCATCGATCTTAGGTCTAGAACCGGCAATTTTACGATGACGAAGCTTTGATTCAGAGATACTCGGTGTTTTTACAGATCTGTCATCTTCGCTGTCACCATCATTTTCATCTTTCTGTTGTTTGACAGTTCCTTTTTCTTCCTTTTGTTGCATATTTTCCAGACGTACGACTTCGAGCGAAAGATTCTGAATGTCATTACGAATCTCTTCGACGCGCTTATGTCTATCTTCTCGCTCCCGCATAGCCTTGAGACACTGGAAATAATACTTTCTTACTCGTTTCCACGTTTCAGCTTTATCACCGGTTTTCGTTCTCGAACGTGCCTGACGATCCATCTCTAACACGGCTGCATACTCGTGAGAATTGATGAGATATCGTAAGCAGGACATGTTAGCGAAAATAAAAAGATCTGGTCCAAGTTGTCCTGCACTGAAGCCAAGAACGGAATCTACGCGATAAAATCCAATCAAGTGCAAGAAAGAGCACAGCGCATTTTCACGATTAGCAAACCAAACACCCACGAGACTCTCAAATGGAGCTTGATATGCCAATACAGATCCTATAACGAGTAAATTGTATCTTTTCATCCAAACGAGCAGCTCATCTACTCTGTCCCACGTTCGATTTTTAAGTATACTGATGGAGAGAATCAGATACCCGGCGTGGATTGCATCATTCATACACGTGCCAGCAACGATGACGAGGATGAAAGCAGCCTCTCTAGAGTAACGTATGATGTAATATCTCGTCCAATCTAGTACTGTCCAATTCGATGTTGCTTCCCATGTTAGAGCTGAAAATATTTTTAGCGTGGGATCACCTGGACGTCTCGGAAGTAATGCCAACTGCGTGGGTGTTCTTCTTGGAAGCATCAAAGTTGCTGCTTCTGTTATCTGTTCTTCTGCTAAATCTGGATTTTCCGCAATAACAGCAGTTCTTGCACGTTCTTCCATAGAAGCTAGTACAGAGTCCATTCTGAGTTGACACGCAGCAACAAAGAAGGCGAGAAAATGTCCAAGCAACATAAATTTAGAGCGTTTCACGAGACCAAACCAAATGAATAACTCATCCATTTCATACTCGCGCTCAGATTTTCCGAGAGCACCATCATTACTAGTACTAGTACTGTTATTTATAAATGGAGGCGTCGGTGGCATTTCCGAGAAATCGTCGCTTCCGGTTTCGTTGGGATATTCTCCCATAGATGCTATGTACTGCCAGAATAGCGCCACACCACACACGAAGGATACTAATTTCCATACTTTCAACCGGTTGCTTGGAGCGGTAAATACTTGCTCTTTCTCCATCATTTGGAGCATTAAGCCCAGATAAACGAGCGAGAGAACGTTACCAGATGCAATACCGACGGTACCAAAAATTACGTACGCCAAACCAGGTATCAATAACGCTAACGCCCCTTCCACAAACTCGGGTAAAATGAACAACAGAGAATTCAACTGATCGATCGATGTTCTCGCCTTCTGAAACAACAACCGCTTAGCTCTTGCTCTCAAAGACTCTGATCTATCGCCCGATAAGTAAGTTTCTGAATATGCCGTAGTAGATGTTCCATCTTCTGAATTCACATCTTCGGATACGAGCTCGTGGTCATCAGGAATAGAGTTCATCATTCGGAAAGGGGCCTTCTTAGTTATCGTAGATCGCTTCAAAGCCGCACTTCTAGCCTCTGGATTCCGCGGTGGCCAAAACAAATGACACGGTTCTGGTGCACAACCTGATTTCAAAGCCGGTGGTAGCTTTACGAGCCAATTTCTAGAAATGCGGCAAAATTCCACGGCGACTAAAACAAAAACAGGCCAAAGTAGCATTCTTTCGTTTCGTGGCCATATTGCTTCTTCCTTCATTACACCTTCTCCTTGTACGGGATAATATCGCGCTCCAATCCAAGTCATTGTATCTTTGTTATCGCTGAGCGCTCTGTGTATCCAATCAATGTTGTAAGTGTATTCCAAAAGGGCCGAAAGGATAGCAACAGCACCCAAAATTTCACTCGTTCTGGTCAATTTCGGTGAGAATAAAGTACAAATCAACGCAAAAAGCATCAAAGCCCCGATGATATCGACTCCGCGCTGGAATGAAAATCCTAAAGCAACTAGCGTCAAGAACTTATCGCAATGTAAAATACATATCCGTTTTATCATCGGGACACGGCCTTCTTGTGTACCGGTGATGACCAACCGAATCGGTTGATCACTTTCCCCTCCTGCCGAGAGTAAACCCGTCGGCTCTGTGTGCAACAGCCCAATTCTGTGGAAATGCGTTGCGATTAGTAATAAGCTAGGCCCTAGCAAGGAGATCATTAACTTGTTTCTGGGTAAATTTGGTTCTAATCCAACGTTGTTTGCCAAGAAGTCTTGTGCCTCAGAATTCATCCCAACCCATCGAGCTAAGGGAAATGCTCCAAATGCATATCTCACCGCTAGATTAACTAAAGCGAAAGCAAACAACGTGTCCCATCGCACAGATCTTCTATTTCTATCTTCTATCGTGTCAAAAGGCACTACAAGCGCCCCTCCGAGAAATAATAGTAAAGCTAAATTCAGAAGCGAGCATTCATTTGTAAGCACAGTGAATAATCCAATAATCAATACCGAGTAGGCTCCAGTGAAATTCAAGACTCTCTTCGAAGATATCCAGAACTCCGAAAGGATTGCACCGATTAATAATTTGATTCTTGGTAGCGCTTGCACCCTCTTACGATGGCCTTCCATGTTGTTTTCATCAATATTAGCGCGAGCACTTCCAATATTCGATGAGACGGGGGTTTCTCCATCCTCAACACTCGGAAATAAATGCGATAAAGCGCGAATAATTCCCGGCATGTGAATCACAGCTACATCTACAAACAAGACTAACGCCATTGGCCACATCGATCGAACCACATCTTCATTCCAAAGTCCGCAGATTTTGAGGAAATCTTCAAATTTTGAAAACCTGCGTCTTCCTAGAAGTACTGGTAAGGTATCTAGAGACCACAAATACATGCACGCGATTACCATTGCTATAATTCTCGAAGTGAATATCAGCACGCTTGTTTTACCAGGCCTGGCTAGTGTAAGTAAGAATAAGCAAAATAAACCAGCGTGGATGATATCGTCCCTAGATAACGCGACGAGCCAAAGAAGGAGTGGGATGAGGAGCTTTGAAGCGAAACTCGCTGCAACACCAGCCCAACCGCTCTCCGAAGGTGTAAATCCGTCTTCATCAAAGTCATAATCAACATTATCGTACTCTGCATTCACAAAAACAAAAGAAGCCGGGAGTGATTCCTCCCGCATGCTCGCCGCTGCTTGCAATGTAGTTTCGTTAGGGGTTCCTCTCGCCAATCGGCTACAATAGGCAAAAATTGTCATCCCAATAAAGACTGAAGCCATTCTTAAAGACCCAACCCAATCGTTCTCTTGTCTCGATAGCCCCAGAACGAGAAAGAAACTATTATTATCTGTTCCTGGAATCGCTTGCACGATGAATTCGATGAATGACCACAAAGCAACATAAATCAGAGCCGAAGGCGCGAGCAACTTTGAAAACTCCTTGTGGGTGGGTGGATATAATACCGACATCAGAGAGAAGAGCAGTATCGGAAACGCTAATGCAGACGGAGCAGTTATAGCGGAGAGTATGATGGCACAAGCAGAGATGACCCCAGAAAACTTTGCCAAAAGTCGAGCCGGGATGCCGGGATCTACAAGAGCAGCCTCACTAGTTTCTCGATCAGAACCTCGCATGTGCGAAATTAACGGCTCGTCAATATCATCCAAACCTTCCGTAATAGACCCATCTTGATTATACTGCACCTCATCCACGATATCTTCGTTTGCAGATGCTTCGCACACGGAAGAAAAGAAACCCGCGATTGCGAATAACTGCAATAAACGCATACCTCGAACGACTGGCCCATCACTACCATCCATGATATACAAACCAATCCAAGAGGCAAACACTTTGTTTGCGCTATCGTGCAACTGAGGAAACTGGTAGCACATGATTAACATGAAGTGCACGCAAGCGTATGCCATCGCTACAACCAAAATGAACGCCGGTGGCCGAACGAGTTTT
>JACLAA010003766.1_pt1 | contig 10262 bp, 9 predicted proteins | sample 8027891 | NCBI WGS metagenome assembly JACLAA01 (sample SAMN15724900, study PRJNA655200) | protist metagenome | isolation source: fluorescence activated cell sorting (FACS) single amplified genomes of... | place: Spain: Blaines Bay Microbial Observatory, Mediterranean Sea | collected 2016-01-19 | reverse complement strand
TCCAGAATACCTTCATTCGTACCTTCGTACATATTCCCTTACTTCTACGAACGAAGGTACATATGTAGTAATAAGATGTAATAAGATGTAATAAGATATGTATTCTGAATTTCATAAGCTAGATAGATAGGGTGCGTGTGACACTTTTTATATACGAAGGTAGTAATATATGATTATAAGTACTGTATCTAGCTAGCTTGACACGCACGGAAATGAAAGTAGTAAGAGTACTTTCCCAAATAAGCTCAGCTATCCATATATCCATATATCATATCATATTATCATATAATCATTACGAACGAAAAGTGAGGCGCTCCGAACGAAACTTACGAATAATGAAGGTAGATACCTTCGTATGTAGTAATCAAATCAAATAAAATGACTACGAATAATGAATACGAACGAAGCTTATGCATGGATACACGCAAAGCTTATGGATAAAAATGGAACTTAATTATTTAGACTGATAAGTAATAATAAGCGCCTGAAGCTCAATATACCTAATAAGTAATAAGCGCCTGAAGCTCGTGCATGGGCCGGATTTTATGCGGATACTGCTCTATATCGGTACTAAAAGCCAATAACAAATAAAGCAAGCATGCAAGTAAGAAGATGTGCTGAAGCCGTCGAAGGAACGAAGGCATTTTTTTTTTCCGCGCAACCGAAGCCCGCTGGCAACCTTGTCTTGGATTCAAACCTGGGAACTCAAAGACCCGCTTGTCGCTGAATTATCCAATTGGTCATAGGGAATGCACACAAAGACCGGTTCGTGCGTTTCTCCACTAACGGCATCAGTGTTCTTGCCAACCTATCGGACGTTTCGACACGCGCGCTCTAAGCCGGAATTCAAAGCCGACAAGCCTTCAGCCCCTTTCGGGTTGGTGGCCTTGCAATGTCGTACTTCGGGGATACCTGCGAGGAGCGCATCTTCATTCATGCAGCGAGCTCTCAACACCCTGCGTGCAACCACTGATACAGTAAATTCGTCGGCTGAAAATTGTCATGCGACAGAGATAAGAGCAGCTCAGGAGGTCAGAGAAGCTGCGGAAACTTTGATCGCTGTTGCAAACTCCGAGGACTTCGCTGATGATGAGCAGCTTGAGCCAGACAACAACCTGATCCAGTCAGACTTTCGGAGGAATGGTGATATATTGCACTCAACTTCATCCGATACGACAAGCACAAAGCAAGATTGCACTTCTTTCAATTCAAACCCTCCTCTGCACAGGCCGAGGTCTAAAAGCTCCTCAAATAATTACGCGACTTGCTCCGCCCCACTACAAGATCTCGAGCTATTCGATCCCATTTTTCTCGGCGCGGTGGCTAGTGGTCTGGTTGGAGCTGCGCTATATATCTCACAGATAAGAAAGGCTAAGCGAGGCGATATTGGCAGCAGCAACGTTGGTAGCAGGACCATAGGACAAGCCAATTTCGAACGCTTGCTAGGTTTTCATGAGAACAACGGGGCTAACCCTGGGAGCCTCACAACTCTCGAGCTTTCTGAGGACAATGGCATTGAACGGATGTCCTTTGATGCCGCGCCCGCCACAACCGGTAATGTCACACCCTCTGTTTCTTCAAAATCTCGGGAGATAAGCGGTGAGTTCAAGCGCCAGTTACGCAACGTGATGTCTGACTTGCGACGTTACAGCACTGTTGACCTTCATGGGCGAAACCTCGGTGATGATGGCACATCATACGTTAGTGAAGCGCTAGCGTTCAACGACGCGGTCCTATGTTTAGATATGAGCGCTAATGGCATAAGTCAGCGGGGTGTCATTGCCATGTGTGAAGCTTTGCACAACAATGCCTGCCTTGAAATGCTATCACTTTCTAGCAACAACTTGCAGGATGCTGGCACCGTTGCACTAGCTACATTCCTCGAGACAAATCCCTCCATCAATACACTAAATTTGAACAGCTGTGGAATCGGCGACGCGGGCGCCGTTGCACTGGCAAAGATGCTTAAAAAAAATACAACACTTACTGCACTTGAGCTCAACAACAACAGCATTGACTATGAAGGAACCTGTGCGATCGCTATGGCATTAGCCGAAAACTCAACTCTGGAGATGTTAAGTATGAGCGGCAATTATGTAGGAGGTCTTGGCGCAAGTGCACTGGCGAACGGGATGATAAGTAATGAGGGGATCAAAGGGCTGATGCTAAATGGAAATGACATTGGAAACATCGGTCAGTCTAAGTTCGCCTGGTTCCATACTGTTTTGCAAGCTGTTTTCTTTTTTTCCGAAAAGCATGCCATGCTCGAAACCATCGTAATATCTTTTTATTTGCATGTATGTTCCCTTCATTCTGGCATTGAGTCGCTCTGCAGGGCATTATCTTCTCGCAAAACAAAGTTGTCGAATCTTGACATAGGAAATAATGGCATAGGGCATGAGGCTGGCCCGCACCTTGCTGCATACATCAAAGCCGATGGCGAGCTCTCTAGTTTAAACTTGTATATGAATGAACTGTGTGACCTCGGAGCTATTGAAATTTGCAACGCACTTAAGCACAACGCGGGTATAGAAATATTAGACATTGGTGGAAACAATATCCTTGCAGCTGGGGCGGAGGCTCTCGCAGAGGCACTTATGGAAAACGAGACTCTGCGCACCTTGGAACTAGGATATAACCCGATCGGCCCAAAGGGTGGGGCATCACTCGCCAACGCTGTCAAATTCCACAGCAAAATATCTACGCTGCGCATGGGCTGGTGTAAAATTACGATGGAAGGTGCGTGGCACATTGCAGATGCAATAAAATACAATCAATGCGTTACGACGTTAGACCTACGAGGTAATGAGTTGGGCGATGAAGGCTGCGCAGCTCTCGCTCATTCATTGAGCCTTGTGAATGAAAACCTCACGTCTTTGGATCTCGGATACAATGAAATCAAGGACAAAGGGGCATTTGCTCTTGCACAGGCAATCAAGAATAACGCAGAAGGCTGTATCGCCAGCATCAGCGTGAATAACAACTATATCACAAAATTTGGGGAAGTCGCCCTCACGGAAGCTGTCGAACTTGTCCAAGAGCTGAATCCCGACCGTAATCTCTACGTGCAATTTTAAATTTTGACGTTTGTGCGCGTGTGGTGAAGATATTTCATATGAGCATTCCCAAAATCCCAACTTCACGAGATGTGGAGACTGCCACTACGGCCGGAGACACTCAAGGGGGCGGCAACCATACTTTCAGCGACGTTTGTGCGCGTGTGGTGAAGATATTTCATATGAGCATTCCCAAAATCCCAACTTCACGAGGTGTGGAGACTGCCACTACGGCCGAGGGAAATAATTTATTAGGATTTATTACCGTAATTAAAATAAATTCTTCACGTCGATTGAAATATCGTTTCGGAATTCGTTCCGTCACTTTCGAAAGTTAAACTTCCGATATCGACAAAAATGAGAAAATAAACCATTTATTGACATACCAAGTTTACTATGCCTTTGAATAGAATCACTCTACGCTGCTCAGAGGGCCGCGGCTGCAACGCCATCATCATCGTTAAGGCCCTACCGCGCACTTGACTTGCTTAGAGGTGCGACCGATGACTACATCACGCCTATTTTTGGCCCGTAATTTTGCCCGTGTCGCGGGTAGGATCGCGTATTGCGGACACGTGAGAGTTTACGGACGATTTTGAAGGTGGCGAAACAGCTTTTATACACTCCAGTTTTAAGCCCAAGAGGGGTGAAGCAATCATTTTTCCCGCGAATTGGTGCTTTGTTCATCAAGGTAATCCTGTTATAAAAGGTAGAAAACGCATACTGGTTACCTGGATGTATTCTTTTGATATTGGCTCAGCTGATTTGGACGGTGGCTACATCGGCTCTACAAGAGGTAGACCGCCAACTCCAAGCTGAGAAGGCGAGAAATGATGAATTACAAGTGAGATTACAAGCGCTTGAAGCTAGGATCTTTGGCGGTTAGTTTGTTTGAGATGATAATGCGTTGAATCTGCGCCGCAAAAACCTCGACTCCTGTGCACACACAAGAGGACACCCGTACCCACAGCAGTACCAACAACAATAAGGTTCCATGTATGCAAAAGACCGGTACCCTAAACATTCTGACTCAGTGATTCCATATTTGTCTCTTAACCGCCTTCGGTTCATTCCTCCCACAACAGTTATCCATGACATCGCAAGTGTTTGTAGTAAGCAATCAACTTCAGATGGGAGATTACAGAAAACAGTAGCTATCCAAGATGGGAGAACGCCCGCGCTGAGAAAGAAGCAGTGTTTGTGGCAACCAGGAAGGCAGCATCTTCTAGATGGCGTGTTGACGGTGGCTGAAAATATTTATACTGAGGATATTACAAGTTGGGTTGAGGCGCTGCGTCGAACTTGCTCCTTAAGAACCTGACCTCCTGTGCCCAAACGAGAGGGCACCAGTACCAGGTACAATACGGTTCGCAAGGCCCGTAAGAGCATCCTAATACAGAACATTCAGGCTGTCTTATTCCGTATTTGTCTTTCAAGCTTTGCCGATTCCTGCCCCCAACAATAGTGCCCCATGCAGCTCCAAAACACTTGAATGAAATAGAAAGGCAACCGTCGGCTGGTCCTAAACAGCCAAAGCACGACCCGACTAACAACGGAAGGAAACCAGCGGTGACGAAACAGAAGTGCTTTGTACAGCCAGGTAGACACCGCCTCGGGACGGTGTGTTGGCCAGCGCTCAAAATTCCACCGGCCCTCGTTTTTGCAGCGAGTCGGGCATGTTTTGTAGAACCTCGTCTATGATCCTGCCGTCGGCGTAAGTACAAAGACCACAACAAACATCGTACAGGCAGTGTCCTTCATCCCCACTGTATGCGTACAAATTACATATCGGGTCAAACTCTGATGGATAGCTCGCGTCAGCGGCGGGTGCCTGAGCGCCGTCCATCTGCTGAGACAACCGGGGGGCAGGCACGAGTGTTTCGTAAGCGTGCGCCATTGGCTTTCGCGTGAGGACAAAAGCTAAAAAGAACCCGTAAATAAGGTTGTTGTGCTATTATGATCGTGCTGCGCCTATCCTCAAGGGGCGATATTGACTTTGGCCGCACGACCCTGCGCGGGGCGAAGTAGATGCTTGCGGTGGCTGAAACTATGGTTTTTTACAAAAGTTTAGGAAATGATACGTTTGAGATCCGGAATTGTGTCCGACCAGGCTCACACAGGCCAACCGACCGCAGGCTTCACACGTTCTCACACATATCACACGTTCCATACTAATATATATATGAAACGAGCCTTTATTACGGGTTGCATTATCGGAGTCAAGCTGAATCGTCAACTAACCTAGTTTACCAATTAATTGTCGCCCGATCAGTTTTTGCAACACTGAGATTTCCGACTTTTAACGCCTTCACTGACAGCCCTGACGACAATAGTAGAACCTTCCATCTGCTGATCATCCGGGCCGCAACTGTCTTGAGCTCTCTTAAATCAGAATGTCAACTTGGTTATTTCACAATTTCATAAAGAACACCACTGATCACTCACCTTTGATATGATTCGATATATTTCAGTGAGAGTTTGTTGAAACGCAAGCTCGACATTTGTCGAGTCTAGTGCTGATGTTTCAATAAACGACAAACCTTTTTATAAAGATTGAGAAAAATGGCTGTTTGGGGATAAAAACGAGGAAGAGAAGGAAAAAGAAATCCGCACCCTCTTTGGAAGAAAAATTAACACCTGCTTCCCTGGACATACATCGCAGGTGTTCAAGGTCAGATTTGTTGCCAACTAACATGATGAAAATATTTGCGTCTGCGTGGTCCCTAAGTTCTCTGAGCCATTTCTGGACATTATCAAACGATTCTGCAAGACTCGAATTTCAAAGGAGCCCAGGAATGAATCAGCATCCTCTACCTGACTTGGTGACGTCGTAAACCAGCAGTGCGCCAACAGCACCCCTGTAATAAGCACTCGTTATCGCTCTGTACCTCTCCTGACCAGCGGTGTCCCAAATTTGCGCTTTAATCGTCTTGCCCTCCACCTGTCGAAACAAACAGTGTCACGTTGCCATGACCATGGCACATGTATTGTTGACAAACCTCCATACTTCTGGTCGCGAACTCAACGCCAATCGTTGACTTAGATTCAGAACAGAATTCATTTCTAGTAAAGCGGGAGAGAAGGTTCGATTTCCCAACACCCGAGTCGCCGATCAGAACCACTTTGAAAAGGTAATCATAACTGCGGTCGGACAAGTGATTAGGACGAACGCACGCTTCTGATCACAAACAAACTCTAATGAAGCTACAATTCTTACTCGTCGTTATCTTTTGACATCTTCGCAAGCTCGAAGATTACCGGTATCGAAGTCTGAGAGCGAATATCTACGCGCGCAGTTTTTCAATGGGTGTACAATATTGGAGGATGATTGCTTGCGGGAGTGATGTTTGGATATGAGGTATCGTTGTCGTGACCAGCTCGCACCACGGACTCCGCCGCCATAGTATATTATATATTCTACCTTGTAATAAGTATTATGGATACTTTTATCATAAAATAATGTTAAATCCATCATCGTGTACAGTCTCCATATATATGTATATCGCGTTATGCATGGAAAAATTGAAAATTCTTCCTACGAACGAAGGTATGAGATACGGTACGTGCTGATAATTCCGAGAGACCGAGAATCTTAATCGGCGGTCGAGGGTCCTCTCCCATGAATAGCCGCGAAATCGCGCATTCATTAACATTTGAGCGCCTTCATAGCAATAGGCGATAGCTTTCTTTAACGTCCGGGGCGCGGGCAAAAGCCGATGGAAAGAGAACGTTGCGAAAATGTTGATTTGGTCAAACCGGAAGGGAAAGACACAGCCAGACAAGGCGAAGCCGCAATAATTCAGCTTGAAAAGCCGTGGGAACGGCATGAAACATTATCCTCGCTTGATATCCAGCTTGTTCAAAATCTCGTAGAGCGCTGTCTTCAACTATATTTGAATCAACGCGAGGTAGTCCACATTCTTCACGAACAAGCTAAAATCGAGCCTGGCTTCACAGGACTCGTATGGCAAAAATTGGAAGAGCAAAACCCCGACTTCTTCCAGGCCTACTATGCTAGGCTAACCGTAAAGGAACAACTGGTCGTTTTTAACCAGTTTGTAGCCCAGCACCATTGTATACTTCACGGAGTACCAAATCTTTGGAACAAACACCCGCAGCAGCAGCAGCAGCAGCAGCAGCAGCAGTAGAAAAATTTGGAAACTCAAATTTTTGTGTACAAGTGTCGCAAGTTGACAACAACAAGTGTATTGTGACCAATTTAAGAAGCTTAAAGTTGGCGTCAAAACTATTCTAAACCGTGATTCATGTGAACGTCGATCTGATCTTCGTTCAGAGTGCCTGAATGGTCCGGGTCTGGTTCTGAAATTTGGTTGTTGTACGCATGGTGATTCCTCCTCGCACTTGAGTTTTGTTCGATCAATCATGAATCCGCCTATCTACGCATTCACAAGGCATACTTTCAACATCTCACTTCAATTTCGGCGGCACCGGTACACAGGTCTACGCATCATTCATAAATTTCATCTGACACTCGACTGTCCACTGCATGTTCTCGCTGTTCATAGGTGAATCAAGTTATGAACGACGGGGGAAGAAGAAATCGTCCCAATTTATGTTTTCAAATCATTTTGTTGATGGGAGGGATGAGTCCTGTCTGAGTATTTTTTCCTCAATCGAGCACAGAGCTTCCAAGTTTGCTTTCATGGTGACGTGGTACGGAGGTGTATTTTTCTCATGACTAGACCAGATAGCATCTTCAACTCCCTGATATGAACCAGCGGCGTATGATATCAAACAGAAGAATTTCTGGACTCGGATTCAAATATACCTGTTCGTTACCTTTCGCCCCAACAATAGTGCATGCGATGATGTCTCCAAGTCTCCCGAGACGGGCACTTGCCGCCTCTGCCAGACTGAATACTAACTCCTGGGCATTAAAAAGTTCGCCGTTTGTCGCATATGAGCTTGCAGAAGTCATTCTAGCAAGGCAAATGATGTTAAGTAGGACCGAGAAAAATAGAACTCGAAGTTGTTCTGGTTTGGCACCTTTTCAGTCGCTGAACCTCAGACTCCAACGCGGTAATGGACTCCATTATTTCAATCTGCTGTGTTTGAAGAATATCCAGCTGCCGCTCAAGTCTGTCTTGGGAAGACGACGCCTTGCCAAGTTCAACCTGTAGAGAACACTGTAGACCGAGGGGCCCAAGTCGCTCATATGTTAGTGTTGGACATACCTGGAGCTTAAGTAAGTTCAGACGACAGTTAAGGATATGACGATCCCAACGTGCAAGCCCGTTGACCCTTCCTTTGAAAATGTCCTAGTGGGCCATAGGTAAGGGAAATATGGGCAAGGCTGCAGGGCAGGTCATTTTGAAGGACTTACGATCCTTTCTTGAAGCTCCGTATTCCATGAGATCACGACTTCCCCAACGCTCTTAGCTTGAATTTCCGAAGGGACCTGCGGTTGTATCCAGGCAGTTCTGTCAAATGTGACGCTGTCCATGCATCGCACGCCCTTCGTTCGAAGCGGGAAAAATTACCTTCATCGAATCCAGAAAAAATGATCCAAGCAATCGATAGTGCTGCTCAAACCGAATCCGACTTACTGAGCAGGTAGCCAACGTCGATACGATCGTGACTCTGGAAAGCGGGGTTGAGCACCCGAGCTCGGAACAGAAGGAAAACACGACTGTCGGAGGTGACACTTTGCATTCGGATATATTTTTGCATACGCCTGTTTCCTGACAAATAAAGGACGAGGCTTCGTTCCAAATAGAATGCATATTTATATATATGTGTATTAATAATACACTGTGAGAAAAAAATCGGGGAAAGACCGAGGAACGGAAAATTATATATATATTAGTATGGAATGTGTGATATGTGTGAGAGTGCGTGACTGCGGTCGGCCGGTCGGTGTGTGTGAGCCTGGTCGGACGATATTTTCGGATCTCAAACATATCATTTGCCTCGATTTGCTGCCAAAGCCCCCCATGTGATTTCTCATAACAAATTGCTCTATCAATATACCAATCAAATACCAATCATATTTAACATTTCACATCACAGCACTATACACATTGGCATGATTCTAATTCGGATTAAAATCAACTTCTAAAACTTAGAGTATTTGTAAAAAACATAGTTCCCGCCACCGCAAGCATCTACTTCGCCCCGCGCAGGGTCGTGCGGCCAAACTCAATATCGCGTTTGGATTGAACTTAAAAACGGATCGAAACACGATCACGCGCACGCACGCACGACCATGCGGGATATCATATACGACTGCAAGTCGAACTCCGAGATGGGCGACTCCTCGGACTCCGAGATGGGCGACTCCTCGGACTCCGAGATGGGCGACGCGCCGCCTCCCGCGTCGTCAAAGCCCGCGCGTGTAAAAAGCAAAGGTTGGTGCTGTTTTTTTTGCCCGCCGGTGCCGCCCATCGATGGGGGCAAAGATTCGGGCCATGGATCCCCCGCGCACCCCTCGCTGGCCTCGAGCCGCCGCAAGGTTGAGATGATCGTGCAGGTAAAAAATAAGGACAAGGACGTCGTCGTCGAGGTGGGCGAAATCGTGACACTCGTGGAGCAGTGCGAAGCCAAGGAGGGCGACAAGGAGCCGACATTCCTCATCAAGAAGAAGGACGGACACAAGTACAAGGTGAAGGACTCGTACTTCAAGGAGTGGGTCGACCTTGATGAAGCGGCGGCGAAAATTCAGGCGAGATTCCGGGGGATGCAGACGCGTATGGAGATTCACAATAGGAAGAAGAAGGGCGTGGGAATATAAGGTGGAAAAGTTTGAGCCGGCGCGCTACTCTTCCAGAAATGTAGACGAGTTTCTGACAACCTGATCACCACCTCCTATGCTACCGTTGTTACCCCGGTTGATGCATCACCTACTCCAGCGCCTGAATCCTAGCTTCAAGCGCTTGTAATCTCACTTGTAATTCATCATTTCTCGCCTTTTCAGCTTTGACACCTGCTCTCAGATAACTTGTATATTTCATAAACCTTTGTAATTGTACTGTACTTTTAATAAAGGTCGGTTGCAGTTTTTTTGGCTGTTACTTTGGCGTTTTAAGTGGAAAGTAAAATCGGCAATCAAATACATATTTACTTTCGAAACATGTGTGTCCGGCCATACATGAGAATTTGAATTAGCTATAAGGCGGCGCTAGATATTTCAAAGCCCCAGTCGCCTGAACGCACGCATCGTGCCTTGACGAACATCATCGTTAAAAA
>JACLAA010006482.1_pt1 | contig 10270 bp, 10 predicted proteins | sample 8027891 | NCBI WGS metagenome assembly JACLAA01 (sample SAMN15724900, study PRJNA655200) | protist metagenome | isolation source: fluorescence activated cell sorting (FACS) single amplified genomes of... | place: Spain: Blaines Bay Microbial Observatory, Mediterranean Sea | collected 2016-01-19 | reverse complement strand
AACGAGGCCGTCGGGAAAGCGCTACAAAAACAAATAGTAGCTTACGTGCAGGACGCCGTTGAACGGAACAAGGTCCGCGACTCAGTGTTGTGAATGAACTTGAACTTTGTCGCGTCGATGGTGTCTTCATGAGACCGCGTCGCCTCGACGCCGTCAATGTAGCCGTCAGAGCGTCCCCGCGTCTCGCGAGAGCAGGCTCGCGACAGCGTCGGTGCCACACAGGAGGACAAGAATCCTCCACAAGAGTGGGACCTGGCCATGAAGGGGATTAAGGTGCGGCAGAAGCATTTGCAATATGCGATTGACGCCCTAGATAAAGGCGTGTGGTGGGGCGAGGAGGCGCTACGGTGCCACTACCGCCGCCATAAGTCGAGTCAGCTGTTCACGAAGCAGTGCAACAAGAAGCAGGACTGGTTGTATTTGGAGGCGCACTACTGTCGCAATCTTCGCAGTGTTATGGAGGATCGGCTGTCGAAAGCGCCTCGGACGGTGGCCCAGCGCTATTATGTCGAGTGGCTTCAAGACCAGTTGAGACGGTTGAAGGAGCAGTATGTTGCGTTAGATTCGGAGCAGGAACATACTCTACATAAGGAGGACAAACAACTACATGAGTTGCTCGAGGCTGCTAATGCGTCTGAAGCTGTCTTAAATGAGTTGATAACAGGCCTCATCGCGGACTATAAATACGACGCCGAGAAGTGCGGGTTAGAATTGAAGCGTTTAGAGAAAGATCCCGAGGATCCTGCCTCGTTGGAATTGTTAAGACAGATAACGGCCCTCAAACAAAAGCAGGAACAACTCCATAAAGGGCCCTTCTCGGCGAACCAGCGAGCGTTAGAGTCCTTACAAGCTACCGAGGACGCGCGCCTCGAGAACTCCGTCGCGTTTCGGGGTGATGAAAGCGGTATCTCTCGGGAACGGTTAGAGCATATTCAATGTGTTCTCAGGAATCCCAGGAAAGTACCCAGTCATTTGGACGAGGCCAAGTGGATGGACATCTTCCGGAGCCAACCGTGGCTCGTCCAGCAGGACGTCGAGGAACAGAAGCGCAAGGAGGTGTACGATCAAAAACTCGCGAAATTGAAACAGATGGCAGCTATAGTAGAAAACAAGCGCGAGGACCTGGCTAGGGATGCGGCCCGCCTCGAACGCCTGGAGAAGAAGATGGAGGACCACGAGAAGCTCCGGGACAGCGAGGACGCCGAGGTCACCGAGGAGCAGAGGGCCGAAGCTCGCAATTACGTCGCGACGAATTCAGGTGCGCTCGCGGCGTCCCGTCGTGTAGAGTCACGCCATCAACTTGTGTCCATCTCACGATGACGTGGGTGGTTTCTTTGTCGAATTTGAGAGTGACCGCGACGCGCCGCGCAGGTGTCCTCGACGACAAAAGAGCCGACTTCCACCGGCGCAAGGAATCCCTCGAGAAGCTCGAGAAGCAGCTGGCGGACTACCAAGCTCTCTTGGACGAAGAAGATCGGGAAGCGAAAGAAAGGTTAGAGTCCGCGAGACTCGCCAAGGCGGAGTTCGAGGAGCGAGAAGGCGCGGAAGAGGACGCGCGCGCGGCGGAATTGCAGACGAAGAAGAAAGCTCTCGTGAAGGAGCTGGGCGACGTCGATTTGCAGCTTGTCCAGTGCGAAGACGAGGGCCTCGAGACTGATCAACTGGAGACGAAGAAGAGCGAACTGGAGGAGGCCATCGTCAAGGTCGATACCGAATTGAGACAGATGCGTAAGAGAGCGGATCGACGCGCGAAGTTGGCCGAGTTCAACAAAGGTGAATTGGAGAGGGAGAAGGCGGCCAAGGCGAAGAAAGCGTCCGTCGCGGCGTCCCGTACGGTGCCTTCATTCGATGCGACTCGTATCTAACACACGATGACGTGGGTGGTCTCTTTTTCGATTTTGACGGAAATGCTCCGCGCAGGTTGCAGGAGAAGCTCCGCGCCGATAAAAAAGCGGAAATCATGGATAGGATGCGGAGGAAGCAACAGGAGGAGGAGGAGAAGCGCGAAAAAGATGAAATTGAAGCGCAAAAACAGCGCGAGGTCGAGGCGGAGAAACAGGCGGCTTCGGGTCTCGCGAAGATGGGCCTCGTCGACCCCTCGTTAAGAAAGAAGGAGCACGGCCCGAAGGCCGTGGCCAAGAAGGCCCAGCGCGTCTACAACAGCGTCGTCCACGGGGTCCCGGACAAAAAAGTGGAACAACAAGAAACGTCGAACATGACCCAGTCACTTGCAGTGTCTTCATTGGACCTTACGCCATCGTCATGCATCGTCTCCGTCGTCCGATGCCGGGGGTGGTCTCTTTTTCGATTTCGAGCCGTTTCGGACCGCGTCGGGGCCGTCGCGGCGTGTCAGAGAGAGCGCGGTCGCGGCGATGGCGTGAGGTCGCTCGCACCGACGCGGTCGCCGCGACGCCATCGACGCGGCCGCACGAGCGTCGACGCGTCGCGTGCGAGTCTCGCGTCGATGGCGTCGATGGCGTGCCCGCGGGGTCGGTGCGTGTTCGTGGGGGTCGTAGCGTCTCGTACGCCATCATCACGGTATGAACCAACGCAGGTCCATCATGCGCCGCCAGAAGATGAAGATGGGTACTTGTAGCGCCTTAAGAAAGATCGCCTTCACCGTCGGCAAGGAGGAGACCGACCAATTCCAGAAGCAGCAGGACGAACTCGCGGAGCACTCGTGCGATGCAGTGTCTGCTCGATACGCGGTCGCGGCGCAGTCCTAGGGGATCGATCGAGTCGTCTCCATCAGAGAAGGTGGTGGGTGGTCTCTTTTTCATTTTTGAGCCGTTTCGGGGGGGTATCGCGTTGTCTCACGTACCCACGCGCAGGTTGCCGCACTTATTACGTGTCAAGAAGACCGTCGGTTTACATGAAATGGTCGTGATCTGGTATGAACAATCGTCCGACCAGGACGAGTTCCTCACGGAGTTACAGCTAGCCCACCCCGCGCTAGACCACCAGCACTACAAGGACTTGGAAGAGAAGAACTACAAGCAGTACACGCACGACGCTTTGCTACCAACGGCGCCGGCCCAGCCCGGCTTGGTCATGTGGGGGCGCAAACGAAACGACGCCGTCATGGTCGTTTCTGACATCGAGGTGACCTACAACCTCCAGGACGAGCGGGAGCTCGCGGCCGACGGCTTCGAGAAGCTCCCGGAGAATTTGTTAGATCTAGGATTTGGGGACATGTTCATCTGGGTCAAGAAAATTAACCGGAACCTGGAAACGAACGTGGAAAACGAGGAAACTATTTTAAATGAATTAAAAGCGGCTCGGAAAGAGTTGAAGAAGAGAGAGGACGACCCTATTCTCTTGGATAAGATCAAGGCTCTCAAACTAAGGCTGGAGAAGGTCAAGCAGGAGAGCGACTTTAGGGATGAATATAAGGACGACCCGTGCGTCTTGCAGTGTTTGTTATCGTTTAAGCCGAGCGCACGGATCACGCCGTCGATACGACACCTCACGACACAACGCAGGCTCAAGTTTGCCATCGAGTTCGCGGCCATCGGCCAGCAGGAGATCGAGGGCTGGCTCATGTACTTCGAGGACATGGACGTGAACGAGCTCGGGGCGCGAGGCCGCGTCTGCGCGCTACGCGGTCGTTGTGGAGACCTGGGGGGTCGATCGGGGTCGTCTCCAGGAATGATGGAGGTGGGTGGTCTGTTTTTCATTTTTGAGCCGTTTCTCGCGCGCAGGCCGTGTCCTCGAAGGAGGTGCTGGACTACCTCGGCTTCCGCGACTCGAAGTTCATGCACGCGGCCTTCCAGCTGCTCGGCGAGCCCTGGGACGGAAGTAGGATGGACTTCGGCGAGACCGTGAAGTGCATCGCGCAGTTCTGCATGTTCGGCAAAGATGAACTGTTGCATTTTGCCTATCAGATCTTCGACGCCGACGACAACGGGTGGATCAGTCACGAGGAGTTCATATTACTGTTATCTGACTTGCACCCTTCCACCAATAGAGGTAGGACGACGCGAGCACTAAGAGAGATCGATCTGCTGGACGACGGCAAGCTCGAGTACTGGGAGTACCTCGAGCTCAATAGGCGGTTCCCGAACTTATTTTATCCCGTCGTCGAGGCGCAGGACAAGATGCGCCAGAAGTTCTTCGGGAACAAGCACTGGCACCGGAAGCTGAAGAAGTACCAGAAGATCAAAGCAGGCATTCGACGCGCGCGCAAGAACAACACGGACAAGATGATGGAGGCGGAGAACCGCGGGAAACGTCGACTGCAGAAGCGCGAGAGACGATTGGCGGAGGCTCGGGCCAAAGCGCAAGCGACGAAGTCTACGCTCAAAAAGACCATCCTGAACGCCCAGATCTGGGCTCTCAAAGTCGAGGGAAGATGGGACAAGGGTGGCAAGAAGAAGATCAAGGCCAAGAAGGTCGGGGCGCTCTGATTGTGTGTGTAACCACTGTGTGCTATATAGAGTCGCTCCCCGGGGTGGTCACACGATACATAGTAGAAGGATATTGTTACGGTGCTAGAAATAGTGGGCGGATACATAGGGACGTCCGACGCCTAGTGTCTTACAAGACGCTAGCTAACTCTCCTCCGCGGCAGTACAGGCCACCACACATCGCCCGAACGAGCCTTACTAACGAACGCAACACAGCAAGGAGTCGTTCACAGTGCTCAGCTAGACACCCGCCTCAGCACGATACGTCGGCACCGCTGACGAACAGCTCTACAGTGACACTGCAAGCCGGTGGCATGTGCAAACCGCCCACGCCCGACGCCATGGCGGCCCCGGAAGAGGTGGAAGTGAAAGAAGACACGCCGCCAACCTGCTTAGAACGCATGAAAAGCTTCTACATTCAAAACAGCTTCATGGTCAACGTCATTGTCGTCATCGCTATCGCGAGGGCGCACGCTTCATTGACCACAAAAACGTATTGCGACGTCTTATCAATACTAGCCATCATCGCAGTCATCTGGATCTTTTTATTTACGGGCCTAGGTCTACGAACAAGAGAACTCGTGAAGGCCCTGAAGAACTACAAATTTAATGCATTTGTCCAACTGTTCAACCTGGGACTGCTACCCGTAGCGATCTGGGCCATATCTCGCGTTTTGATTGATATCAAGGTCCTCTCGACCCCGTTAGCGAACGGCGTGGCCGTCTGCGCTTTTTTACCCATGACCGTCAATATGGTGATCGTTCTGACGAAGTCTTCGGGCGGAGACGAGGCCGCGGCCGTCTTCAACTCTGCTTGTGGGAATTTGTTAGGGGTGTTCATCACGCCGGCCTGGGTCCAGGCCTTGTTAGGAAGTACGTCCTCAGTGAGCTTCGCAGCTACTATAATAAAACTGTCATACCGAGTCCTCGCGCCGTTGTTCGTGGGCCAGCTCACGCAGTACTGGCTCCCGAAAGTCGCCAAGTGGGCGAAGAAGCACAAACCGAAGCTGAAAAAGCTCCAGGAGCACCTCTTGACGTTTATCGTTTATGTTACGTTTGTCAAATTAGATGTAGGTGTGGGCGCCGTCGACGTCGTTATCATGATCGTCGTGCAGTGCATCCTACTCATAGCGTCCATGGGTGTAGCCTGGGCCTTGCTCGGGCTCTTGAATTTTGACAAAAAATTAAGAGTGATGGGCCTCTTCGGATGCACTCACAAGACGGTCGCGATGGGCGTGCCCCTGATAACAGCTATATATGAGGGCGGGTCGCAGCCGCTGGGCTTGTACCTCTTGCCGTTATTGGTCTGGCACCCGTCGCAGTTGGTCATCGGGTCGTTCCTCGCGCCGCGTCTACTGAAGTGGGTCGGGCCTCCGTCGGAGTCGTCGGGTGATTTGTCGGTCTGAGGCTGTTTGTGTTTTTGAGATAGATATATTAATTAAGACGTTCATCGCTCCGCCTCAACTTGGCGTCGGCCGGGCCGGGGGCGGACTTGGGGGCGGCCTCCTCGTCAGGCCTCGGCGGCGGGCTCGGGATCCTAGCGCGCCGACTAGTTGGTAAGAAAAGGGGGATGGTTTTTATGTCGGCTTTCAAAAAATGTAGGCGGCAGAAAGCGGGTCGTTCTCGCGCGCACGCGCGGCCGCGGGCTAGCGGCACCGGAACAAACGTAGACAAGGCCCAGGCCGCGAAGCTCTTCCAGCGCGCGGCCGAGCGCGGCCACTCGCGCGCCGCGGCGAACCTCGCGAACCTCACGAGCCCCCAGTAGCGCGGGCGCCGACGACGACCAGATAGTAATGTGCACCTTATCGTATACGTCGTAGCTCATACTTAACAACGGACCCGATGCTAGTATCTCACGCCGCTGGCCTCAGCCTCGGCCTTTAATTGCCGCTATCTCAGCTAGATCGTCGCGTACACAAAAAAGTCCACTTACACAATGACCCGCGCGCGCGCGATCTCCCGGAGTGTCGCTGGGTGCATTGCGCGCCGACGTCGGCGTGGCGAGATATGGCCCCCTCCCCAGCAGCAGCCTTTCGACGCCCTTTTCCCGCCCGATACCGGTTGCTGTGCGGCCCGCGCCCCCGGAATCCGCAGCGCGTCGCCGGGGAGTACGATAATCCGCAGTCAGCTCGTCCGCAGCCCCAAAATTCGTCGTAAACCATTCGTTCAATCGAGCCGCCGAAACGAATGGGTCGCACCATTCGTTCAATATTCGGTCGATGACACCCAAATTTCGACCGCAGCTCGTCCCTGACGTCGCGGGGCAGCAGCCGCGCGGGCTACCCCAAGCGGGGCAGCACACGACGAGCGCGGGGGCTTTTGAGGTAAATATGGCTGTTTGCCTCGTCCTTAAAATGAGTGCACCCGCTTGGGGTAGACCAAAAAACCACGAGCAGCACGCAGCGAGAGATGCTTGTGGTTTTTTGGTCTACCCCAAGCGGGTAAACTGATTTTAAGGACGTGGCAATTGGCATTAATTAATTGAGCCAATCCAGCGTCGACAACGAACCTACTAGGGTCCGTTGTTAAGTAGGGCGTAGTGACCTTCAGAGACAGCGTTCGAAACCTAAAAGATTAACTCATAAGGGTGGGGCAGACAGAAGACTGAGTGAAGAAGCCGATGAAGCCGATTTCTAAAGCCCAAATGGCAAGGACGATAAGTGGACCACGTATACGCAGATATAACCATACTAACTTACTCCCGCCACTCCGCCACGCCGGGCGGCACCCTTAAAAGCAGCTTGTCCCGCAGCAGCGCCTCGGACTCGTCGTCCCGGTTCAGATGCCGACATAAAGCGGCCACCGCGGTCGCGTCCCCATAGTAGCCCCAGGACGGCTTCTGTCGCACGTCGTTGTCCGGTGATTGTTGGACCCACACTCTCTGAGGAGCATATCGATACTCCCGCTCGCCCCGAAAGGCCCAGTGGCAGTTGCCCATTCTGTCCCGTCCAACGGGTTCCGCTCGCAACGAAGGCAAGGCCCGCAGATCCGCTTCGTCCGCCTTGATCTTTTTACATATGTTCGCGTCGTACTCTAGATCTCTGAGTAGGAGAGCACCTATAGCTAGTGGCCTTAAGACCCACGCCTGGTGGCTCGGGTCGAGGTTGAGAGGCGACGCGAGGCCCGGCAGTCTACGAGCGGTGAGCAACGCGTTCCGCAACCGCTCCACGTCCATCTGCTTCGACGCGTCCTCGATCAACTTCAGAGCACTCGCGTTCCGCTGCGGGTCGACGTGTTCTACCACGTAAGGCACCTCGTCGTAGATCGCGCACCGCTTCAGCGTCTCATCTAAAAAAGATAAACACTCCGCGTCGCGATGCTCCTCCAATCTACAACGTAGCAACCCGCGCGCCGACGACACATCTAATTCAGCCAAGCGAGCCGCCGCGAAGAAGCCGCCTTCGTCGTTTATTACCGCAGTGCTTGTCTTCGGCGGCGCGGGGATGTTCAGATCCCGTCGACTATCTTGGGCCCGTCGCCGACAGCGCATGTTGTCGTCCTGCAAGGTCTTCTGGCCCTTGGTCCCTGCGCGGAGCATTTCTGTCAAAGCGGTCCGAATGGCCTCGAAATCGAAAAAGAAACCACCCACGTCATCGTGAGATGGACACGAGTCGTATTGAGGAAGTGAAGGCACCTCCACACGACGGGACGCCGAGATCGCACAGATCGAACTCTCGGCGTTCGCGATCTTCGTCGCGCGTTTGTTGATTTCCTCCGTTACAATTTTTGTGTTCAATGCGGCGTCGATGAGCGTTCGTAGCAAAGCGCATCGCTGCGAGGGATCCAGGTCGCCGTAGGGCTCGCCTCGCAGTAATGAAGCGCAGGCTTCCCTCAGTGCGGTTTTACCATTGAGCGGATCCCGTACAACACATTCCGGTTCCGCCGTCGACGGCTCATCTACCGATTCGGGGTCCTCCTTGTAGGGGTCGAAGAACTGCTGGCGGTGGGCCGGCGACCAGCCCTGCCGCGTCGCGTCGTCGCCGCCTCCGGGCCGCTGGTGCGCGATCATGTCCCCTTCGAGCCCGCCCCACTCGTCGTAGGCGCCGCATCTCTCGGAAGTGGCGGCGGCGTAGTCCGCGATGCGCGCGCAGGCCGCCGCTGCCAGTGGTGCCCAAGTTGTAGAACCGACAACCGCGGGAGGAAAGCGCGGGCAATCTCTGGTCCCAGCATCATGTTTCAGTAACTGCAGCAAGTCGTTCAAATGTAAAGGTAATGCTGCCCGCTGCGCCGCATTTAATGGTTTGGCCCGGCCACCGGGCAGGCCACTTCCCGGCGCTCTCCTCCCGTTATTTCCTCGCGTCTTCGGCGTACTTTCAAACCCTATTTCGTTGCGGGGCGGCGCCTTCCGCCGCGCTCTCGCAGAAACCCGAGTGGGCTGCTGGGGCTCGACGGCCGTCTTCGCGGCCTTGGAGTTGCACGAAGAAGACACTTTTTTCGCTTTTCGGGCCGCTTTTCCACACGCGGCTAAGGCCCCCTCGGCGCAGGCCGCGGCCCCGGCGACGGCGCCGGCGGGCGTCTTGAGCTTCGCGTTCTCCCGTTTTAACGCTTCGAGCTCTCCAAGGTCATGGGCGCCACGCACCCCGACACGCTCGACGCTCGAAGTCAACTGGCCCAGATCTGCTGGAGCGCGACGACGAAAGCGTCGCGCCAAAGGGTGGAAGAGGCGGGGTACGAAAGCAGCGCCCACGCCGCCGCGTCGTTGTTCGAGGAAAATGTCCAAGCCTACAGAGCCATGGGCGAGCCGGACAGCGAGCATTGCCTGATGAACATGACTCAATTAGCAAGGGTTTATAATGAAAAGGCGCTGGCGCGGCACGACGATAGTCTTGCTGTCTTGCGGGAGGCGCTCGAGCGGTACCGTCGAACTCTAGGTGAAGCCAACTCGAACACGGACGCGTGCCTCGAGCTGGTCGACCGCCACGCGGAGGGGCTGGAGCGTGTTGAGAACGGCGATCCGTTTTATAGTGATGACGAGGAGGAGGAGGAGGAGGTCGATGAGGACGAGGACGAGGACGAGGAGGAGTGATAGTAATGTGGTCTTGAAATTTTAGTCCTAGCTCGTGGTACCACGCCATCGATGCGACGGCCGCGGCGATGGCGTACCCCACCACCACGCCATCGACGCGACGAAAATATACTCATACCCTTACGAGCCCCCCCTCACCTAAACTAGTCCTCCTCGTCGGACATCGAGCCCCGGTTCGACCCGTCCGGGTCGATGATGTCGTCGAGACTGACAAATTTCCCCGTGATCTTCATCTGCTCCATGGCTTCGCGGATATGATGCTTGCGCATGAACGACTCCCAGGCGTTGTGTTTTCTAGTCTCTACTAGTTGTTTGCGCGTCGTCTTGATCTGCTGGAACCGTTCATTATCTTTCTGCGTCTTCTGCATGAGCTGCAGTCTGTGAAATTCGTGCATGCGCTGGATCCGCGCGCAGTTCTCGAGCCGCGCGATCTCGTCGAGCTCGTTCTCGAGCTTCTGCTTCGCAACTCGCTCCAATCTTTCTTTCCGGACCACCCCGTAGTACTTCTCCTTCTCCATGCGATGGTCGATGATCTTCTGGCGCCTCTCGGCCCTGATACTGGCAGCATACTTGATGCGTTCTTGCACCTCTTCCTGCGCCTTGATGCCTCTTTCTATATCCTTGACGATCTTCACCTTTTCTTCTTCAATGGCTTCTTTCTTGCGGATCTCGACCTCGACCTGCTTGGCGTCGAAGACCTCGCGTTTCCGGCGTTGCTTCGCGTCGTTCGCTTCGAGCGCAGCGGCAATCCTCTTCTCGGCCTTCTCGCGCGCAATGCGGATCTCCTCCTTCTTCTTGGCCTTCTTGACCTCGAGAATAGCTTGGATCCGTTTTTCCT
>JACLAA010001578.1_pt1 | contig 10280 bp, 5 predicted proteins | sample 8027891 | NCBI WGS metagenome assembly JACLAA01 (sample SAMN15724900, study PRJNA655200) | protist metagenome | isolation source: fluorescence activated cell sorting (FACS) single amplified genomes of... | place: Spain: Blaines Bay Microbial Observatory, Mediterranean Sea | collected 2016-01-19 | reverse complement strand
AGTTTGCCTTAGCTGAAAAAGCGAAGGATGCCGCCAGACGCACGCAGGACCGCGACGCGGCCTTTGCTGTCAGACTCGCGGTGAAGCTCAATACGTATGTCGAGAGCGTCAAGGAGACCATCGCTTTGAAACGGGAGGAGGCGGCCCTCGAGGCCGAGCGTATTCGCCGAGAGAAGCTCGCCGAGCAGAAGAAGCGGCAAGAAGAAATGCGCGAGAAGGCGTTGATGTTACTGGCAAAATCGGCGGACGACGACGCCGAGGACATCGTCACCACGAAGAAGGACGCGACGGATGAGATCTAGTCCCTCTCTCGTCGCGCGCCCCACGCCGTCGACGTCGCCCCCGTGACCGCGTGGCTCGATGGCGTGGAGGTTCACGAAGGTCCACGCGGCCGGTCGACGGCGTACGAACGCTCCTCGTCGACGGCTTCCACCGCACGCCGTCGCCGCGACGCCCATTACTAGTAAAAACATGTGTTATATTAGAGGTAGAGCGTGTGCGCCGTCTCCGCCTGCGATTCCTGAGCCAACCTAGACGTCTCCGCGAAGACCGCATCTAGCCTATTCAGCTCGGCGACACTGACAATTGCATCCAATTGGTCCAGCGAGTCGACGAATGCGATGCGAGCTTTGGCTTCGTCGTCACAAAGCTTCGAGAGCACGCCCCATATCAACGCGGCAGGCCGTCCACCTTCCAACACGACGACGCGGCCCAACCGACCGGGGTAGTGCGCCTGGAAGACGGGCAGGGCCTTCTGCATCTTCTTGGCGACGTCGAAAAGGGCTGACGACGGCGCGCCGCGCGCGTCCAGCACGACGCAGACGCGCTGTGTAGAGCGACAGCCTCCTTCTATCACTTTTATCAAGTGTGAGAGGGGCGCATCCACGGCATGCCTCGCGTGCAGGACGAGCACAGCTTCTTTCCGTCGCGTCTTCACGCCTGCACTCCAAAAAAAGCGCCGCCACGCTGGTTCTACCCTTATAGAGTCGGGCGCGCGCGCGGCAACTGTAGAAGCGCGCCAGGCCGCCGTGGCGCCGATGGCGTCGACGACGGGGCGGTCCGGAAAATCTAAGCTCCATTTCGCTGCTGCCAGGTATCTCTCTAAACACGCGTCGTCGAGGGCCAATTTACCTTTTCGAGCGTCCCTCAATAATGAAGGGCGCATCCTCAATTCTTGTCGTAATACAGCTTTCAGTTGGCTCCGGGCCGTGGCCGGCTTTATTGCAAGAGGCGCAGTCACGAACGCGCACGCTCGGTACATCGTGCGGTTGTTGAACTCGGCCACCCGCAACGTCATGAGGCAGCTCCGCGCGGCGTACGTCGACGCGCACTCATAAAGTGGTGCACACACGCGCGCGCCCAGTTTTGTACCGCGCGCCGCAACCGTCCGCCCGCGCTTCGAGACCGTTTTCGTGAAGGCGAGGCCGCTTCGTAAGAAACGCCGCGCGCGCACGGCGATGCTCCGCGCGCGCCGCCTTTCTGCGGCGCGCCGCCGTCCCAAGAAATTGAGTGTTGCCTTCGTGCCCCAGACGAGCGCGCCCGTGCCGGCGGCGCCGATGGTGCCCTTGACGACGTAGTCCGACCGCGTGGCGTTGCTGTGCTCTTGCTGGACCACTTCGTCAGAGCCGCCGTTTAGACGTAATGCCCTGCGGCCCTGCGTTTGCAGGGCTGCAGCAGGGCTGCTCACAGTGAGGATGGCTAGGATCGCACGCATGGTTGCTTCCTGCCGGTTCCGGCGCGTTCACAGCACGACGACCATCTATGCTGATCGTACGGCTATGCTGCTGATCTGTACGGCATCCACTACGCTGCTGTATGATCGAGCTTGCATCGAGAGCACGACTTTTTGACACACCGCAATGACGCCTGCAGTCTTTCACCGACAATCCGACGTTGTGTCATGGCTCCGAACGTGTGTTTTTGCTTTCGTGCTAGCGTATCGACCCACTAGAAACGAGCTCGGAACGAGTGCGTTGCGCAACGTGGCTTAAAAGAGAGCACTCGCACCAAATTACACTGCGTCACACAGTGCAAATAGATCCTCTCGGCCAGGGCTCGATCGGCAGCACGCGTAACTCCACAGCCAAGAGTTTAAGCTCAATCCACAGCCAGGGCTCAGCGGCAGCCCTGCAGGACGTCGAATCAAGAGTCAAGCTCGTACCAAAGCGCAGTGCAGCAGTGCACAGCAGAACGCAGAAGCATGTCCGACGCTGATTTCCTCCAAGCCATGGCCGCGCCCGCCGTGCAAAAGCCGGCCGAACCAGCGCAAAGAGTGAACAAGGTCTCGGTCACAGAAGACGACGTCCTCGCGAGCCTCGAGCAGATGAAAAAGGACGCGCCACAAACAGCGCCGAAGGAGGGCTCGATGGCCGCGATGGCGTCCGAAGCGCCGCCGACGCCCTCGGCGATGAATAAAGCACCGAGCAGCGACCCGTTCGAGGGGCTCTGAGCGCAGCGTCCGGTGCGCCGCACCGGACACGACCGCGCGCGCGTGTACTAAGATTAAGTAACCCTAAACGCCATCGCCGCGGCTGTCCGAGATACAGCGTAATCTTAGGTCGCAAAGGAGGAAAAAGGGAAATACGACGACTACATGACCTTGATGAGGACGCCCTCGGCGCCGACGCCCGGCGAGAACGAAAACGCGATGCCTTGTTTCAATCCTCTTTCACCTTTAGCAAGGGCCTTCTTGTGGTCGTTCAGGATCAGTTCCAGGACGAACATCACGGACGGCGACAGCATGTTGCCGTAGTTGGACAAAACGTTCCAGGAATACTTGGCCTGCTCCTCGGACAGCCCGAGGCCGTTCTGCGCCTCCTCGATGATCCGCCTCCCACCGGGGTGGATGGCCCAGAAGTCCATGTCGCTCTTCTGGAGGTTGTGCATGCCCAAAAAGGACTCGACGTAGCCGCCCATGTTCTTCGCGATGTACTGCGGTAAGTATTTGCTGAGGATGCAGGAGATGCCGTTCTCGTTGATCGACAGCGTGATGCCGTCCTCGGTGCCCTCCATGAGCCAGCCGTGCGTGTCGACGATGCCGAACTTGCCCTTGGCCTTGGCGGAGCCGGGCTTCTCTCCACTGATCACGGCGGCGGCGCAGCCGTCCGCGAAGATCGCATGTAAGATCGCATCATTCACATTGTCGTCGAAGGTCGTGTGCACTGAACTAATTTCGACGCAGACCATCAACGCTAGTTTACCGGGGTGCGACGCGGCGTAGTCGTTCGCCACTCTAAATCCATTCATGGCCGCCGCGCAGCCCATGAAGCCGATGAGTGAACGGTCGACACTTCTCGCGAGTCCGAGGGTCTTGATCAATGAACAGTCCAGGCCCGGGCCCAAAAAGCCGGTGGAAGAAACAACCACGAGCTTGCCGATCTCGCTAGCTTGCACGCCGGCGTCCTTTAACGCTCTAGCACACACGTCCGTCACGAGCGGCACGGCGACCTCCCTAAACTTGTCCAGTCTCTTCTCCACGGGCATGCGGAAGTTCAAATCGTCGTCGAAGAAGTTGTCGTCGCCCTCCAGGCGCTGCTCGGGCGTGAAGTCGGGCACGGCCATGTAGCGGTAGTCGATCCGCGAGTTGCCGTAGATTCTTGCTAATACGGGCTTGATCGAAGTGCACTCGGGGCAGCTCTCGGCGACCTGCAAAGCTTGTTCTTGGCTCGCGCGGTAGGGCGGGTTGCCCGTGGCCATGCCCATGATCGTCGGGATGAGCTTTTGTTCCTTCTTCGGGGCGGCCTGCGCGCGGCGGTGCGGTGCGGCGACCGCGTTCGCTCTCTCTCACTACTTTTGGCGCAGCGTCGCGGGAAAAGGGCGTGCCGGGGTGCGCACGGACGGTGCGCGTCGTACCGCGTGGCGCATGGCCACGGTCGCGCGTAGCGGGCTGCCTCTCATAGGTATAGCTACTCACCATTGTCAGCACAAGCATGGTTGCGAGCACGACGATCGCTGCTACGGCCATCTTCAACTCCATGCTGAGGCCCGTGGCCACCTCGATGGTCTCCATGGTGTCCATGATGCCACCAACGCAGCGAGAAAGGCTGCCCTGTACGTGTGATGGAATGGATCACTTCGAGAGGAATGGCTGATGTTTGACCCCCCTGGCGTGCCGTAACCACCTTTCCAGAGGGCTCTGGGATCGCGTTGGAGGGTCTCCGAGTCCCTGGGTCAAGGACAAGAGAGGTTCGGACCGTTCGGTCTTGCTTGCTAGTGTCTTACCGACCGCTAGCTAGCTATCAGAGTGAGGCCGCAATAAGCGTTTTTGCAGTGCTTGCAGCGCACAACTACGCTTGCCCGTTTCGCTGCAGTGCCTGGTAGACCCAGGCTAGCCGCCAGCTCAAGCGCAAGACGTGCCAGCGCACAGAAGGCCTGAAACCGACCGCGGTGTTTTGGACTGCCCTCGCGCGCGCGCCATAGCTAGCGCAGTTCACCGCAGCGCGCGCAAAGCACAGCGACAAATAACGCGCACAGATAAAAAATGGAGGACGACTCCGTCCAGGCCTTCGACGACACGGTCGACGAGCGCTTCTACGACGAGCGCCGCGAGCGCGCGCAGCGGCGGCAGCGGAAGCGCTACCACGCTGTGTATGTGGCGCCGAAGTGGCGCGCCGAGTTGCCAACCACGACCAACGAAGGAGACTCGGACGATGGTGATGGGAGACAGAACCGCGGATTGCTCTTATGCGGCATTTACGAAAGGAAGCGCGACGCCGACGCGGCGGCGGACGGCGTCGGGGAACTGATTTTGAGGATGTTCCGCGGGACGGATTCGAGAGATGGCTCCTGGGCCCTGGCGCATTCCCTGCCGGCCGAGATCTTGGGCTTGGTGCGGTCGTACGGCTCCGCGGGCGACATTGAGTTACGGGAGATGGGCCCGGGCCTCCAGAAGGAGTTAAGAAGCTGCTGTTGTACAATGTTAGATAGAGAACGGAGAAGATACGCGAATTCGCTGCGCTACATGACGCCGTCGTTAGTCCTGAAAGCTCTCAAGGTCGCGGAGTTAACTCCGGTCATGTCGTGCGCTGAGGCGGGCGTCGACCTCCGGGCGCTGGGCCAGGAGGAGCTCGAGGCGAGATTAAGTGAGGCCGTCGCCGCGCGCGACGGCGGCGAGGGCGAGGCCAGGGCCGAGGCCCGGCGCGAGGGTGCGGTGGGCCAGGACCGCGCCGTCGCGGCCATGATGATTACTCAGCTCGGCGCTCTTATCGGAGAGTGCGAGGCCGAGATCCAACGGCGCGCTGAGGGCGGTTCCTTTGGTCAAGGGTCGCTAATCGCAGATGGGTCGCTAGTCGAGGATGGCCCGGGCGAGCGGCCTTCTTTGCGAGCCATCCTCGCGGACCGGAACCTCGTCAAGCTCGACCGGTGGCTCCAGGGCCGTCCGTCCCCCGCGGTGCTCGCGCGCCTCCTGCACCAGGAGAAGAAGTTCGCTCTCGCGCGGGGCAATGACGATTCGGGCAGCGACGACGACGACGACGGCTACCCGCGGTGCTCATTGATCGAGTCGACCGGCCCCGTGTGCAGCGTGCACGTCGCGCCGGTCGCGGCGCCGGCGCGGCGCGGCGCGATCGCCGACGCCTTCGCTATTTTAGGAAGACACGACGAGTGCGGCAATGGCGAGGGTGACGACGACCGGTGGCGTTCTAGGGTGCTAGGCCTCGCGTTCGGCGAATCCAATGCAATGGACGCGGTCCGCGACGAGCTGTTGTACGGCGTCAAGGACGAGCTCATGGGCTCGAGCGACTGGTGGGGCGGCATGGTCCTCGCGCCGACGCAGCCGTGGCCGCACCGCGTCGACGCCGAGGCGCCTCACAGCGTTTTAAGCTTCTACGAGGAGGCCGTCCCACCGGAGGTGCTCTTTGGGGCCGAGGCGCCGCCCCTCTCGGCCCTGGCGTCGGGCCGCGCGCTGCGGGCGGCGCTGCCGGAGAACGACGCTCAAGAATTACCGGAGACGGTCTTCGGCGGCGTCGCGCTAGGGGAGCGGGAGTACGCCATGCCCAGCTTCCCGAGCGGACCCCGCGGCGACATGCACGACATGGCGCAGCCGTTTTTTGTGTGGGCGCGGAACGATCGATTTCCGATCGCGCGCGGCTATCTCTTCGGCTCGGACCCGCACGAGTGCTTCGTGGACAACTTCCTGACGTGGGCCGAGCCCGTGCGCTTCTACCCGAAGCCGAAGCCGGTCCGCAAGCCGGCTGCGAAGAAGCCGGCCCGGCGGAAGTTGCCCACTCGCAAGCCGGCCGCGAGGAAGCGGTAACTTGGAGAGTGTACTAGTAAATACAGGGGTCTTATCCCAGCCTCCTACACTTCCGCCGAGGAATCGTCCGCGTCGGCACGCTCAGCCCGAGCTCCGAGAGCGCGGTGCGGGCCACGGCGGCCGTGCCCGGGTCCTCGGCGGCGACGAACTCGCGCAGCGTGCTGATCACGGCCGGCGTCGCGACGTCCTTCCGCGCGGCCGCCGACACGCGCGCGAGGCGGTGCAGCGCCATCGCCGCGTACTCGCGGAACGAGTGCCTCAAACCAGGATAGGCGAAGTCGTGGATGTACCTAGAGTCGTTCTCGGCGTCGACGAGGAGCGCGACCTGTGCGCAAATCAATCAGTGAGTTGGGAGCGCCGACAATTTGATTCATGCACTGATCGCCACCAGCGGCGGAATCGCGTCCGCGTCGAAGACGACCTGGCGCGGCCCGTCGTGCGCGCAGAGCGACGCGAGGCACCACGTCGCCGACGTCTTCAGCTCGGCCAGCGCCTCGCGGAAGGGCGGCTGCGCGTAGCGCGGCGGCGCCAACCTTAAAACGAAGACCAAGGCTTCGACGAACGACTTGTCGCCGTCCCGTTCCTGTTCGTCGTCGGCCGCGACGCGCATCGCGCGCGACGGCAGGCGGCGCCCGCCGCGGCCCTTGCCCTTGCGGCGCGGCGGCGGCGGCGGCGGCGGCGAGTGCTCGGCGACGTTGCCTAAGGCGTTCGCGGCGATCGCCGCGCGCAAAAAGGTCTCCCTTCTCCTGTTCGACGCCGTATGGATCCTATCAGAATACACGTAGCGCACACTATCAACAACCGCGCGCTTCAGCGGCCGCAGCGCGCCCGCCGCAACCAAAGCATCGGCCCGATCGCCGTCGTCCGTCGCCAGGCCCTCGACGACGCGCGCCGTCGCCGTGAACAGGTCGTTAGCGGCCGTTTCCGTGTGATCATCAGGATCCTCGCCCAACAACTCCACGAACTTCTCCACGCCGTTTGCTTCTCGCACAACCCTCGATGCCCCGTCCCCGAACGAGCAGAACTCGCTCAGTAAATTGACGGCCGCGGCGCGTCTTTCTTCCCTTTCCGGATGGTCGAGCGCCGCGACGCAGGCCTCGACGGCGCCGACGTCCAAAAAACTCTGCAATACCCCGTCGTCGTCCCTAGCTTGCTGCACGGCGCAGCCCCGCGCGTCCAGCACCATGGAGGTCGTGGCGGCGTGGGCGAATAATGCAGAAGCGGCGTCGCAGGCGTGGACAAAGACCTCCATGTCATCATCTTCAACCGTGGCGAAGGCGACGACCGCATTTGCCAGAGGCGTCGCGGCCCCAGCGGCGGCGAGCGGCGCGAAGGCCGCCTTCGCCTCCGCGAGGAGCCGCGTGCAGCACTGCGCCGCCAGCGCGAAGAGCACCGTCTCGTCCCAGTCCTCCTCGTCCTCCGGGTCCGGCTCGGTCGGCCCGTGGCCCCTCCTCAGCACGGCCGCGAGCGGCTCCACCACACCCGCCTCGACCAACCTTTCAACGCGCGGCGAGCAGTCGCAGCGGCCCGCGCTGCGGCCAGGATAATCAATATGGGGCCGCTCCGGCCCGCTCTCGAGCCGTATCGACGCGAGCGTCTGGAGCGCGTCGCGCCGCGCGTCGCCGTCGCCGCATTTTAAGACGGCCGCGAGCGGCGCAGCCACATAAGCCCCGAAGTTCGCGTCGGCCTCGGCCGCGTCCTCGTCGCGCCGCCGCCGCTTCCGCCTTGGTAAACCGTCCTCGCCCCACGTGTACTCGTCGTCGTCGTCGTCGTCCTCCTCCGATAACGCCCAGCGCGGGCACTCGGCGACGGCGAGGAGGGCGAGCGTCGCGTTCTCGTGGTGGCGGCCGTGCCGGTGGAGCGCCGTGACGTGGTCGATGAAGACATCCACCAAAGGCTCGGCCAGTTCGCCCCGCGCCGCCGGCCCGCACTCCTCGGGGTCCGCTCTCACACAACTCGCGAGGATGCTCACGGCCGTCTCGCGATGGGCGGCGTCCGTCACATGGTTTAAAAGCGCCTCGACGGCGCCCGGCGCCCTCACCAGGGCCTCGCCGGCCTCGTCGAAGGCATAGTCGTCGACCATGCGGCGCAGCGCGGCCAGCGCCTCGCCCGGCGCGTCCCCATTCAACAGCTCGTCGACCAGATCTCTCAGTACGACCCATCCATCAAAACTCGTGTCCACGGGCGACGCCTGCGCCCTCCTCGCGCGGCGGCAGTTCGCGCAGTTGCAGCGGTTGTCCATTTCCACTTCGAGGCCGCGTGCGAGCTTGACAGCTCAACCAGTTCTTCAGCGGCGCGCGCGGTACTGAGCGCTGCTCTGGCTGCTCTATGCCTAAGCTAACAAACCGCGGGCCTTGCCGACCGAGCGCAGCGCAGCGCTGTGTGCTTTAGACCTCTTCGACCTCCCTGAGGTCTGCTTTCTCGCCTCGCAGCGCGTAGCGCGCTGGATGCCAAATCGATTCAATTCTCGATACCGGCCGCAATTAGTGGCCAAAAACGGGTTTTGCGGCGACTTTTTCCATATCACAACAGACTTATACAGCAGCCGACTACCGCTGCACCGTCACGACGAGGTCCGAGAACGCCCGGAGCGCCGCATCCACTTCAGCCTGCGACAGGTCCTGGCGCCACATCATCTCGAGCAGCGAGTGCTGCCCGTCGAAGCAGGGCGACAGCGCCCGGAACACGTGCAATAAACGAAGGTGGTCCGACCGCTCGCCCCGCGCCGGCTTGCCGCGCGCCGCCGTCGCGACCGCTCCTAAGCCGGGAGGCGGCGCCGCGTCGACGCGTAACACATAAGTGTGGAGCTCGCGCAGCGCGCCCCGCCGCAATAAGGCAAGCACGCGCTCCGTCGCGGCGTCGCGCCCTCTGGTCGTCTCGAGCACATCCAATGCATCGCCCAGACGCTTGCACGGGCCGAAGGCGGCGAGAATCATGGCGTCCGACGCGCGCACCGCGTCGCGCGCGTCCACCGGGATTGATAAGGGCACCTCATCAACGGCGTAGACGGCGTCGGGCCTTACCACAGCAATCACGCGCGCGCGCTTCCACTCGCACAAGTGGCGCGCTAGTCTATAAACGCGCGGCAATGGTAAACCCGCCCTCGCCGCGATGGCGTGGAACGTGGCGAAGGGGTCCGCGTGCGCGACCAACGCTCTTAATTGAGGCGCCGCGTCTCTCGGTAAGTCGCGCAGTGTTGATGCGGCGTCCTCAAGTAACAAAAGCGTCTCGTAGGGCCGGTAGCGCCGCCGCGTCCGCCGCCGCCGCGCGCGCCGCGCCGCCGCTAATCTTGGATCGACGTCGTCTTCGTCATTCTCCGACGCCGTGTCCTCAACATCATCATCGTCGCTCTCTCCAGCATGATCGTCGTCGCCCGGCGCTTCATCCTCCTCATCGTCGTCTTCATCAGCATTCTCGTCGTCTCCCCCAGTTACCATCGGCGCGAGGCGGCTGCGCACGGCGACCCATCCATTAAATTTGGCGGCCGCGGCGCCGTGCGCCATCGCCCCGTCCAGGACTTGTGAAAGCTCCCGTGCTAATGAAGACGCCTTCTTGAGCGCCTCGATCGAACAGTCGTCCGCGGCGAGCATCGCCGCGCTCTCTCTGGAAACGTAGCCGCAGCGTCTTTCTTCATGCCGCAGCGCGGCCCGGACGTCCTTCGCCGCTCTTTCCAACGACTCGAGCGTCCAGGCGTTACTAAGGTCGCCCGCGCGCGCCGCCGTCGCCGCCCAGAGGACGTCGAAGCGCTTGAGGCGCGGCGGCGGCCGGTCGATCTCATTGGAGACGACGTCGACCTCGCCCCAGACGACTTCATCTTCATTCTCCGCCACATCACCGACCTCGGCCGGGCAGCTCACTACTAATAAACCGTCGAGCTGCACCTCGACGAGCTGGTCCGTCTTCGCGCGCGGCTGCGAGAAGAGCTTGGCCAGGTCCGTCGGGCTGAGGTCGCGGAAGAGGCGGCCCTCGTCGCAGTCGGGGCAGGGGTCGTAGCGCAGCGCTAATCTAGGGCCGGCGTCCTTTTCTA
>JACLAA010005885.1_pt1 | contig 10282 bp, 5 predicted proteins | sample 8027891 | NCBI WGS metagenome assembly JACLAA01 (sample SAMN15724900, study PRJNA655200) | protist metagenome | isolation source: fluorescence activated cell sorting (FACS) single amplified genomes of... | place: Spain: Blaines Bay Microbial Observatory, Mediterranean Sea | collected 2016-01-19 | reverse complement strand
CTCTGACATCGCTTCTAGTCCTCATGCGCCCGGTAAACAAGCCTCATTCTAACATACTAGACCCCCAGGCCCCGTCCCGCGTAAACTGGTTTTGTGGGGCAGGATCCGGATCCGTCGCGGAAGGCGTCCTATTGGCCTCATACGACGTCTCAAAAGCCTCTCATGGGACTCGTGTCCGCCCGTACCCGCACTTTGCATCTCGGAGTTGGCTGTCCCATCGCCGCCGCTAAAAACTTGCATAGCGCTGCACAGACATAATGATTAAGGCCACAGTCGCGGTCCTGGCGCTCGCCAGCTACGCGCATGGCTTCCAGCCGCTGCCGCTCCGCGCTCGCGCCGTCGCCGCGCCGGCCAAGACCCTCTCTCCCGTGCACTCTGCAGCCGCGCCGGCGAAGCCCCTCACATCTCTAAGCTCTGCGGTCGCCGAGGAGACCTTCGAGTTCACGGCGGAGACGGATAGAGTGATGGAGATCATCATCAATTCCCTGTACAGCGACAAGGACGTGTTTCTAAGGGAATTGGTGAGCAACGCGGCCGACGCCTGCGACAAGAAGAGGTTCCTCTCGATAGAAGCGGGCAACGCCGCCGACGCGCTGCGAGTGCGGATCACGGCGGACCCGGACAAGAAGACCTTGACGATTGAGGATAGCGGCGTCGGTATGTCTCGGGACGAGCTCGTGGCCAATCTAGGTAAGATCGCCAAGTCCGGCACGAAGGCCTTTGCCGAAGCTTTGGGTGACGCTCCGGACGACGTCAACTTGATTGGCCAGTTCGGCGTCGGGTTTTATTCGGGCTATCTCGTAGCAGACAAAATGACGGTAACGACAAAAAGCATGAACTCCGACAAGACGCACACCTGGTCGTCGGATGCCAAATCAGGATTCACGGTGAGGGAGGAGGGTGACATTGAGGGCTCTTCCGGTACTCGTATAGTATTAGATGTGAAGGAGGACTGCAGCGAGTATCTTGAGGAGGCTACCTTACGAAGACTGTTAAAGAGGTACTCGGAGTTTTTGCAATTTCCCATCGAGTTGTACGCTTCCAAAACAACTTATGATGATGAAGTGGACGAGGAGGCCACGAAGAAGGCCAGAGAGGACGACCGGGACGCTGCCGAGGTGACGAAGTCCGTGACCAATGTGAAATTCGACTACGAGGTCGTGAATTCCATGAAACCGCTCTGGCTGCGGCCGCCGAAGGAGGTTAATAGTAGTGAACATGCCGAGTTCTACAAGTCCGCATTTAGGGCCTTTGATGATCCGTTGCGTACGATCCACTTCGCGCTCGAAGGCCAGGTCCAGTTCAAGGCGTTGATGTACGTGCCCAAAAGCTTACCCTTCGAGCTGAACCAGAACATGTTCGACGAAAATGCGAATGCGATGAAGCTGTACGTCAAAAGAGTTTTTATCAATGATAAATTTGATCTGTTGCCTAGATGGTTAGTTTTTATGCGGGGTATTGTTGATAGCGAAGATTTGCCATTAAATGTCGGCCGAGAGATCCTCCAGAAATCAAAAATGCTCGGGGTCATTCAAAGAAGGTTAGTTCGTAAATCCCTCGATGCGTTCGCGGATCTCCAGAAGAATTCTACGGAGTACGACGAGTTCTGGAAGAACTTCGGGAAATATATCAAGGTCGGTGCGGTGGAGGAGCAGGGCGACGTGCAAAAAGATCTGGCTAAGTTATGCCGGTTCTACTCGACGAAGTCCGGGGATGAACAGACCACCTTCAGTGAATATATCGAGCGGATGCCCCAGAACGCCACGAAGATCCTGTATTTGTCTGGCGATTCGAGAGAACAAGCTCTGAACTCCCCAGTAATCCAACGGCTCATCAAAACGGACTACGAAGTACTACTCTTACCGGAAGCGCTCGATGAGATTGTGTGCCAAGCAATAGGCGAAGTCGACGGCAAGAAATTGGTGGATGCGTCGAAGGACGACCTGAAGGATATCTTTACGGAAGATGAGGACGAGGACGACAACGGGGATTTCGAGGAACTGTGTTCGTGGCTCAAATTGCAGCTCGAGGATCGCGTTTCGTCAGTGAAGCTCTCGAAGCGCCTGGTGGACGCGCCGGCGGCGTTAACGGAGGGCGCCTTTGGGATGTCGCCGACGATGCGCAAGTATATGGCGGCACAAGCGGTGGCCCAGGAGGACGAGTTCGCGGGCTTTGGCGGGGCGGGGAAACCGACGCTGGAGCTGAACGCCAAGTCGTCGATTGTGGTGGCCTTGAATAATGGTGATTTAACTTCTGACGAAGCCGAGGACGCGGCCGAGTTATTGTTTGACGTGGCCGCGTTGACCGGGGGGTATGAGTTATCTGATGCGGCGGCCTTCGCTTCCAAAGTCACGAAGCTCATGAGCGCTACCGAGATCCCCCCCAAGAAGGAGGCTGAACCGGTCGCGGCCGAGGTCGTCGAGTGAGATGGACCCATGCCTCGCTTGACTCCCTGTCCCTTCTAAGAGTTTGATGTTTTACACTAGTAGTCGGCGTAGTCGTCTTCCTCCTGGTGGGGCACGCCGAGCGGCTCGTCGCCCAGGAAAAAATCACATGCGCCGCCAAGGCAAGCGCCGACGTCGAATCGAAGCTCGTCGTCGCGACAGGGCGCGAAAGGCAGTGGACACCGCCGCGCTGTCGGCGCGGGCATGTCGTAGTACCAAACGTCAACGTCCCCGAACAAATGCACGCCCGGCCCGTCGTGAAAAAAAAATTTCAAGCCCCGGAGCGGCAGCCGTTCGAACGCAATAGTCTTCCGGTATTCCGTCCCATCCCGCGTCGTCGCAATCACATTGGCAACCTGCAAGTTCCAGTCGAGCTCGGCGTCTATGGTGACCACCTCTAAACAATCTGTATGCTGCGAAGCGATACGGCTTTTGGGCACGGTCAGGAGGGTTCGGGTCTCGCCGCCGCCCGTACACATGATGCGGAGACCATCCGGAGAGAAACCAGTATACAATTTCAATATGGTTCGCTTGTACACGTCGGACGAAGGTCCTAGCAGGCAGAATGAGCTACCGACGGAGGTACCCCAGTTATCACTAGGCCCTTCGTACGCAAACTGAACGCGAACTCGACGAACGCAGCGGCGCTGGCCGTCGGGACAGGACTTGCCTATCTTCGACTGGTAAAGAAAGAGGTTTCGAGAACTGTCGTCGTATTCCCCCAATCTCACCAGCCTGAGGAAACGTTCATTTGGTAAATTCGCATACCTCCCAGTTGTCTGCGACACCTGCGATGATTTTGTCGCTGCTATTAACTTCTTCCCTCGCCTCCAGCCCTTTCCAGTTGTTTTGTCCCACGTATGATGATAATGTCCCGCGTCGCGCCCACTGGTCTGCAGCGTCGACAGCAGCGCACCGGTGCACGCGCCCGCTGAACCCGACGCGCGCATGGCCACGAGCAGCATGCGGAACTTGTCCTGCTCGAACGAGCGCGAGAGGTTCGGCAGCACCGCGAGCGCTTGCGTCGGCAGAAACTTAGTTACGGAGTCCGCCAAGTCGTGGCGGCGCCAGAGGCGCGTCAAGCTTGTGGTGTGGCGCGGGACCTGCTGTGGTGGCTCCTCCATAGCCTCTGTTGTTCTTGGGACAGATTGCGACCTCTGCTGTGCGCAGCAGTGATTTGACTCGGCTGCTGGAACTCGATGAGGAGGTCTATAGAAATGCTCAATCGATGCGCACGTTGTACGCGGTGTAAGAGAGAAGCGATGTAAGAAGCGATGCGGTCTGTGGGTCGCGTGGGCGTGCGCGCGGCGCGGGCACAAAAGGCTGCTTGCTTGCTAGTGTCTTACGGCGCTAGCTCAGCTGTCCAAACCGCACCGACCAAAAACACCACTCGCGGAAAACTTAGCAAGGGATAAAAGAAGACGCCTAGGCCAGCTGCCGCGTCTTCCGGAGCCACGCCGCGTACGCCTCGCGCACCTCCAATAAGTGCCCGATCTCCGGGCCCATGTCCTCGACGTGCTGCAAATATAAAGCCCACAACGCCTTCTGGTCGGCCATCGGTAAATTCACGGTGGAATCGTCCAACGCGGCAGCAAATAAAGCCGCGACGCGCTTCGGCGCCGCCGCGTCGTCCGCGGCCGCCTCGAGCGCGTAGTACGCCACCCACAAATCCCGGCACTGGGGCGCCTCTCGGATGGCATTTTCCAGTGTGATGCGAGCGGCGTTCGCGTCCCTTAAGACGGTCAACTGGAATCTAGCTAGAGCGGCCTGGACCAAACCGCGCGCGTCCGAGCCCGCGTCGAGTCTAGGGAGAGCACCGTTATAAATCGCCAACACATCTTCCCGAGAACCGCACCTCCGCTCGAACCGCGCGTGGGCCAGCACGGCTTCGAGCAATCCAGGTGCTGAATGCTCTGTTAATGATTCGTGCACGAGGCGCGCGCCATCCACATCACCGGTCGCTTCCAACAGAGCGGCCTTCAGCAGCAGGAGATCAGGAGCGTGTTTCAGGAACGACAACCCGCGATCTAAAACAGCCACGGCCTCGTCCGACGACGACGGAGACAAGTACGACGCATAGCGGCACCAGAACTCCGGGTAAGCACAACAAGCTACCAAACATCTTTCATAGAGATGCCTACAACGCTCTTGATCTCCATTATCCTCCTCCCAGTCCAAGTACGCCCGCCACGCTCTTAATTGATCCTCGTCCAGGGGTTTCGCGTGGAAGTAAGGTCGTCGAATCCGCCGCTCGTAGGGCGCGCGCATGCGATCGTTCTTTGAGGCTTCATTCGACTCCTCGGCGACGGCGCACAGAAATTCATCGGCATCGGCCTCCTTGAACGATGATTTAGGTGCATTTTCAGCAATCGCTGTCAGTTTCTCGAGGGCCTCGTCTCTGGACGCGAAGCCGCACTCGGCCGCGTCCGTGGCTCTGGCCGACTTTAAGGCCGTACGAGCGGTCGACAGTTGCCGCGCGGGGTCCGTCTCGTAACTCGCGACGATGTCTGCTACGAGAGGACTTCGTGGGTCAAATTTACAAGCTTCCTGGGCGCGATCTAGGATAGTACGGCACGCTTGCGGGGATAAGGCGCCTTCTTTCGCCTGCTCGACGACGTATTGCGAGTACTTGGCCCAGAGGTCCACACTCGCTGATTTCGTCGCTTCTATTCCTCGCTCGAAGATCGCGAGCGAGTCTTCGACTTTTTCCGCGTGCCGCGCGGCCTTGGCCCAGTAGCCGTACAGGGGCGGGAAGGCTGCTAATAAGCGCTCGTAGACGTCGCCTAACAAGGGATTTTGGGACCGCTCGGCCTCGGCGACCAACAAACTCCAGCTCGCGAAGCACGTATCATTAAGTCGGACGGCCTCGAGGCACCTTCTAAAGGCGGGCGTGCCGTCGACTTGGGCGCGCGCGTTGTCTTCTTCGGGCGCGGCGGCGTCGCTCGTGTCCATGGCTGCTTGCTCGCTCATGGTCTTTGTGGCGCGCGTCGACAGCTAGCAGCGATTGGTGAACGAGAGCCTTCCGGTGAGCTCTGACGGGCAGCGCTGTCACAGAGACGGCACGGCGAGCCTCCGAGCAGCTCGAGCCGATTGCTAGTGTCTTTACGTCGCTAGTTCCGTACTGTGGAAGAGGAACAGCGAGCATCGAAGAAGCAGCGAGGCTTGCGCACGGATACGGACGCATATACACTGCTGCGCACGCTGTCGCAGCGACAGATCGGGCCACTCCAGCCTCTGCAACAAAAAGCCCTAAGAGAGCATCATCCACTAAGTGAACGATTATGGCCCAGCCGACGCCGCAAGAGGTCGAGGCCCAGGCCTACGCCTTCCGCCAGCTCGTGCAGCACCTGCAAAATACAAGCGATGACGCGCAGAACATCGACGTGATGAGCGTCGCGGGCATGTGTCGCAACTGCGTCGCGAAGTGGCTCCATAGAGGATTGGCGTATGCCGGCGACCGCGACGCGTCGTACGATAGGGCGCTCGAGGTGGTTTATGGGGAGCCTTATCCAGACTGGAAGAAGAAGCACCAGAAGAAGGCGTCTCCCGAACAATTATCAAAGTTCGAGGCAAGCAAGCACTTCCACGCCAGGCACCCGCCCGTCGAGAGCGTGAAACCTCGAGTGTGCGCCCTGCCGGCCGTGGGCGCCGAGCCGTGCTGTTATGATGACGACGAAGTCAAGCCCCCACCACCAGTGGCGACGTTCCGCCTCGGCTTGATAACAGTGTCGGACCGAGCGTCGCAAGGTATCTATGAGGACGCGACGGGCCCGGCCGTCGAGGACGCGCTGCGGGGCCACTGCGCTACGGTAAAGCGCCTCTTAGTCCCCGACGAGCAAGCGCAAATCCAGGATGCCATCGCGGACCTCGCGGCGAGCTGCTCGCTCGTATTGACGTGCGGGGGCACGGGCTTTTCAAAGAGAGACGTGACGCCCGAGGCGACGCGCGCCGTGCTCGATCGGGAGGCGCCGGGTTTGATTGACGTCGTCCACGCCGACGCGCTGAAGACCGGCGAGGATTTGGATTCGCTCCTGTCTCGCGCTTGTGCGGGCGTCGTCGGGGGGTGCGTCGTCGTGAACCTGCCGGGCCGGCCCGCGGCGGCGGCGCGGAACGCTCGAGTTTTATTACCGACGCTTGCGCTGGCGGTGGCGAGCGTAACTTCTTCCTGATGTTTACTTTGGCTATTTACTCGGGGTCGACGCGAATGCGCAGACCTCCTCTGTCCCCCAACGTCTGAATCTGCTCGGTGGACATGTTGGCGAACACAGACCGGGGTGTGCGCAGGGAATAAAACGTCTTCCCCAAAGAAGGGTCGCGAGGCTCCGGCGGCCCGTCCACGGACTTGAGCACCGCATAGAATGTGTTCGAGCCTCGGGCGTTGAGCGTGAAACCTCTCACGCCATCGAGACGAATAGCACAATAGCAGATGAACTCGACGAACCCATCGCGGAGGGCCGATCGAGGCCGCGATTCGACACACCGAAGAAGGGCGCAACGATATCGCCAACGATGTCGCCAACGACGCGTCCTTCGCCGCCGGCAAGGCCTTCATCGCCGAGTTCCGCGCGGCGGGCGGCACGTGGAAGAAGTGGCTCCGCGCGCCCCACCGCGACGTCATACGCCTCCGAAGCCTCCTGGTCCGGCGACGGGCGACGACCTCGGACCCCGTCCTCGCTTTCGTCTTCCGCCTCGGGGACAACGGGATCTTCTGGAAACTCCTGGGGTTCTGGCCGGGACGCGTGTTACCCCCGGGCGTGCGCTACTGAGTAAATCCTTACTCCTGGAGCGCCCGCATCCTAGGGTCGGCGGCGAGCTCCGCGTCGAGGTCCTGGAACTTCTTCAGGGCCGTCTCCTCATGACTGGCCAGCCGCTGCTCGAGGATCTGGATGCGGAACATGGCCTCCGCACAAAATCTTTCAAATTCTTCTTCCGCAACAGCATCGCGGTCCCGCGCGTTCCGCTGGTAGGCCGCTTGTTTTTTGCTTAACTTGCTGTTTTCTTCCGTGAGGCGCGCCATCATGATGTTCGCCCGCTCTACTAACCTTTCCTTGAGGGACTTCAGGCAGGCGTCTCTAGCTCGTTGGGCCTCGTCGTGCGTGATGGACGCCGGGTCCACAACATGCGCGAGGAAGGGCGAGAGATAGTCCACAGCTCGAGGGTCTCCTGATGAGTCGATGGTAGTACCTTCAGAAGCCTTCTTCTCTCGGGCCGTCTCGAAGACCGGTCGGTCTACGACTACGGTCGCTTCTTCCCTTCTACGGGTTTTGAGTAATTCCAACACCTCTATTTGTGCTTTCCTCATACCGGCAAGGCAGTCCCTCTCAGCTTTCAGTATCCTCTGTAAATCTTCATCTTCGGCCGCATCGGCGCCGCCCTTCTCGTGGAGAATAGTCGGTCGCGTCACGGCGTGCTTCTTGTAGTGGCACTTCGTTTCAATCCTCCCTTCTTTCACGCGGAAGCGTCTAACGTCGACGTCTTCACCCGTTTCTTCGCCGTCCGGCGCGAACTTCTGGGTCATCTTTTCCACTATGAGTTCTCCTGAACCTTCCGCCGCTGGTAACGTGTACTGCAGCTTGGACGCGGCGCCGAGGGCCACCCTCTGGGTTCGTAATGCTCTATATACTAATCGGTCCGGCCTCTTCGCGAAGGTTTCGACGACCTTCTCGCCCACGTCTTCGATGCGCGTTAGTAAACCATCTGTCCTCCCTTTCGCGTGGAAGGCGTATTCTCGCCTCCTGCCCGCGATCTCGACCAACGTCTTCAACCCCCCAAGTCGCCCGGGTAGAAAGTCCTCCTCCAGCCTCGCTTCTGATGGCACGCGCCGCCGTTTCCTCAACAAATCCCTCCTATATTTAAATCTCTCAACACACTCCTTGACCGACGTCCTTGACGAATCATCATACAATACTAAGCGAGAAATCAAACCTTGATCATTGGTACCAGCAGCGAATAATTCTAATTTAGCCTTCTTGTACAGCGTGGTACGAGTCCCGTCGGGCGGGTAGCACTTCACAAAGTCGTCCATCGACAGTTTGACACTGCCAACCCACGAGGGCGGCAAATCCAAAATGTTGTCCTCCTCCTCTTCACTTTCTTCAATAACATCCCCAGGCAATGGGGGAGGCCCGTCGACCACGGGAACTTCCTTCTTGGGAGGCATGGGGTCCATAAACACGTACTCCCAGTTGTCGGTATTACCTAAATCCGTTTCTAGACTTCCGCACCGCTTCTCCTGGTCTTGCATGTTCACCCAGTAGTTGTTGGCGTTGAATACCGATTCTACACCATGGTACGGGGCGTCCTCACATGAATAAAAATTGCCCGTCGTCGGTTCGATGAATGTTACTTCAGTAACACCGCGCTTGAAGGGTCGCAGCATGACCCAGGCATGTAACGACGACGAGTCGTCTGAAACAACTTCGGCGGTCTCCGCGTCTTCTTCATCACTCGATTCGTCGTCCGAAGTTTTCGCGGCGGCAGCCTTTTCGGCAGCTTCTCGTTGGGCCATCATGAATTCGTACTTCGACTCGGGGACGCCGCGCTCCTTGTAGAGGTATCTACCGTCCTTTCTCGCATCTCTTAGCTGCTGCGCGACCGGGTCTTCTCGTTCTTCGTCACTCTCGTCGTCGGGGGGTAGCGGCTCGTCCTCTAAGACGGGTGGGGGTAGTTTCGATTGATCTTTGAGCGTTATGTAAGAAGGAGCGTAGCCGCAGACGACGTACGCGTCGTACCCATTGCCCTGGAGCCAACTACAGAGTAACACCGCGAAATCGAAGCAGTCGCCGCACTTCCATTGCACGACTTGCGTCGGTGACGGTAATACGGAAGGAAACGCGTCCGGCGCTTCTAGAGGTTCATATTGTAAGAAGTTGGCCACGAACGTCGCTAGCGGTTTGGCCTCGTACAACTGGTCGAACGGTAATAAAGTAGGCCTTACGGTAGTACAGACGAACTTGGAGCAGCCGAACTCGTTCTGCGGGGCGAGAAATAGCTCCCGCCGCTTCGGGAAGAGCGCCACGAACTTCTGTCGGAATTGGCGCACGTACTCCAAGCACAAAGCCTCCTTCTTCGAGTCCGACGCATAGGACTCAGATGGAGGGTCCGTGAGGTCCGCTACTCGTCTAGCTTTCGTGGACTGGCGGCCCTCCGCCGTGAAGAGGGTCATCTTGCTACTGCTTGGGGCTTGCCACTGGGACGCGCCTCGCGCCGCCTCCGCGCGCGTGCCGGGGCTGCCCCTGCGCTCGATACGTTACGAGCAACGCTGTGCTGCCGTGCCGTCCGTGGCAGGCCGTCTGCCGCCGCGTTTGGGCCCAGCGCCAATTGGTGGGCGGTTACACGCAAAACCCGTAGCAGGCCGCCGTGGCCCGTCCTCGCGGCTGGGATGCGTCTGCACTCTCCTTTTCACGCTTGGATGCTATCTGGCAACAAAACCCGAATGGAGCCCAGCTGTGCTCGACTCGAGATCATGCCCTGGATACCGCATAACTACTGCTCCGTGCAATTACGAAGTGAACTGCAAGCGTAGTGATGCTCAGGACGCTGTCGACGCGGCCTGCTGCAAGGACGGCATTGCTGGCGTGCTGCATTGCTGCGCTGCAGCCAGGCCTGCCCAAAAGGCAGCCTCTCGCGCGGCGCCACGGCTTCTTCGACGTCCTCAGCGACGCGTTCGCCAACGACGAGACCGTGTCCACACTCGACTACGGCGACAACGCGCCGGCGGCGCCCGCCCAGCCGCCGCGCGAGGCGCGCGTCGACGGGCTGTGGCGCGTCGAGATGATAGTGGTCGGCGTGCCGACGAAGGACCCGTCGTCGGACTTGTTCGGCCCGAAGCAACGCGT
>JACLAA010002768.1_pt1 | contig 10288 bp, 7 predicted proteins | sample 8027891 | NCBI WGS metagenome assembly JACLAA01 (sample SAMN15724900, study PRJNA655200) | protist metagenome | isolation source: fluorescence activated cell sorting (FACS) single amplified genomes of... | place: Spain: Blaines Bay Microbial Observatory, Mediterranean Sea | collected 2016-01-19 | reverse complement strand
CCTTCGCCTCCTCCGTCGATGATTTCAAAACAACCTCTCTCACGAAGTATTCCACCTGGTCTCTCCAACTGTCCATGCTGTATTCAAAATCCCTCACGTCTTCTCCGCTTCTAGGCCAGGATTTGCCTTGACCGCAAATATCCATCGACCACGCGCATACTTCTTCATCGCCGCCCAACGCGTTCAGTTGTTTCCTGTAGTGAAACGTCCCAACGCCAAATCCGTGCAAGAATATCACGTGCACTTTTGCCTTCCTCAGGTCGCCTTTGCGTTCGTAATAACACCTGTGCTTGGCAAATTCGTAGACACCTTGAAAGACGGCGCCTTTTTCTTCGTCGTCGTCGTCCTTTCGGAGCGCTTCTGTTGTCGTTTCATCCTTCGTCGTCGACGACGAGATTGGTTTCCCCCAAGCGCGGAAACGTGAAGTGTTTCTCTTCGTTCCGAAACGTAAACGACGCGCAGTGAATGACACGAATCCGCTTTTGTTGCTGCTTCGAAAACGAGTGCGCCGAGTCGAAGTCGTCGTCGACGCGTGAAGAGAAGAGAGGAGGCGGTGGTGTGTTTCTGCGAGCATGTTTTATCGCGAGAGGGGAGTCGAGATAAAATGAGGAAAGTGAGAGGCTTTGTGACGTGGTAAGCGAAAAATGCCGATATCGCGTACAACGAGTGTAATTCTGATTAGGATTCTGATTAGGATTCTGATTCCGATTCTGAGTCTGGTACGTGTAAGTCTCCATCTTCGTATCGCCAACCCCATGGTAAAGGGCAGTTGTTATCGAGGAGGTATTGTACACATTCGGGGTGGTTTTCCTCGTGCGCTTCTCGTACGGCGTCAGAGTTCCAAGGCGCTTTGGCGGTTTCGTGCAAGTACTTCAAACAGTCTAAGTGGCCGTTCATGGCCGCATTCGCACACGCATCTTCGTCATATTCATCATACTCACGCTCAACAAGATATTCGAGTATATGAAGACGACCATATCCAGCCGCCCATTCGGCAGTAGCAGAACCCCAAGGCGCTTTGACTTCTTCGCGTAAGTATTTGAGGCACTCGAGATGACCTTTCCAGGCAGCACCTGCACACGCATACTCATTGATAGGACACTTATTTGCAACGCAATACTTCACCATTTCTAGATTACCTTGTTCTGCGGCCGCATTAATCGTCCTTGAATTCCACGTACACTTTTTCTCCTCTCGCGCCCACTTGAGCAACTCGAGTTTATTCGTTAGAGCAACTTGCGCGCAGAAATGTGTTTGGTCTTTCAACCATCCCGACCGCAACTTGCCCCACGGATAATGCTCCCACGCTACTTCTAAAGTCGATATCGACGACATCTCTCTCGCTTTAAACGTCTCTTTCAAATCACTCTCGCGAGAGGATCTCTTAATCAACTTTCTCGTTTCACTATTCACATCGTACAAGAAACTTATGTCGTCGTTCTTCACGACCAAATCCCACAAAGAATCTCTCTCACCAACCTTCCTCTTCCTCGCTCTCGTCGTCACCACTGGGGTGACTTTTTCTCCTCCAGACATAGTCAAAACTCTTATATAGTAGTCGCTTTTTTTAGGGGAATTTTCAAAAAGATTTGAACTTAATTTGCGAGAGAGAGACTGAGAGCGGAGAGAGAGAGAGTCAAATAAATCTTATATTACACGTCATCCTCAAACCAATGTTTCCAACTGTCTAAACCTTCCACTAAATCTAAATCCAACGCTTCCTCGCACACTCTCGCGTCTTTTCGAATCCTCTCGATGAGATTTTCCACCGTCGTGAAATTACACTCGGCTCGAACGTACGCGCAAACGAGGACGGATAAGGTCTCGTCGTAAAAATCTTCCTCGAATTCGCGGAGTAACCACGGCTCGATAGATTTTCGCTTATCGTTGAAGAAAGGGTTGTACCCGATGGACATGACCGTTCGGTGAATGCCGGTGGATTTGTGTTTTCCAGAAGAGATTTTGGCGAAGCCGAAATAGATCCCAGGCGCGAGTTTGTCTATTTGCTGCTTCAAAGGCACGACGTCGAGGTTCGCGGTTGGAATTCCTAACATTTTACTCCCGCGTCCAAAACCGCGAATGACTGGACCAGTTAACTCTAAAAACGCGTCGAGCTTTAAAAACCTTTCGTATTTACGCGTCTGACTACTCAAGCTCGCGTCTCCGTCCTCTTTGACGAATTCCACCGTCTTTACCTCTTTCCAATCCTCAAACTTTGGCAAACCAAAATCTTCCAACTCGATGTCCATCAACGAGTGATACACTCGATCCGCGCCTTTATACATGTCGAACTTTTCTCTCCTCAAGCTCGGCACCGCGACGCAACAACACCCGGCCGCTTTGGCCGCGGAGACTCCGTGCGGCGTATCCTCAAACACCAAACACCTTCCCGCATCTTCTCTCTTCACGCCTAACCGTTCCATCGCCAAGTGGAATATTTCCGGGTCGGGTTTCCCTTTCGCGACTTCATCCCCGCAACAAATCGCGTCGAAATAACTCAGCAAATCCCCTCTGTGTTTACCATCATCGCTCGTCCTCCCGGTGCTCTTCATCTTTTTCTCGAGCTCTTTCCTGCTCGTCGACGTCGCCAACGCCATCGGTACTTTCTTCCTCTTCAAAAATTCCAACAATCTCACCGCTCCGGGCATGTCCGGTATATCGATTCCGTCCCATTGTAACTTCTCCCCGCACTTTGTCAACAACTCCGCGGGTTTTACCACGTCGTGTAAATCGAGTTTTTCGCACAACTCCACGCTTGCTTCCAACGGTCTTTGGCCTCGGCAGTCCTCCGCGGCGTCGAATATCTCGCGCTCGCTGACTGATTTCTTCATCGTTTTTATCGTCGAAACGACCGCCTCGTCCACGATCGCTTCCGTGTTGATTAACGTGCCGTCTAAGTCGAAGATGACGCAACAGCAATCGTTATCATCATCGCGCATGTTGTTTTGTTCGCAAAGTCTCTCTTCTTATCTGCTGCTCTGCAATTTTCCCCTTAACAAATTGAGACTTAAAAGTCCTTTTAAAACAACGCATATAATACAAACAAAACCAAGGCAACAGAATCGTCGTCGTTTACTTAGCAGTCGTCTTTCTCTCAAACTCTCCCTCTCTCTCTCTGTGTCGTACTCAGCGCAGACTTTTGTGTGTATCTAAATACTAAAGAGCGTATCTTTTTTTCCCTTAACAAATTTGAGACAAAAGTCCTTTTAAAACAACGCATATAATACTCACAACACGAAGAAAGCAGAGCGTAAAGTCCTTCACTCTCAGTCTCTCTCTCTCTCTCTCTCTGTGTGTGTGTGTGTCGTACTCAGCGCAGACTTTCGTGCGTAAATATCTCTCGTATTACTACTAAAAAGAGCAGAAAAGTTCGCGTCTCTTTTTTCCCGCCAAAAAGCAAAAAAAAAAAACGTCAGTCAGATACAAAAAAACTCTCTCGCGCGCGAAAGAAAATCAATCGAATTTTTTTCTCAATACTAAATCCATACGCATAAGATACACGACAGACTTCAACAGTTCAACGAGGAGGAACGCACGCATTCGCCGAAACGAACGCGTCCTGATAATAACTTCTTTTTCTTATCCCCAGTTTTTTTCACGCGTCGTCCAAAAAACCACGGGAGTGCGAGTTTCTTTGGCAATCCTTTGAAGTTTTTTCTGGGTTGGTCACACGGGAAAATCAAACGTAAGATTTTCACGAACAATATATAAGATATATATATATGCTTAAGAGACGAACGATGATGATGATTCAGTCGACGTCTTTTTATTATCCCTCTTCGTCCTCGTGTTCTTATTCTTCTGCGACTGCTAATGCTGCTGCGAGGAATCTCACTTGTGGTGGTGGTAAGGGAGGAGCGAGCAGAAGGATGATGACGGTTTCGAAGATGATGATTTCTTCTAACGAGAAGAACAAGAAGAACAACAATAACGCGATGATGATGACGAAGAAAACGACGAAGAAAAAGAACGGGTTTAGATGTTTCGCGTCGCAAGGAGGAGGAGAAGTCTCGGTGTGCGACGAGGAGGAGAACGCATCGAAAGAAGTGACTTCCTCTTTGAACAACAGCTCGGTCGCGAATAGTACGAACACTAACAACAAAAGAAACGAAACCGAAGAGGAAACGCAGAAAGGCGTCGGGTCGGTGCATTTAATTTTAGGCCCCATGTTTGCCGGGAAAACGACGCGTTTATTAGAGCGAGTGAAACAGTTGGAAGAGTCCGTGAGCGCGAACGTTTTGCTCCTAAAGTCGGACAAAGATACGAGGTACGCCAAGGATAAAGTAGTCACGCACGACGGGAGAGGGAGAGAGTGTTTCCCGGTGAAGTCCTTGGAGTTGGAGGTGGTGGTGAAGACGGTCGGGGAACGGAAATGGAACGAGTGCGACGTCGTCGCGGTGGACGAGGCGCAGTTTTTGACGAATTTATACGAGTTTTGTCGAGTCGCGGCGGACGAACACGATAAGATTGTTTTAGTCGCCGGGTTGAACGGCGATTTCAAAAGAGAGACATTCGGCGAGGTGCAAGAGACGTTGCCGCTGTGTGATTCGGTGACGAAATTAACCGCGAGGTGTAAGTGCGGACGACCGGCGTTGTTTAGTAAGAGAATCGTAAACGTCGGGGACGGGCAGGAGTTAGTCGGCGGCGCGGATAAATATTTGCCGGCGTGCAGACGATGCTTTCTAAATTAATTTTTTGCTGCGCCTACTAGTTGGTGCTACGTTAGTTATGTGTGTGTTAGTTACATTACATTGTACTCGCGAGAAGAGAGTTGCTTTTTCTATGCTTGTTTCAGCGCTTTATTTCTTCGCATTACTTGCCCCCGCGTCGCTGCGCTTCGAGGATTTCGCGATTGGTCAAGGAGATGTTAAATCTCTCCCTCAACGCGTTCCGAGCTTCTTTGATTGGCGCGTCTACTTTATTCACCTTCTTGAGCTCGTCGACGATGACTCGCTCCAACGGAGATTCGTCGTTGTTTTCCATCACGGCTAATATTCTTCGAGCGACTTGAAACAACACCGCCGCGTCGCGACCGCGAAGATTCGGGTTCGAAAGCACGCGTTCAATCGCTTTAAATTCTCGAGATTGTAAATCTATCGAATCCTCGTCTTCTGTATCCGCGCGATCATCTGTATTTGATGGACAAACGTCCAGCGACCGCCTGGCGCTGAATAATGCCTGGGTCAACTGTTGCTTCTCGCCCGAACTCATCAGTTTATCGGTTTCCGTTTTACCCGCGTTGGTTTGCTTTCTCAAAGACGCCGTGCTTTCCTCGCTATTGATATCGCTGTTATTGTTATCATCGTTATCATTATTGTTGCTACTGCTGCTGCTACTGCTGCTACTACTACTACTACTACTACCACTCGACGATGACGACGACGATCCGTGTCCACTTTTCCTTCTTCTGTCTTCTTCCAAAGTCGTCTCGACGAACGCTTCGTACGCTACCACTCCAACCGCGTGACTCAAATTCAAACTCGTCGGCCCAGAACTCCCCGTGTATTTCAAACTCTTTCCGCAAACCTCGCCAACACCCGCGGTCGGTATCGCGACTAAATATTGCGCCGTTCTCAACTCCTCGTTCGTCAATCCAACTCTCTCGTTCCCGAACAAAAACGAGACTTTCTCTCCGTCCAGAGCCAATTTCGCGGCTTTTCGGCACGCTTCTCTCGAATCCAACATCGGTTGCGACCCGTCGCGATTTCTCGCCGTCGTCGCAAACACCACCGTTCGATCCGCCGTCGCCGATTTCACGTCCGGATACCACGCCTCCTTCGACGCTCTCTCGAGCATCCAATCCGCCGCGCAGGCGAACCGATACGCCTCTCCGCTCATCGTTTTCCTCGCGTCTTTGTTGGATGTTAATAAACTCGCGGTAAACAAATCCGGCATTTCGCCTTCTGTTTCGCTCGCCTCGTCTTTGTTCTCGTACTGCGTTGTTGTTCTTCGATTCTTTTTCTCGTCGTTTTTATCATTAATATCATCATCGTCATCATCATCCGACGAATCATCATCCGACGGCGGTTCGAACACGAACGAGCTGCCTTGCACTATTTTCAGGTCGTAAATGCCAAAGTTTTGCATCACCCTCGCGCAACTCCCCACGTTCATCGGACCTTGCGGGTTCACCAGCGCGAAAGAAATGTTGCTCAACGCCGGGGAGTTTCTCTTTTGGGTTTCCGCCCAGAGAGGAAGAGTGTTTTTGTTGTCGTTGTTGTTATTCTCCGTAGTGGCGGCGGCCAACGGTTTTGCCCCCAAAGTCTTCTTCTTTTGTCGTCGTCGTCTTGAAGGCTGTCCTCGAGGAGTCACAGAAGACGACGAGAACAAAACGCGGGAAATGGGCATCATTTTGACGACGACGAGTGAGGAGGACAAGTGGGTGAAGTTTTATGCGCGTGTTTTATTCGTATGTATAGTTTTAGTATTTGTTGTGGGGAAAGAATTCTATTTTTTCTTTTGCCTCTTGTTGTTTTTGTTGTCGTCGATAACGCTTCGCGGAGGATGAGCGACATCGTCGTCCTTTTCACCAACCACCTCCGGCTTCTCTGCCTTCGAGGCTGCTTTCTCTTCGCTCTCAAGGCTGTGTTCGTCATCGTCTTTGATCCTCTGGAAAACTTTCGTCTCTTCGTCCATGACGCACAACCCGCCGCTAAAGATGGTAAAAAATCCACCTCTGACTTTCAACTCGCCCTTGGCTATTCGATCCCGGACGAACGGGAACGTTTTCACGTTTTCTACGCTCTGTCGGACGTTTTCGTGTTCCAACTGTCTCAATCTTTCGTCTTTGTCGTACTCGGAGCAGACGCGTTTTACGCTCTCTTTGAGTAACCTGCACCACGCGTCCACGTAACCGCTTCCGTCGTCCTCGTCGTCTACATCGTCTTTCTTTTCGACTTTTGCCTCCTCCGGCTCTGAGAACAAACTCAACGCGTGCGCGCACCCGCCGCACTGCGCGTGCCCTAAAACAACGATCGCTTCTACTTTCAGCGATTTCACCGCGTATTCGATCGCCGCGCACGTCCCGTGGTGCGCAGTCTCCGCTTTTTTATCCTCGTGCTTCACGAATTTTGGGATCACGTTCGCGACGTTTCTCACGGTAAATATCTCCCCCGGGTCCGCGTTAAACACGAGCGTCGGGTCGTACCGGCTGTCGCAACACGACACGCACAAAACCTTGCACCCGCGTTGCCCTTCCCGGCTGAGCGTTTTCAACTTCGAATCCAATCGTTTCGTCAATTTTTCCCGACGGAAACGTTTGTAACCAACGAGTAAACGGTCGATCACGTCCTCGCCTTTAGTAGTATTCGTATCATCATCATCATCGTTCGAAGCAGGGGCTACCATTCTTCTCTGAAATGCACTGAATTCGCCGTTCGTTTCGTGCGGTGTCGAAAGTAAAGAAGGAATACAAATATGACGAATCGAAAGCGTTTCTCCTCAGAACAAAAATGCGTCCGAGTGGTAAAAAAGGCACGAACAACCCCGCCTGGGCGGAGCGAAACGCGGTCGAACGCTCGACGAAAATGACACGCGATGGGGCCCCAGCGACGAGGACGAAAGTCACTCGGTACCGCGCCGGCGTGACCCCAGAGTGGGCGAAAAGAGACGACGAATCTTCATCTTCGTCTTCGTCTTCTTCTTCGGGAAACGAGAAGGAATTGGACGAAGGAAAATTGGAAACGAAAAGCGCTTCGAGGAGGACGAGAACGACAACGACGACACCAACGCGGGATCTGAAACGAGAATCCTCCTCTGAATCTGAATCTGAATCTGAAGACGAGGATGAAGAGGAGAGTTCCGAAGACGAGGACGCGCGAGATAGGAAACGGGCGCTGTTAAAGGCGAAATTGTTGACAAAATCACCAGCCGCTTTCGTGGCTGCTGCTCCAGCGGAGGAGGAGGATCGGGAGGAAAAGAAGAAGAAGAAGAAGGGAGAGAGCAGCAGCACAAGCTCTGAATACGAAACCGATACGGAGGATGAGAGCGGAGATGAGAGCTCGTCGTCGTCGTCCAGCGAAAGCGAAGGTACGGGTCCGAAACTCTTCAAACCGGTGTTCGTCTCGAAAACGAAGCGAGAGGCGAACGCGAAGGCGGAACTCTCGGCGAGAAGGGAAGCGGAAAAGGACGAGGAGGATTTGGAAGAGGAGAAATTGATTAAGAATCAGAACGCAAAAGAAGCGGTGCAACGAGAGATTACGTTGGAATACCAGCGAGAAGTCGCGGAGAAGGATTATCTGGGCGAGGAAGTGAACACGGACTCGGACGAGGAGGACGAGGAAGAGGCGAGGAGGAATTACGAGCAATGGAAGATGCGAGAGTTTAAACGAATCGTACGGGATAGATGTAAGCAGCGATTAGAAGTAGAAGAGGAGGAAGAGCGAGAGCGGTTAAGAAACATGACCGAGGAGGAAAGAGAGTTACACGCGGCGAAACTGAAAGCGCTGAAAGACGCCAAAGAGCAAGGAAAAGAGAAATCGAAGATGCGCTTCATGCAAAAGTATTACCACAAAGGGGCGTTTTTCCAAGAAGCTGGAGACGACGAGTTCGCGACGACGGAAAAAGCGGAAATTTTCAATCGCGATTTCAACGAGGCGACGAACGCGGAGAAAGGCGTGGATCGATCGGCCGTTCCGGAAGCGATGAAGTTGAGACACGGCCAGTTTGGCAAAGCCGGAAGAAGCAAGTGGACGCACTTGTCGAACGAAGATACCACGTTCGTGAACACCGAGGACGTGCGCTTACGCAACGCGCAAGAGGCGCTGATGAAGCAAAAGAAACTCGAAGCGGAAGCGAATGGAGGAGCAGGAGAAGACGAAGAAGGTGGAGGAGGAGAGAAAAAAGGAGGAGGCTCCTTTCGCGGAGGCTCGCGCTTGACCGTGGATAAAAATATTGAGAAATTATTCGACTCCAAGAGAGCCGGAATGAAATCAAAGAAATAGATCATCACACCTAGATAGATAGTATGTTTAGATATATCAGAATGTTGTCGTTTGCACACGTTTTGTATAGTTGATAGATAAAAATTACAATGGTGTCACTGTCCCGCTTTCGTGTGCGTTTTCATTTGTTTTTGTTGTTATTCTTCTCTCCTCTCTCGTTGTTTATAAACATTGAATAAATATAATAATAATAATTTAATTTGGTAAAAGGAACAATCAAGTCGTTCCTCGCGGGTCGTATCGGTTTAGTTCTTGTCTGTTGTTGCTATAATCGGTTTTGTATGAATATTCTCTTCTTTCACATTTAGATGAAAGAACCAAAGAATATTATCGTCTGTAACTCGATTGCACAAACTCGCCCAAGTTATCCCGCATGGCATTTTTCGCAATCTCTTGCAATGCCGCCGAGTACACGATCAATCGCTCGTGCTCGTTCCAGCTGTTGTGCCAGTCCGCCTCGATGGTATCTCTCTTTTGCAACAACTCCAAAGACGTCGCTCTCGCTTGGTCCGCCGCCGCTCTGGTCTCGGACATGACTTGCATCAACGCCTTGACCGCCGCTTGAGTATGTCTCGGGTTTTCGAGAACCTTTTTGTGCGCCGCGGCAGCTTTTTCTTCCGCCGCTTCCGCCTTCTTCACGTCTTCCAAAGCGTGGTTGTACGCCTTGGAAGCTTCCTTCTTTTGCGCCTCTTTCGACTTCATTTCCAACTCGGTCGCTTTTAAGTCAACCTTGGCTTGTTCCGCCGCGGCGATCTTATCTTGCGCGTCCTTGATCGGGTCAACTTCCGCCGCCGGTTCTGCTTCTTTCTTTGACTTCTTCGAGGACTTCTTTTCCTTCTTACCGACGGCGGCGGCTTCGTCGTCGTCCGTCGGCGTCACTTCGTCCACGGCAACGTCGGCGTCCGGGTCCACCGCGGCATCCGCGTCCTCCTCCGCGGTCTCGTCGACGGATTGTTCCTCTTCTTCGTCAACAGCCGCCGCCGGGTCTTCCACATCGACGACATCTTCTTCAGTCGTCGTCGCCTTCTTCTTGGAAGAGTGTTTCTTGGACTTCTTTTCCACCGAAGAAGCGTCTTCTTCATCCATGGTTGGATCCTCATCAGCCGCCAAATCGTCTTCTCCCGTCAAAGTCTCTTCCTCTTCCTCCGGCATCGTTTCCTCTTCCTCCGCGGGCGTTTCTTCTTCCGCGTCCTCAGACTTTTTCTTGGAAGACTTCTTGGAAGACTTCTTGGTTTCAGCCGCCGGTTTTTCCTCCTCCTCTTTTGCTTCTTCACCTTCTTCGACGACATCTTCTTCCGTCGGCTCGACCTCCTCCGTCTCGGACGAAGACGACTTCTTCTTCGAGG
>JACLAA010003895.1_pt1 | contig 10293 bp, 4 predicted proteins | sample 8027891 | NCBI WGS metagenome assembly JACLAA01 (sample SAMN15724900, study PRJNA655200) | protist metagenome | isolation source: fluorescence activated cell sorting (FACS) single amplified genomes of... | place: Spain: Blaines Bay Microbial Observatory, Mediterranean Sea | collected 2016-01-19 | reverse complement strand
TTGAGGAATTTGCAAAGATGGCGAAAGAGGCGGAGAGGAAGAAGAACGAGGCGAGGGAGCACGCGTTGACGATGCGGGCGAATTCGAGGAAGTTGGAGAGAGAAAACGCTCGATTACGAACAGCCGCGGCTGAGATGGAAGGAAGAATGGAACAGATTGTATCGATGAACGAACAGTCTGGAAGGTCGATTTCGGAAATTGTTAGGAGTAGTCCGATGAAAAGGCATCCTCAGCTCGCCGCTGATCGACGAGAAGAAGAAGACAAAGAAGAAGAAGAAGAAACGAAAAGAGCTACTACTGAGACGCATGCAACAGCAAAAATAACACCAAACATTGCCGCCGGTACGAGAACCGACGCCATCCGACTCCAATCTCCATCCTGGTCCTGGTTCCGCGACGCCACCGAAGACGCCTTGACGGTCTCAAAAACTCCCGTCGTCTCTCGACGAAACGGATCCGCCAAAAACGAAAACAAAACCGACGCCACCAAAGCCCCTCCATACGCGACCTCCGCCGACCTCCGCGCCAATAACCTCCTCCTCATCTCGCAAAACGAAAAAAACATCACCCTCCTCTCCTCCGAACGCGACCATCTCCTCCAACTCTTGGCCACGAAATTCTCAACCGGCGCGGGCAAATCCATGAAAGAACGAGAGCGGAAACTCGCCGTCGAAGACCGATTAAACCAAGTGGAGATGAGTTTGAAACAGGCGAAATTGAAAACGAAAACGCTCCGAGAAGAATGAATATATATATATATATGTAGTATTCTGATTGACTCGTACTAAAAGATTGTATACTGTTGTAAAGTTCTCGTCGGTGATACGAGTGTGTACATTTTGTTCATCAATTAAATTCCTCCTAAAAAGAAGTCTCTCGAAGCAATTTTCGTCATTAATTGGTTTTTGTGCGATCTCCTACAAATAACACTTTGAACAATACGAATAACAATGCGTCGTCTCTTCGGCCTCTCGCGATCGTTTTCCTACGTCACAACCTCGGTTTTGATCGCCTCTTTGATCGTCGCGCACGCTTTACTCACTCGCGAGCAATATTTCAGCGCGATGTTGTATCTCTCGACGTCGAAAATTTCCGTCGTGTCCTTGGCGAACGTCGCGTTCGCGTTGGCGTTTACCTTGGCGAAAGTTGTGAAAACCGTATTCCTGGGCGCGTTGCGAGAGAGCGAAGTCGAGCGGTTACACGAACGGACCAGAGAAGCCGTCATGGAGACGTGTTTGGCGATGACTATATTCAGAGAGGAATTCAACTTGAGATTTGTCTCCTTGTTCGCCTCTTTGTTGTTCTTGAAGGCGTTTCACGGTTTGTGCAAAGACCGAGCGGAACACATGGAAACGGCACCGCGAGTGCGAGCGATCGACAGATTTAGAATCACGAGCTTTATGGTGTGTTTGTTACTCGTGGACGTGGCGTTCGTGAAGTTTGCGATTGAACGCGTCGTCGCGAAAGGACCTTCGGTGGTGCTTTTGTTCGGGTTCGAGCACGTTATTTTGGCGAGTAAAATGTGCGTCGGGTTTGCGAAGTATTTCGTGACGATAGTGGATCGCGCGATGGATGGAAATTGGCAAGGGAAAGGCGCGTTCGTGTTTTATTTAGAGCTGTGCGCGGATTTGGTGCATTTGTGCGTGTACGTGGCGTTTTTTTCCATCATCTTCGCCTATTACGGGTTGCCGATACATTTGTTGAGGGACGTGTACGTGACGTTTAGACAGTTTAAAGATCGAGTGGCGGCATTTTTGAGGTACAGAAGAGTGACGGCGAATTTAGATTCGAGGTTTCCAGATGCGACTGGGGAGGATTTAGACTTAGCGCGAGGCGGCGAAGATACGTGCGTCGTGTGCAGAGAGAAGATGAAAACGTGCCAGACGCACGCGGACGGGAGTCAAACGCCGATGCCGAAACAAATGCGCGCGAAGAAATTGCCGTGTTCTCACGCGTTTCATTTGCACTGCTTGAGATCGTGGTTAGAGAGACAACAGGCGTGTCCAACGTGTCGCGCGTCGGTGTTGCCGGAGGAAGAGAGAGAGTTGGAGAGAAGACAGAGAGAGAGGGAGGAAGGGCGGTGGCAAAGGTTACCGCCGGAATTGCAGCCGGGGTACATTGCGCCGGAAGTGCAGGCGAGATTAGACGCGCAGACAGCAGAGGCGAGAAGGGAAAGAGAGGAGAGAGCGAGAAGGGAGAGAGGAGAGAATGGAGGCGTCGGGGTGACGGCGACCGAAGGAGGAGTACCGGGAGGAGGAACGGATGCGCCTTCTTCTTCGACGACAACGGCGGCAGTAGGTGCAGAAGCAGACGGAGAAGCGCAACGCGTTCGGGAGCAGCGATTAGAGCACCTCGAGCGTCGTTTAGGAGGCGAGCAACAACAACAACAACAAACGCCTTCAACGACTACTTCTTCTTCGAGGGAACCGGCGGGGGCGGCTACTGCCGTCGCTGCGTCGACGACGCGTACGCCCGCGCGCACACCACCATCGCCGAGATTTTTACAACAACAACATCAACAACAAACGAGAGCGACGCCGCCGCCGAACATGACGACACCAATCGCGCCTTCTCCTTTGGCAAATCTCAACCCGGGCGGCGAGTGGTGGACTCCCGGTACCGCCGCAATCAACGCGTCCTACCAAGCCGGCATCTCAGCCGCGGCGACGAACATGGCAAACGACGAATCGTCGCTGTCTGAAGAAGACATATCGGCGCGTCGCATGGCGCACGCCGCCGCCGCCGCCGTCGCTGCTGCCGCGCAACAAGCGCAAATGGCGTTCATGAGCGTCGCGCCGCTCGGTTTACTTCCTCCGGGATCAAACATCAACGGCGGTAGCAGCTACTTCCCGTTTCCGATCGATTCACAACACCAACACCAACCAATGCCACTCACGCCGGAGCAATACGAGAAGGAGTACAACCGTCGTCAAGCGCAAATGGAGAAAAACGATCAAAACGCGAACGCGAAAATCTCCGCGTTGGAACAAAAAGTGAACGAGTTGATGCAAAAACTCGAAGACCAGCAGCAGCAGCAGCAGCAGCAGCGCCCGAACAAACCTTCACCTCCTTTGGAAGCGAAATTCGACCGAACCGCTGAAACGACGACGACGAATTCTCCTCCTCCGCCTTCTTCCTTATCTTCGCAACATCAACACGGGGAAGACACCAAAAAAATTGCCTTCCGACACTCTCGCTCGGCTTCGCCGTCCATCATAACCGCCGCGATGACCGCCAACGCCAACGCCGCCAACCCTACGGAGATCGAAGAAGAACAAGAAGAAGAAGAACGAAAAGAAGAACAAGAACAAGAACAAGAGGACGAAGTTTCCCTCGCGCTTCGTTTGAGAAGAGAAAAGTGGTTGGCGCAGCAGCAATCGAAAGAAGAAGACGAAGAGCGATAGAGTAAAAATGTAATCAAAACACCCGTGTAATCTGCACTCAAAAGTCCCCACAAAAAACTTTGTTTCATTCACTTACCCTCACACACTTTTGTTGCGAGAGAGAAGGAGAGATTGAACGACTGATCCCCGCGAAAAAGCGCGCAGCAGAGAAGACTTACTCATAACAACAGTTTTTTGTCTCTTTCTCTCTCCACGTGTTGTCCTCCTTCTTCGTCTTCTTCTCGTCATCCATTCGGAGGAGAATCGGCGGCGCAAATATGATTTCCACTTGAGACGTTCCTTTCTTCTTCTCTGCAAAGAAGATGTCCTCGAAAGATGTCCTCGAAAGAAAAAGGATAGAATCACTCGTTAAAGAAGGGTTCTTACCGATTCGAGCGCAGTTTTTGCGAGGCCCGTCCTCCCCAGAAGAAGAAGATGATGATGTCGACGGACCGAAGAAACCGTTAGAAGGAGGAAAAGAAGGAGGAAAGGCGACGGTATTACAGAGCAACAAAAACGGCTTGCGACAAGGCACAAAGTCGCAAAAGCAACGAAAGAGAGAGAAATACCTTTCGATGAGGAATGATTTGTGTCATTTTGTGGCGGTTGGGAAGGAGTGCACGTTTCAATCGACCGGGTCGTGCGAACGCGCGCACGACGCGGAGAAGTATTTAGAGGCGAGAAAAGACTCTTGGTTCGGCGGCGGGAACCTCCCGGATGGGCGATGCTTTATCGGCGGCGACGAAGACGAGGAAGACGTGAAGTGTCCGTACGAGAAGAAGATGAAAGATGTGAGATGTCCGTTTGGAGTTCGGTGTTATTTTTCCGATCGACACGAAAATAACGCGAAAGAGTCGAAAACGTTGCTCGAGTGGCGACGGAGCGCCGGCAGCGAAGAGTTCAACGCCATGGAGGACTGGTTGCAGAAAAAATTACGCGAGTCCACGTATCTTTTGCCAAGATCGACAAAGTATTTAGAGATGGTCGGGAATGATTTGCTGTGCGTGTCGAAAGCGAAGAAGAGGAAGATTACGGCGATAAATCGAAATAACAAAGACGACGACGCGAACGAGAACGAGAACGAGAACGAGGAGAAAACGGTAAAGAACGCGATCGATTTCAATAAAAAGTTAGTCTTGGCACCGTTAACGACGGTTGGACACGCGCCATTTCGACGCATGTGCGTGAAGTTTGGGGCAGACGTCACGATATCGGAGATGGCGATGGCTTCAAACTTGTTAGCCGGCGATCGACGCGAGTGGGCGCTGGTGCGAAGACACGCGTGCGAATCGAGTGCGACGAATAAGTTTGGCGTCCAAATATGCGGCGGATACCCCGATTTAGTCAGCCGATGCGTGGTGCGTTTGTTTTGTTTTGTTTTTCGTGTTGTTTGTTTGCGCGTGTACTACTCCTAGCGATATAACGAGCGGGGTGATGATTAAACCTTGGGACTTCTTTGGCAGCCGCAGCCCTAGTAGGCGCAAAGGAGGAAGCGCCGGGGAGTGTTCGCATTCTCTGGCTATTTTACAGCTCGTGAGTTCCCAGTGCTGTCTGACCGCTCGATCGATGCAGAGTAATATTGTACACCACCATCATCGTTGTCTTCAACAAACTTTGTTTACCATTTTTCTTCTTCTTCTTCCAACAACAACAACAGGAACTGATTGAAAACGAAGTCCAATGCGACTTCATCGACATCAACATGGGATGTCCAATCGATGGCGTTTGCGCCAAAGGCGCCGGCTCAACTTTGCTCACGCAACTTAAAACCGGTAAGTTGGAGAAAATCATCGACGCGGCGAGCTCCTCGTTGCGTAAGATTCCGTTGACGATCAAAATTCGAATGGGTTACCACGATCGCAAGCAACAGTGGAACGCGCACGATATCGTCAATCGATGTTGCTCGGCGCCGTCTTCGACATCTCGAGATTCCCTCAACGCCGGTTGGCTCGGTAAAGTCGCTGCGGTGACGTTACACGGACGAACGCGCGCGCAACGCTATTCGCGCTTGGCGGACTGGGAATACATCGACGAGTGTGGGAAAATCGCTCAAACTGTTTCAAACGGCGTCGTCCCGCTCATCGGCAACGGCGACGTGTATACCTACGAAGATTACAACGCACACGTGGACTCTGGAAACGTCGCCACGTGCATGATTGGTCGAGGTGCAATTATCAAACCGTGGTTGTTCCAAGAGATTAAAGAGCAAAGGCACATCGACGTCTCTTCCTCGGAGCGTTTAGAGTACTTTGCGGAATTTTGTAACTACGGGTTCGAACATTGGGGTTCGGATTCCATCGGCGTCGAAAAGACGAGAACATTTCTATGCGAATGGATGAGTTACACGCACAGATACGTCCCGGTTGGTCTTTTGGAGCACGCGAGCGTACAAAAGATGCATTTGCGTCCGCAACGATATTTCGGTCGAAACGATATGGAAACTTTGTTGGCCTCGGATAAAGTCGAAGATTGGATTAAAGTCAGCGAAATGTTCCTCGGCAAACCGAGAGACGATTGGACGTTCGTTCCGAAACACAAATCAAACTCGTACGCAGCCATGAACAGTCACAGTATCACGTCCTGGGAAGAAGTCGACGCGCAAGGGTGAATAAAATAGGTACGTTCTTTGTCGTCTCGAATCTTTTCGTCTTCTCTCGCAAACGAAGATGCGCAAATGCGCGCTCGCGAGCACACGCTTACACACACATCAACACACATACATTCTTGGTGATGATACACTTTTTTTGGAATTACCGTCCGACGTTGAGAAATGTTTTGCCTTTTGGAACGGCGGCCCTTCACAAAAACGATGAGCAGAAAAAATGGCTTCTGAAAGAATGCGATGGTGATGGTGATGTGTTGTTTGTGTATACGAAAATGCCCGCAAACGCGGGGCAAAGTGGTACTACGAGCGCGTTAAGCGTCGTCCTCAAATCGGATCGTCTCTCTCGAAAAATCGTCCTGATTCTCCTCCTTCTCCTTTCCTTACTCACGCTCTCTCGTTCTCGTTCCTTCTTCACAGATTAACAGATTAGAATATTAGAGTCGCTCGCATACGCGTTTTGTATTATTATGAATAAAGAAGTAGAAAACAGTTAAACCTCCTCACAAAAACAAATGAATCATCATCACCTTTTTCCCCGCTGGTTGTTCTCCTCCGTCGTTTCCGTCGCGGAGTGCTCCTCCTCCTTTGCTTCTGCCTTAAACGACGAGGAATCTTCTTCCAAACACCTTGAACCGTCATCATCGAAGAACAACAACATTTCCGAAACGAAGAAAAATCTCCCCGCGAAAGTGGACGAGTTGAACGCAATTCACGCCAAGCAAGCGTTACGAGAACTCTCCCTTCGACAAATCTCGCAAAACTACCAACCTACTCACGAGGAGAACAAAACGATACGCGATTTCGTGTATTCGTCCGTCTCGCGAGTTCTGTTCGCGTTCTCGATAACCGGAGTTTTTGGGTTCGCGAGCGTGGACGTGAAAAGCTTAAAAATGGGGACGAGTGGCAAGAGTACGTTTAAGAACGCGAGGAACGTATTTCGGGCGAGAGTGATGATTGGCCTCGCGACGGGGGTGTTAGGAGGCATGTTCGAACACAGGAGCGTGCAGTTTTATAAGAATTTATGCGTGAAGATTTTAGACGTGAAGGAAGGTGAGTCGAAGATGCCCGGAGAGTTGGCGCAGATATTGCGAGATTTGGATCCGCTCGGCGAGTTCGTGAAAGACCAGGAGAGGAAGAGAAATCGAGAGCGATTGAGCGGGTTTCGAGACGGGAGGGAGCGGATGACGAAGACGACGAGGACGACAACGACAACAGCGACGGCGGCGGCAAGAGGAGCGCCCTCGTTCAAACGAGACGAAGAAGAAGACAAAGAAGAAGAAAAACAACATCATCATCATCAACGACGAGAACGAGAACACTTCGTCTCTCAAAAACAAACCTCTCCGTTCTTCTTCTCCGACGTTTTCGAAAGAGCCACCAAAGACGACGACGACGACGACAACGACAACGATGACGACCCATCGTTTTCGTCGTCGTCGTCGAAGCTTTTCCGATTCCTCGAATTCGGCGAATCCGCGGGAGATAAAGAAGAAGAAGAAGAAGAAGAGCGAAGAAAACGGAACCAACACCGGCGCGAAGAAAACGAAGAAAACGAGAAGAGAAGAAGAATCAAAAGAATACACAGACGAAGAAGAGACAAACTCCGCCTGAAAGAATCTGAACGCAAGACAAGAATTAGAGAGATTGGCGCCGAGCGGAGACGGCAAACGCCCGGATTGGAATTGTTTACGTAAACCGCCGAAACGCTTGCCTTTGCTCCATCTTAGAGCGCTCTGCTCCATAAAAAAATGCACTCCACGACACACTTTCACGCGCAACAAACGCACCAATTCATCGTCGTGGCCACATTCAATCGGCGGCAACGGTGTCCTCCCACGCGTGGTTTTGCCCCTTCTTCTTCTTCTTCTTCTTCGAGAGGAAGAGAAAACGATTACAAGAGGACGACGACGAGAAAGAATTCCAATCGAAGCCGCTTCGGGAAACGATCGTCGAGCTTTGCCTCTTCTTCTTCTCAAAGGAGCGACGACGCGTTGTGCGCGTTTCTTTGTCGCAGCAGCACTTCTGACGACGACGACGTAAACAACAATATTAAGAATACTTTGAACGACGACGATGCCATTTTTGTATCGTTACCTCTGAACGAGTTGAAACCCGGGGAGAAACAAAGCAGAGCGAGCACTATGCACAGGAGGAGTGAATTCGTCCAGATTTCATCGAACAAAGCGAAGACGATAAATCCGCCGGAGAATTTGTCCAAACTCCAACTTTTCGGCCGGAAATATTGGCCGTTACTGGCGACTTTGGAGCTCTTAGCGCTCATTGGTGCCTCTCTGAACGGCGTGCTCAGTCGCAAACGCAGACAAGAGATTGAACGATTGAACGTTCAGATGCGCGCGATCATGCAACGCGTGGAGGACGAACGGTTCGAGAGGCACAATAAGAAGACTTCTTCGACGACTTCGAGCAGCCCGGCGATGGTATTGATTGGAAAAGGGAAATCGGCGTACGCGAACGGAGAATACGAATCGGCGATCGGTTTGTTCAACGACGCCGTCGAGGCGGCGGATGGCGGCGCGTTTAGTAGCGCGGACGAGGAAGATAAAATCGAAGAGTCGCTCTCCGCGCGAAAAGGTTTGGCGACGGCGTACCAGGCGTCGGGTGATTTAACCAAAGCCGCGGCGACGCTCGAGAACGCGCTACTCGTCGCCAGAGATAGCACCGTTTTCGGCATGCTCGGAGACGTGTACACCGACATGGGCGAATTAGCCAAAGCTGGAGAGATGTACGATAAGTGCTTGGAAGCCATGGATTGACGATTCGTAAAAGTTAAGATGGATACTATGTTAAGAGTATAGTCTTTTAAAATGAATAAATATGGCATGTCCTTAATAATACCGTTTTCTCGGACGATGATGCTCACGTGCCCTTTTCTGGCTTCTGATTCTTTCCTCTCTTCTTCGGGCAGTCATAATAGTCTTTTTCTCTACATCACCGCAGCGAAGGCGCCAACAAAAGCGAAGAGCGCGACGGCGTGACCAAAAATGGTGGCGCCCGAACTCGCCGGAGGCGTTACAACGGTGTGCGCAGTACCATCCGGGGCGATGTACGATTGTGTCGTCATTTCCGCTTTTGCCGGCGCGGTGAGAGTTTTCACCTCTTCCGCGTAATCCATCATTGTCTGCGCGTAATTCATGTAAGAATCAACTCCGGTGACCTCGCCAAACGTAAAGTATCCGTCTTTGCCAGCGGCGATGTAGTTGTTCGTACCAACAACGTACGTTTTGGTTATGTCGATGGCGGCCCAGGATCCTGCGAGACGCGAGTTAATTTCCACGTTCGACACGCGGAAACCCTTTGTCTTGTTCATGTCGACGTCCATGCGCAGTCCCGCGACGTAGGGGTACGCACCCGTGGATCCGCCATTATGCGACATATCGAGGGCGTCTTCCATAAGCGCGATGATCTGTGTACCGGTCATATCCATCGTCACAATGGTGTTGCTGAAAGGAAGCATTGAATACGCGTCACCTTTCGTGAAATCACCAGCGACAATGTCCTGCCTGCATCCTCCACCGTTCTGAACGCAAATATCGGCGTTCTTCGTGCGGTGAAGGAACCCTTTTGCGACGAGCTGGCACGCCGCTCCGCCGTGTTCATACGACGCCGACGTTTCACATACCGTAGAGCGTCCTTGACCGGGAATGCGTTCGAAGCAGATATTTGCGGGCACGTCCGCAATCTTTTGCGTCTTGAGTATGTCCACTTGCGTTTTGTACGTCTCGAACGACGCCGCAGTAGCGGCGTCAGCAGTAACAGCGTGCCAGTTGTCGAGCGTATCGAGGTGAGAAACCATGGCGGTTTTTTTCGCGTCATCGAAGGCTTCGGTGTAGTCCTCTCCCGCGGCATCGACGAGATTTTGGAGGAATGAAGTCGAGTCATATACAAACTGGGGCTTACCAGAGCAGCTCGTGACATCGCCGTTCGCATCGAAGTCTACTCGAAGCTTCCCAAAGGTTTTTGAGTACTCCCAAGATTGCACGACGCAAACCTTCTTACCGTTTCCATTCGTTAATTCAGCGGGAAATGCGGCGTGTGGAGTGGCAAACCCCATCAAATCAGAAGCGTCGCCAAGGAGCTCATGTTTGTCACCGCCAACGATGACGTCGACGTTGTTCAGCGTCGCCATCCAACTTACGTCGTACGCGTAGCCGATATGTGTAAGCAGAATGATCTTATCGACGCCAGAAGCAACGAGCGCATCAATCTCAGCCTGTGCCGCCGTCTTCTCATCCTCGACGGTCGTACCTGCATCGGGGAAGGAAGATTCCATCGTTTTTCTCTTGA
>JACLAA010000171.1_pt1 | contig 10294 bp, 6 predicted proteins | sample 8027891 | NCBI WGS metagenome assembly JACLAA01 (sample SAMN15724900, study PRJNA655200) | protist metagenome | isolation source: fluorescence activated cell sorting (FACS) single amplified genomes of... | place: Spain: Blaines Bay Microbial Observatory, Mediterranean Sea | collected 2016-01-19 | reverse complement strand
CCACCGCGTCAGGAGGAGGAGCTAGATGCAGTCACACTGCACAATCAGGCACTTTTGCACATGGACGAAGATCCATCCACTGGGTTCCGGAAGTTAAACTTCCTTTTGTCAAATCCTCCTTTCCCGCCCGAGACGTTCGGAAATTTGCTGCTTTTGCACTGTAAGTTTGGATATTACGACTTGGCCGCTGACATTCTTGCTGAGAATACCCACCTCACCTATAAATTCTTACCCAGTGAGCTCTTTGACTATCTGGATGCATCAATAATGGTGCAAACATCCCCTGAAGAGGCTTATCGTAAGTATGACGACCTCACCAATAAACATATAGACCAGCTGCGCAAGTTGACCAAAGCCATCCAGGATGCACGAATTTCTCGTGACAACGAGGCGATCAAGCAATCACTAAAGCTCTATGATGAAGCTCTTGAACGGTATATTCCCGTCCTTATGGCCATGGCTCGTGTCTACTGGGACAAAGAGAACTACCCTATGGTTGAGCGCCTCTTTCGCCAGAGTGCAGAGTTCTGTTCGGAGCACGAAGTGTGGAAGCTCAATGTCGCGCATGTATTTTTTATGCAGGAATCTAAGTTTAAAGAGGCGATCCGTTACTATGATCCAAGCGTAAAAAGAAAGTCCGAGGACATCCTAGATGTTCCTGCTATAGTGCTCGCCAATCTATGTGTCTCGTACATTATGACGTCTCAAAACGAGGAAGCTGAAGAACTAATGCGAAAGATTGAAAAGGAAGAAGAACGTCTCGCCTACACCGAACCAGAACGGCTTTGTTACCATCTTTGCATCGTCAACCTTGTTATCGGTACTCTCTACTGCGCCAAAGGAAATTTTGAATTTGGTATTTCTCGGATTATAAAGTCGCTCGAACCATACGACAAAAAGCTTGGACCTGATACTTGGTACTACTCTAAGCGTTGCTTCCTTGCACTAGCAGAAAATATGGCCAAGCACATGCTCATGTTGAAGGACACGTCTGTTCATGAAATTATCAGCTTTTTAGAGGCATGCGACTCGCACGGAACTAATATTACAACTGTTATCACACCAGCCGTGGATCCGGACGGCAAGCGCCCTGCAGTAGCAACGCACAACGTTTCATACGAAGCCCGGCAGCTTAAAAAAATCTTTCTCAAGCTCAGAGATTAGTGATTACAACTAGGCAAGCATAGCATTGAACGTATACTTGCATGAAGCGCCCACCACGCTCCAATTGGGTCCACGAGGTTTGTGCCGTGTGTGTATGAGCCGACTGCGGAGCTGCGTGATCGCAACTTCTGGCGTATGAATCGGCCTATGATTGTGTATATCTTGCCGTTATGCGGAGTCACGCCTCATGTCATCATCGGGTGGCGTGTGGGTTTTGGCATTGATAACTAGCCGGCGCTTAAAAAGGGACATGTGTGGTATACTTCTAGTAGAAGCGTCTTAAAATAGAACTTCCATTTAAGCACATGCACCGGGCCCGGGGTCGCTGCCAGGTCTCCTAGTGGGCTGCGGTTCTTAGCTAAGCTAGTGAGGTCCAACAGCGGAAGTTGGCCTTATTTCCCTGTACAACTTGAGTTCTAGTAGCTCATTAATAGTGCCAGTGGACTCGACCCCGTAACGCAGCGTCCAAAATCAATTTTGCTTTTTCGATTCTGCAAAAATGATTTCCTTCTGCAAAAATGACCCTACCATCTGGCAGACGCCGGAAGACCTCATTCCTCTTGAATTGCTCACTCTCTGCAAGTCACTAGGCATCCCTGCATCCCTCTGCTGGTCACGGAAAAAATGGATGCTCAAGCCGCCAAAAAGGAGGGTAACAGACTCTTCACATCTGGGAATCACAAAGATGCTATCATCAAATACACGGAGGCGATTGACCTCGATCCGACGGACGTGACCTTTTTCAGCAATCGCTCAGCGGCGTGCGGCACTGTGTCCAGAGCATGCTCGCACAATGTTAATTCAAAATAGCATAATACCATAGGTATGCGGCCTTAGAGATGTGGGATGAGGCAGCTGAAGACGGTATCATTCACTACTATTTTCCTTTAAACGCTGTCTACTTAGGTCGGCTGTGCATCAAAGTCAACAAGAAATTTATCAAAGGATATTTCCGGTTGGCTATTGCATTGCGTGCATTGAACAAATACAAAGATGCTATTGATAACATCAAGATGGGACTTGCAGTAGACCCTGGTAATGCTGACTTGAAAAAACAGGCGTCCGAGATGGAGGAGTTAATGCGCAAGGATCGCGTGATGGTCCTGATCAGCAAGGCCAAGGAGCAGATGCAATCTGGACATCTAAAAGACTGCCTTGCGACGTGCGATCGTGCTCTTGCCCTCGATGCCGGAAACAGTGAGATAGTGAAAATAAAGCGTAGCGTCGAACCTAAGTTTGAGGCTGCTGAAAAGCGCCGTGTCATGTCATTGCCCAAACCAGCACGTGACAAAGAAGCAGGTGACAAGTGTTACAAACTAGCCGATTTTGAAGGTGCTATTGAAGCATACACCAGATGCATCGATGCTACTGCTGACAAGAGCTCAGAACTCTGTATCAAGGCTTATTCAAATCGTTCTGCCTGTCACAAGCAGCTTTCCAACTTTGATGGTACCATAGCAGACTGTACTGCGGTCTTGGATACAGACATTAATAATGTGAAGTCGCTTGTCCGCCGCGCCCAGGCCTTTGAGGCAGTTGAGCGCTACAAATCTGCTCTACAAGACGTAAAATACGTCCTCAGTATGCCCCAGTCTAGCGTAGGACAGGCAAACTGGTCTTATGGCATGCGGCGTCGATTGAAGAAGGAATTCCCATGCATGATACGCTATTTTCAGGTCCCTTTGCAATATGATGAAAGAAAGGCTCACCAGAGTCGTTCAGCAACTCAAGGCTGGGCTTTGAGGTACACACAAAAGCACTTGCATTCTAAGGACGTGAGCACTTGCATTTGGCAATCCAGCGTCGACAGAGCCCTAGCAGCGCACCGATGACTAGGGCCCGAGTAACGCCGGGTAATTCTCTCTTCTAAGATTTGGACGCATCCTCCATGAGTCCTTATTAAGATAAATTACCCCGGGCCTTCCCCGGGCCTGCGAATCATGATGATCTTAATAGGAGCTTGTTCCTATTTTTTAGGTCTTCCTTCCTTAATTAATTAATTTATTTAATACTGCGTGGAGACTTCAAGTTCGAAATTTAGAGGGGGGTCAAGCGCAATAGTCGACGTTGATTTTATCATGATATTTGGCGCAATGCGCGTAAAACCACGCGCCGGCCGAATGGCGGGAAATTCTTGCTAAAATAATGGGATGTGCAAAGTTTGGTACCATGCGGACAGCCTCGCGCTGAGAAAGCAGCTCCGACGCGGTGCGGTGGTCCGAGATAAAACCCGCCCGGGCCCCAAACCCAACATCGCCCCTAGACGGCCGGCGGGCTCTCGCTTAGAGCGGGATTTTCGCGGGCTGTCGGAATCTGTCGAAATGTGCGTCCTGCGGCGCAGGTGGTTGGATTAAGGGGACGGGCGAGCCGCTGTCCGCGGGGGCTTCTGGCACACCCGTCGCCTCCCCCCCTTCGTTGCGCGGCGCCCCCATCCGTTGAGCTATCTACGCCGTCTGTGTTTGCGTGTCGCGAGTGCGGCCGTTGAGAGCGGGCTTTGTATGAGTCCCGGTGCGCTACCGGGCCCAGACCTCCTGCGCGCGATTCCTGGCGGGCTATAGTGAGGGGCTAGGGTACGAGCTTGTGACCTTTGCAGCGAGCTAAAGCAAGCACACGCTCGCAATTTGAGATCAATAGTGGGTGATTTGAACTATTCGACCACCCAGCTGCAGCTTACGCCTGCCCTTTTCTGCGCTCTATGCCGTACCGCTCAGCCCGCGCACATGAGTGATGCATCGACCGACGCGCTCATGTCCAACACAAACGCCGATATTTAGCATAGCATATTTGGGCAGCGTAGGGTCGACATTGCAGCGCCATCATATAGTGTATGCTGGCGGCGGCGGGTCGAGCAAAACAGGTGTAGGCAATGCGATTGTAGCAGCAGAAGTCGGCGAAACTGGCCTAGTTGAGCTATGTAGGTTAGACACCGGTGCAGAGTTGTGCTCTTTGATCTGCATCGGACCAAAAAGAAAGTTGCTCCCAAGTGTATTTGGTAACAGATTTAGAATCTGCAAATTGTCTGGTTTTGGGAGTAGCTTGCAAGGTCAGAGGCACATCGCTGTTGCATCGGATGACTATGTATCTGACTTTAAGAAGGAAGGTCCTTCGATCAATTGCTGCGCTGTAGACGACTCGAGAGATGTTCTGGCAGTCGGGGGCGATGACGGCAAGCTACGTATTTGGGCCGTGTCCAATGATGAAGGCAGATTTAGATGCACGCTGGTGAACGCTCTCTCCCCTGGACACACCTCATCAATAACAGACTGTTCCTTCTCTGAGAGCAGACATTTGCTGGCAACTGCTTCCAAGGATGGCACATGTCTTGTACATAGCCTGAGTACTGGCGCCACCATATGTAAGGTATCCACGAGTTGTGCCATGCCGTTATCTCAGGCTAATAACTATCGCGAAAAGACACCATCGGCCAAGCTACTCGTGCGAGCATGCAAATTTGTTGGTGACAATGGCATAATCAGCGTACAGTCTAGGTCTCGTGGAGATGCATATGCAACAAAATGGAGCCTGGTAGCTTCAGATGATCAAGATGGTACCCTCGACGTTGGCCTTATTGCCACTAGACGTATATCCAGGCATCCTGTCTCAGCTGTTTGCCTTGAAGGAGAATTAATTGTGCATGGGAATGTGGAGGGAATGGTGGGTATTGCCAGCACGACAGACCTTTCATCTTTAGGCAGGCATCTACAAGCCCACGAGCTCCCTGTGACCGCATTAGCCATTACCCCAGACATGTCCAGCACACCGCCACGCGTGCTGTCTGTCTCTGCAGACTACAAACTTGTCACAACATATCTGACTTCCACAACTAGGGTGACCATGGCGCGTTTTTCTGTTCTATTTGCCTTAATTGTCTTTCTGCTGCGAAACCTTCTGTACACATGCGCTGTTCGCTATGGGTTATGGTGCGAGTGAGTGAGAGGATATACTCAGGCTCGATGCCGTTCCATTACTGCAAGTGGGACCTAGGTCCTCGAGAGTTGGCCACACACACGCGCTATCGTCGACTCCGAGTCGCTTTGTTTTAGCCGTAGTCACGGTAGCCTGACTCGGAGTATTCACTTATTTACTGATATATCCGCAACGACAAACTTGGACTACTAGTAGCACTCCTAGTAGCCACTAGAAGTGGCCACTACTACTGGTCTGCCGTGACTAGTACGGGGCCTGTGAGACCTCCGACTTCCCTGCGCCGCGTCCGTTCGCAGAAAGACCGCACCGAGTCCGTACCTTGACCGCGAGACGGGTACACCACGTGCCCCACCGGCTCCCTGGCCGGGCTGTCAGGTCCACGGCCGTTCGGTCCCGCCCGCGACCTGACCGCGAAATAGCGTCCGCCGCTCGCGACCGGCCCACCGCCCGCTGTCTGCGATCGCAGATTCAATTTCAAGTTGAAGTTGAAGTTTTACTGCGACTGCTGCGTCCGCCCCACATCCTATCCCAGTCGGCCACGAGTTTAACCTTGACCACGGGGCCCTGTCCGCGGCGGTCTGCCGCGCCCACGGCCGTCTGCCGCACCCGCGGCCTTGACGGGCGGTCCGGGAGAAATCAATTACTAGCCTGAGCCCGAAGAACTCAATTACATTGGTAGCAAGCACACGGCAGTGTAATTCATTCTGCCTTTTCATCACCGTCCCTATCGCTCGTCAACCTGCTGAATTCATTCAAGCAAGCTCCTTCAAAATCGTTGAGTTCAGAAATTCGACATCTGCTCCTTAAATGTTCCTCATCACGATAATACCGTAGAGTTCCTTTAAACAATAATCCTTCGTTATGTTTTGCTTCGTCCTCCCGACGATATAACTTTCCTACGTGAATGTCATGGGAGCCAGTGATTGCATTCATGCACGAATCTCTGTCTGTCAGTAAGGAGCTTATCTCAGATGGCAAGTCACCTGGTAACTCGTCCTTGGCTGCTTTGTCCAAAAGCTCACCAACCAAAAGCGAGAGCATACGAATGAAATTGGTTTCGTGATCTTCGAGGCGTCTAAAGTAAGCTTGTTGACCCTCCAGACAAGACTGTTTGACCTCAAAATATTTTGTTTCGAACTCGCCTATTAGTTCTTCGCATTGTTCAACTTGCCTCATTTCAAGGTCCTTTAATAAACTAATCAATTTCCTGAGAGCTACCCGGAGTGGGTCAAGCTCATATGATTCAATATTCTGCTTAAGAGCCAGACTCTTTAGAGTTTTCTTTTTAATACGTCCAAACTTTGTCACCAGATCAATAGACTCGTTGGCATATTTCGCTCGTAACTGACGCAGTGCGAATTCGAATTGCTTTTCTTCTCTTTTCTTTAGTTGATATCTTGCCAACCCTTCCCGTTGAAACACATCCGAGGCGGATTCTACTTCGCTTTGAAACGAATTCATAATACTGCTTACCCCGGGAAAATGCTTCAATTTTAAGATCTCGATATCATCAGCAAACATATCATCAAATATAATCTGCACTACTGTCAGATTAGCATCCGCCAGCTTTTGTGTATGCCTGATAGCGGCGAGTTCGCTGCTGTTTTTTTCTTCTTGGAGATTTTCCTTCTCTTCCACATCCAGAAGCTCGTCCTGATATTGTTCTCGTGCCGTTACAACCTCCGCTCTAGTCACCATGGAGTAATCAAGATATGCAAGCTCACTGAAATAAGCCAGTATGCACATGCGATACGAGGACTCTTTTGATACAGGATTGCCTTCCAAGTTAAGTAGCCTTAAGTTTTGAAAGCATCTCAATTCAACAATATCTTTAAGAGCGGAGATGTTGTTGTTGCCCAGAGATAAGCAGTGCAGGTTTTTACACCGACCGAGACCGTTGACCTCAGATATCATGTTATTGAATAATGATAGATCTGTTAGCTTCTCCAGCCTGTCCAAGCCTGTCACTTTTGAGATGCGATTAAATGAAAGATCAAGCCAGGTCAAGTTCACCAAATGATCCAAATTTTTCATGCACTTAATGATGTTATTATCTAAGCACAAAGTCCTTAGAGCGTGGAAACCTTGCAAATTATCGATTTCTAGTACGTTCTTAAACGATAGTCGTAACTCGGTTGCCTTCGCCGCTATATCAGCAAGAGTGTCACCGTTAATCCCCGAGTCATCTGACGTTACTAGTTGTGTGCCCTCTTGGAGGGCTGATGAAATTAAGTCTTGATCAATAACTTGGATCATGTAGTCGTTTTGCACTTACGCCGTTACAGACGCATATATCTATGAAGTCACTTGTACATGATATACTGCGGTAACCCAGCCTACGAGCCTGTACTACTATAGGGCCCGGCCACCCCCACGACCCCGGCTAACAATTCAAGTTGCCGCAACTTGGTTTCTCAGGCAACTCGCGCCCGAGCCGGGACTCCGAGTCACTGGCGGCCCGGGCCCGGCCCGGGGCTACCGTGACTGGCCCGGGCCGCGGCCGCTACTAGCCGCCTCAGGCTCAGGCTACTGAGGCCCATGATAGGCTCAGGCTTAGGCTCAGGCCCAAGCTGAGGCTGCCGCTGCGCCGGCGCCCGGGCCAGGCCAATCGACTCGGACTACTCAGGCTACTATCACGATGACTGTAAATGGCCTGCACTGGGCTTGCCAGTGCCAGTGAGGATCGTGGCCGCGGCTATGATGATGTACTACCCCGGGCCTGAGTCACGGTGCCGCAGGCAGTGATGATCCGCCCAGGGTTGGCCGGACCGCTGGGTATGTGGTTCACTCTAGGCTCTGCGCCCACTGGCAAACTCCGAGTCTAGGACCTCAGGGCCTGCGCACCGCACCTGTCGAGTACAGACCACGACTCCTCCGCGCCGAGAAATTAGGGTAAACCCGAATTTACGGCGCAAAGGTACCTAGACGTGTTGGCGGCTCGTGGTGATCCAACACTCGTCAAGGAATTTGAAGATCAGCTCAAGGCTAGGTGGAATATTTCCCAGTCCGAGCCACTGAGCAGTTTTCTGGGCATCAATATACACTATGATAGAGCCAAAGGGATCCTCACCTTTGACGTTGAGGACAAAATTAAGGCTCTATTTGAAGAAAGAGAATGGCTATCAGGTATAGGAGTCAGAAGTGTCCCTATGATGTCCGACACCGATGTACGCAAAACGCTTGACATTAGGAAAACAAAGCACCCGATTCGGATCTGCACCCATTGCAGTTAGATGCAGATGCAAAGAAGCAAGGGAGATCTATTTTCCCGACAAGGGCCACACGCAACCCACGCTTTGGTCCTTACGGTCCCGGAGAACAGTTTGCGCCCGGGTGCCCTAGGACGGCGTTCCTGCACACCGCGTCGCCGCAGGGGTTAGTCTATCGTGCGTGCCGCCTCCGCAGAACGTGCGGGTTTCCCCAGCGCAGGTCAGGGGGGTGAGAAGGGTTTTCAATCTCGTCTTCTCAATCGCCAGTGATTTATCTTTAGCCTTAGTTTACTCTGCAGCCAAATGTGCTCATCCGGGCTCCGGGGGAGAAGGCGTCTAAAACCCGTGAAACTCGATAAACGCGAACTTTTTTTCGCCTCGTGCGAAGCCAAAATGCGCCCGTGGGCAGCCCAAGGGGTCAACCGAGGCGGTACCGTGACGCCACAAAAGAGCGCGGCAGCACCACATTTCGCGAGTGGCCATTTCGCTCTTGAGCCCACCACAATCGATGCGCTCTCCGACGCGATGCGGGCACCGCCCAGCTCAAATAAAGGTGGGTGCACCTGGGGCACCGCGGACAACTTCAAGCGCCCGAAAAGCTGGAAATCGTCGGCTCCGCGGCGGCCGCATCGAGGTCAGCGCAGGATGAACTGAGAGCTTCGAGGGGGCTCCTGCGAGAAGCCACGGGCCCGGGGACCGGCGCGGGGTCATAATCGATGATTCCCGACACTGCGGTGGCCCGAACGGCGGCAATAAGCGGCAACTCGCACCTGTAACGGCCCACTTCCTGCAACGCACGCTTCTCCAAACTCCGCGCAGGGATACATAAGGGCTGTGTAAGTTGCGCCCTAATCCATCGGAGTGCGGCAGCACCAGCTATAGACCCGATTTAGGGGGCAGCGCCTTCATCACACCAGAGGGCCTCATCACCACAACTAGCCATCCCGGTAGGTAGCCTTGCCTCCAGACTCGCTCAGCTCGGGTCCTGGTTTCGCGCTCTCCTTTGCTTGAGTGCCGGACCGCTTTGCCCCTGCCATCGTGTTTATGGGCGCGTGAGCGCGACGAGGCATGAAAAAATTTGAATTAAAATTCATCCGTGCTCCAGAGCCCTGTGCTACGATAGCTTGACGGTTTTTTGGGGTCTATTCCCGCAGGCCTGGTATATGTTTGGCTGAGAAATCTCCTGAGAATGGTGGCTTGACGCATCGCAATGGCCAGGGCGACCCCCCCGGGAGGACGCTGCTGGGATGCCGACTTTTCGTTTGAACCCGACCAACTGACAAACAATTTCTTGATTGAGTCAAGCCAATTAATACACGGCGGTTCGGGTAGTTCGGGGAGCCCAGCGGGAAACGAAGACTGGGATGCAGAACTTGCGCTATGTAATACCCTGTCTGCAATCTCCACTGAAGAACCAAAATCTGCGCTACCTGGTACAGCCCTACCAAACACCCATGAGCATTCATGCACGTCGCCTCGAGTTGACTCGCTCCTCGAGTACCTTGATGAACATATTTTTGCGGATGCAACCATCTTCAAAGATAAGCAAGACACACAGTACATGCCCCAACAACCGACACTGTTTTCAGCCTATCTTTCCTACCGGCGACAACGTACCGCTGATTACAGAACCTGTCGTAACCTCAACAGATGTATTAGCACAATTTTGAGATCATCACAACTGCAAAATATTGTCTCCGAACCTAAATCAAATAACAAGGTTGCTTATGCTCCATTTGCAGAAATGGCGGCAATCTCCTCGTATCCAAGAGCTCCAGAGTCAGCGCCATGTACCATCACTTGGCTGCGAAACCTTTGCCTTGAAGTTTCTTACACGTCGGCGGTTGTGGCACGACCCTCACCACTAAAAGTCACAGAAACAATAGAGCGAGAGCGTTCACCAAGTCAAGAAACTGCACTGGAACAGGCATTGCGCGCAGCAGAAATGTCATACTGCAACGAGAATTGGCGTGACTGTGGGGCACAAATAAAGG
>JACLAA010001429.1_pt1 | contig 10306 bp, 8 predicted proteins | sample 8027891 | NCBI WGS metagenome assembly JACLAA01 (sample SAMN15724900, study PRJNA655200) | protist metagenome | isolation source: fluorescence activated cell sorting (FACS) single amplified genomes of... | place: Spain: Blaines Bay Microbial Observatory, Mediterranean Sea | collected 2016-01-19 | reverse complement strand
AGCTTCGTTTCTACCAAAAATTACTGGACCAGAAGCGTGGCAAGAAAACAATTGTGCGCGTGGTCAAACAGTACGTGGCTGTGGATATCGAGACGCAAGTAGTGGATGCTGCGCCAATTGCGACTGCTGCACAGCCTCCTCGTCTGAAGGCATCTCCTGCTTTATCAGAAGCGCAAGTTGCAAAACATAATAAGGCTTGCGAGGCGATTAAGCGTATTATGAAAGATATAAAGACCCGTGAATTGCAAACTCAAGAGGCTGTGAAAAATCGTGGTAAATACCAAGAAGAATTACGTAAAGCCCAATCAATAACCACTGAAGATTTTGCAAAAACAGCATGTATTGCACAAGCGAGTCAACTTATTATCGAAGCTCAAAATATCATTAATACAAACGAGGCAACTATTAAACAACTCCGAGAGAGCAAAACACGTTATCTTCGCGATTGCTTGGTTGTGCAATCTAAGCGCCTCAATAAAATACCAGAAGAGGATGGTGTTGAAACTGAATCCATTTCAAAGAAAACGCCAAACAAAAGCAAACCACCGGCAACAAAGACGGAACCACCGAAACATAAGAAACGCGGGCGCGGGGGAAGAGCTGCGAAATTTGCAATAGGAGCCGATGTTGAGATCTTGTACGGGAGTGGTTCTTCAAGAGATTGGTTTCCTGCGCAGATTTTAGAGAACCGAGGTGGATATATGGTGAACATTTTGAACTCTGAAGGAGAGATTGAAGAGATGGAAGAAAATGTCCCAGTTGCGCGTCTCCGTGCAAGACAGGTAGATGCTGAAGGAAATGATGATGATGACGACGAAGAAGACGAAGAAGATGAAGAACAACCGGAAGAACTAGAAGAAGACGAGGCACCGAATCCAAAAAAAAGGAAGACGACGACGCATCCAATCGGTGCCAGAGTCCAAGCCCGGGTGCCTCCGTTTGGATGGATGGCAGGTCAAGTTAAAGCCTTTGATGAAGCCAAGAAAAAGTACCTGATTACTTTCGACGATTATCCCGACGAAGAGGCCAGTTGGTGTTTCCCCAAGAACGTGATTAGCAAAGCGCAGAAATAGGCTAGTCGTTGAGTAAATTTTCACCTTCATTTTCCTTGTACCGTTTGTCTATCGGGAGGACAGAAAGAGTTTGATTCCTCCTTCGTTTTGTGAAACTGTTGTGTTGGCCCACATATAAGATTTTCACATTTTCTCTCAGGCCACAGAAAGGAATAGCAGCAATGAAATCGTCTCCCATTCTCCTTTCTGAAGTTATTCCAAGGACTCTGATACCTTTTTCTCGTAGAATACTGTACAACCGAAATATTGGCTTGTCCAAACGTTCATCAAACTTCCGCGTGTCTTCATAATCTTCCAGTTCTTCCGGAAGGAAAGTACTAAAAACATCATAAGACGAGAGAAACGAATCGTTACAGATTTCTAGGTCCTCGATTGGCAAAGATCGAATTCGGTGTTCGTAGGATTGAAGAGTTTCGATCATATCCAAGGTCCGTCTTTTAAATTTGCGAGGCATCTTTGAATAGTAATAATATTATAATTTAGGCAGGTTTGGGGGATGGTTTGGGGAGGAATACGGTTATGATGTCTCATTCTCTTCGTCGTCTTGGACCAGTGCGAGGCCGTGCTCGCAGAGACCGAGACTGGAGGCTCGATGCAACGTGACCCCGGGAATCTTCTCGATGTTTTTCTTGCAGCACACGTTAAACGTGTGGTAATGGCCGTCAGCCGAATTGTTGATGTGCCCGAGCTCTTCCGTCATCACGTCTTCGTTCTGTAATTTTTCGTCGCGTTTGAAGAGGTGGCTCAGCACGCAAGCGCCGAAGGCTCTTCCGTAACTAGGCAACAATCGCTGGTTGCCTTCTAAAAATCCCCAATTATCGACGCATTTGTTGAGACCGTGCCATTCGCTTATGAGCTTCCAGTCGGCCCCGTCGTGGTATCCGCATTCCTTGTCGTGTTCCAAAAAGTATTTCGTGGGTACCTGGCTCTCGTTGTAATTCTCTGCATTCTGTAGAAATTCAAGAGCCTCTTGGATAAGGGCGTGGTGTTCTGGCGGACACAAACAAACAACAGAATACTGTTCAATATACCCTTTGTTTAGACACTTTTTCGAAGGCATCTTGTTCATGATAGTTCCGACAATCTTCTTATCCGTATCATTGACAAAGTAGAAGCTTCCCGGGTCGTCTTCGGTCGCGGTCTTTGGAACGTCTCTGTTGGCCCGCGGCTTTAAAGTCACATCGTTTTTTCTAAATGGAACAAGATAACAAAATGCGAGTTGCACAACTGGATATTGTTTGAATTGTAATCCCTTTTTAAGTGTCTCGATGGCACATTGAATTAGTTTTAAGGGATCGTCGACACAAATTGGATGTTGAGATTTGTTTTTCTGTGTTTCTGTGTCTTCTTCCTTGATTGCTTTATACTTCTCATTTCTCTCTTCTTGTGGCTGGCTATGGTAAGGCATGTATTTTAACATGTCATTGTCGAGGTCGAGGTCACTTACGATCCGTTCGTCGAGCTGTTGACCGTACGCTTTCCAGGTTCTCGGCTTTTTAACGTCGTCTAGCGGAGCTTCTAGAATGGCATTAAACTCCTTTCCAATCTCAATACACACTGTTTTAAGTTGCTCGATGGACTGTTCCTTGGCTTCTTTGGCTCTGATCGAGCAAGACACGATGTAATCCTCGCGGGTTTTGTATTGATGCTTTCCTCGGCTGTCTACTTTCGTCCCGTAATCATATTTACGCTTCGGCATCTTGGGTTACTTAAAAGACACAATAAAAAAATTGGGTTTTAAAAAAACTTAACCTAAGTCTTTCAAATTAAACCTAGTTTCAAATTAAACTAATTTTATTTTGAAAGCTTCTGTTAAACCAACAACCTAACCTAACTAACCAGATGGACTCAAATCGTGATCTTGATGGCGAGAAACGGCTTATTCGCAACGAAAGGGCGCGTCGTCGTCGCGCTTTGCAGTATGCCTGTAGGCGTGTGCCGATCGAGCTCGAGCGAGAAATTTTCAGTTACATGAAGAATCCAGACAATGGACGTGTCGAAGTTGGTATGAAGTGGCAGAAACACCCCACTGCCGAACTTTTCTGGTGGGCTCCAGCAGTGTTGCACATCGAACCATGGGGACAGCTCAACCATGGGGAAAGTTATATCACCCATCTGGCGCAAAAGCTTGTAGAGTATCCACATGGCGATTACTTGCGCCAGTGTGGGCGCAGATTCACTCCGCGCATGCAGCGGACCATTGCAAGGAAAGCATTTGAAAAAACTTTTGCCAATGTTCCATCTGTCTTACAAATGGAACGTATGATTGAGGTGCTCTCGCCATACGCTCTCGAGGTGTACGCACGAGGTATACTGAACTTATCATTTTCTCTTTCTATTATGACTCTCAAGAACACACCAGGAGCTATATCAGCTTCTAAAGGGAGTGTCAATTTGATTTCTAGTTTGTCATCTTTACGATACACACGTGCTGGTTTTAAGATATTTGGTATAGCTCTTCGAGTTGTTGTGACAGCTTGTGGAATCACCTCCTTTATTTGCTGGGCGACGTAACCGATTGTTTCAATGTTCCCTTTTTCATATTTGTCTTTGAAACCGTAAATCTTTGGTTGTATCAATCGGAGCTGCTCCAACGCAGCCCCGTCGTCGATGTCTCTAATATTGTCTTTGATTCTCTCGTCTGAAAGTACTACAATCGTATTACAAACTATAGAATTTTGCACAACTAAACCAAACGAGAGGATTGGCGGATCTGCTTGTACCGACCCCCCATTTGTTAAGAAATCCGATTGAGCATCAGTATAATTTGCAATACGGATAGTTCCCTGTATATAAAGTCCGTCATATATCCACACGTTTTTCATGGTAAGTACATCTCTATTGTAAGGAGATGACTTCGTTTCGGGTATTATGTAAACCCCGGTAAAATCTGAAAAGTCGATCATCGCTGATGTAGTATCCATGTCCAACGCGTTTAACTGCATTGCACTTATATTGCTTATGGTGGTTTGTACATCTGACGATGTCTGATAACCTTTAGAAGTGACAATATTATCAACTTGATTTGCTGTTTGATAGCCTTTTCCATTAATCGTTGTATTGACTTGACTTGCTGTCTGATACCCTTTATTGGTCACAATAGTATCAACTTGATTAGCTGTCTGATAACCTTTGTTATTTACAATTGTATTAACTTGATTAGCTGTCTGATAACCTTTGTTATTCACAATTGTATCAACTTGATTTGCTGTTTGATAGCCTTTTCCTGTAACAATTGTATCAACTTGATTAGCCGTCTGGTACCCTTTTCCAGTAACAATTGTATCAACTTGATTAGCCGTCTGGTACCCTTTTCCAGTAACAATTGTATCAACTTGATTGGATGTCTGATAGACTGAAGCAATCACTGGATCGACATAATCAACGTCGTCATGATTTCCGTCATGTTTTGTGAATCGAAGCTTGTTATTTGCGATAGTCACAGATGTGTAAGCGTTATCAAGGTCGTCGCTGAGAGTGCTATTATTTGAAACATTCTGTTCCACTTCTTCTTTGACGTCCTCAAGTTGATTCTCTAATCTTCTTAAATACGAACTCTTCCTTCCAAACATCTTTATCTAATAGAAACAAAAAAATAAATCTGTCGAGTGTGTACTGTTTAATTTACGAAAGCACAGCGTATGTACAGCTCTCCATGACGCTCCCGTCATTATTAAAGCCCAAAACTAAGACCGAATCGTGCACAGTTCCGACGTGGACGAGACTCTGCTGCGTCGCGCCGTCCATCTGGGTTCTAAGAATCAAATTGGTGTCCATATTTTGAGGATCCGAAGCAAATGGTAAAAGAACAATGGGCTCCGCCTTGTATTCAGTAATCGTGTCGTAACCAGAGCGGCCCGACGACAGCTGTTCGTTGTAGAAGTCCAAATATTTACGCACAGTTTCCCCGCTTTCGCTTGAATATGGTACTTGGGGGATGGATTGGCCTTTGAACTGGCCAGAGAGGGTCTGAAACGCAGCGCCGGAGAAATTGGTGATGCCCTTGTACGCACTAGCAGTCTGACTGAGGAGCTGGGACGCGACGAGACAACGTTTTGTAGAAGCGGGTACACTGAAACTTAGAGCATGGGTCCCCGCCGCCGTAACACTCTGATTGTTGGTAGAAATGTCAACCAGTGGAATCGTCACAGTGCGAGGAATCGAAGGCGTACCCGAGGGCTGCACGTGGGTGGCGTGAAACGTAGCTTTCTTTAAAACTATCGACAAACCGGGAATTAAAGCACCTTTATCGGCTGTAGCTCTGGAAGCCATCATGTCGTTAATGTAATTCGTGGAAAGATTGATTCCCAAGACGTAACTGCCCGACGGAATAGCGACATCCGTGTTAAAGAACCCGCAAGGTGGCTGGTAACACACGTTAAACGTTTTCAAGTCTGCACTAAAGAAACCCTTATTAAACGGCTCCATGATCGTTTCCCGCGTTTCCATGTTGCCGTACTGGCGCGCATACATAGCAGCCGTCACGCCAGGACTCGTAATTGTGGCAACGTTTGTGCTACCAAGTTGAACTGTCGTCGGACCTCCTGAGCTTGCGGCGGCTCCAGGGAAAGCACATGTGACGAATTCGTCGGCGGCTACAACGTTTCCACCAGTCTTTTGAACTTCGAACTCGTACATCACATAAGACAAACTTGGAATAAACCAGCTGTCTTGGCTAGAAGTCCAGCGGAAGCGAATAAGCCCTGATAGAGCTCCTCCTTCCGTCGGAATTTGTGTTTGCACATGCTTACGTAGGCCGTCGCGAGGAATTTTGCCGTCCGATGATAGATCGAAGTACGACATTGTGTTGTTGTTTGTTTCCTTGATATTAAGATAGAAAAAAATGACTCGGAAATGCTAATCAGAATCCGCGTCGTCGTTGATATTAATCACCTCGAATATATTACGCCGTAAAGGAGGTCCTATGCCGTTAAACGCCGTCGTTATGTTGTCTTTGCACCCACAAAGTCGCATCAATTCAACATAATTGTGCCCAGTCTTCCTTTTTAGATCATACAACACGTCGTAGTTATTAAAGGAAGGATATAATAACAAGTAATCAGCACTACGCTTGACGCAGGGAGACAAATTCCTCATGTCTTGTACAATGACAATCATACTTAGTGATTTGTGGCTAACTCCATAGTTTACATATCTTTCAAATGCAGCGTTTTCTACTCTATTAAATGCCAGAAAGTTTACCTCATCGACTACGAGCACATTCCGCTTGGTGTTATCCCAAGAATCCACGGGCGGAAGGTCTGCAACAATCTCAGCACCATCGTCGGTCAAAATTCGATATTCTTCAGTCCCTGTTGGGTCCCCATGCCAGATTACTATTCTATCGAAAGGCTTGCCTGCGTACCTTGATTTCCCAATGATATTGAGGGCGCATGTGGTTTTGGAACTGCCTCTTTTTCCAACAATTAAAATCAGCGATGGGAAACTGAAGCCAAGCTCTCCATACCGAGAATCCAAACAATGCAGCTTTTTGTCTGGGTTGTCGATTTTGACCAATTTGTCAGGCATAATAATATCTTGTTTACTAATAAGACAGATTTAAATATGGGTTACACCAAACCGAAGTCAAAGGGAACAGCCAAATCAAAAGCAAGTGCTACTCGCTTTTATCAAGCCAAGATGGCCTCACGGCAAGCCGACGCACTTAAGCGAGGCCGAGCCCGTGTTGCCAAAGCCGCACAAGAAGAAAAAGCGAAGGTTGAGAAAGATATCCGCGAGGCTTTTGAAGGCGAAAAAGAAATGTTGAGGAGAGCTGCAGAGAGAATGGCCCAAGCCGAAAAGGAGCAACAGGAAGAATGGTTTAGAGCCACACGACCTGGTCGTGAAGCGCCAAAAGCAAAACCAGAAGGCAGTAAATCCCAGCGTAAAGCAACAACTGCGCAAAAGCAAGCCAGAGGCACTAAACAGCAGCAAAAACGCAAAGAAACTCCTGCTAAACCAGCTCCTGCTAAACCAGCTGCTGCCAAACCAAAGAAGGCGACTAATAAAGACAGGGCAGCACAAAAGAAGAAGGATGAGGAAGAGGCGTTTAGAGCATCCCGTCAAAGCAAAGCCACTAAATCTTCAAAAGAAAAACGGGCTGAGAAATTCGAGGAACGTCGCCGCAAGCCAGAAGTAGAGGTAATGGATGAAGACTCAGACGGCGACTTGGAAGTCACAGACGTCGAAGATCCTGTGGCTCAATTAGCTAGTGTCGGAATCGATTATTCGAAGTTGACGCTTGACGAATTAAAACGAATTGCTCCCTTGTCCACGCTCCTTGACAAAATGAGTCCGGATCAGATAAAAGAAGCTCTTTCATTTTCTACTTTTAGTCCAGACGGCAGAAGTATTCTTCGAACAAATGTCGTGAAACCGAGGCAGATTCCACGCAATACACATCGTTTTGTCCTCGATGATAAAGGGAATAGAATATATATTGGTTAATTATTTTATGTTGCTAAATCAAGGAAACACAACAACAACATGCCTTTACTTTCGGCAGTAAGCAACGAGCTCTACGTAAACAAAGCTTTTGTCGGTCTGAACGGAAGTGGATATCAGCTCGCAGGCCGAGGATACGAGCTCGCAGGCAGCGGAATACCTAAGCGCAAGATCAAGAAGGCCATCAAGGATACCGGCAAGTTTTTGAACCAAAAAAAGGGAAAGATTGCGAGATCAGTGCTCAATTTGGCGTCTGAATTCGGATCACCCGCACAGCAAGAGGCTGTGGAGAAGATTCGACGTGGACAGGAAATCATTCAAGGTTCAGGCCACACGGCACCAGGTGCTGCTTTGCGCAAGCTAGTGAAGTGATTTGACGGTGTTATTTTTTTTTGCTTGTATGCGCTGTGTATACTTCACGCGGGGGGCTCACCGCGTGGGATGTGAGATGTGTTGACGTGAAATACTCGTGGCCTGGTTTGGGCAGCCGGCTAAAACTACTTCGCAGCCCCCCAAAGCAAAGATAACCACGGGAAATAGCTATAGATAACCACCAACTAAAAAATAACCCGCGGGTTTTAGCGGGGTGTGCGCTACCTTTTTGATGCGGCGTCAGCGACACACGCTGTGCTATGGCCGACCACCCTCTTGCCTTGGTGGACACACACAGTGATAACAGCGATGAGAGCCACAATCCTTTTGACGACAGGGTTGAACAAGCTCAAAAAGGGCTTATGTTGGCACATCTACGAAGGAGATACATGAACGTCTGGGAATACGCATCTCGTAGATGGAATGCTTCGGATATTGTTACAGTATTGAGGAATTTGGAGCGCGGGTTTCACATTTACTCCGGAGGCAACAACGAGCAATTACAAGACATATCTGGAGCTCACTTGTACCTGAGAAAGATATTTATACAGTTCGATGGGCATAACTGGAGATCTTTATTATCTGAATGGACATTATGCGACGAAGAAGGAGAGTTTAGCGAAAATGAATTGAAGTCCATAAAAGAGAGGCTACAAGATGATTATAAAGCTATATCAGATTACTTAAATTTTTTTACAGAAGTGAGTATGATAATTTATGGTCGCGAAGCTCAAGTGATCTACGACGAAGGTTTGCTAGACAGAACTACGCAACTTGCTAGACAACGATACAGAGCGGCGCGGACTGGTGAATACATATCCAATCTTTCAACTTTATCAGACTTGATAAGTTCATTTAGATACGCTGTCAAGATTGAACCACCATCGGTACACACTCCCGACGTTTACACTATAGAATGTTTGAAGTTAGCTGCGTTGGGTGTACGCCGGAAGTATGTAGTATCTCGACATCGATATAATGTGATTTATGCTAAAGATGAGAAAGGATACTATGTAATGCATGATGAAAAGACTTTACGACGTGTTTACTTGCGTTTACGACGCAACGACGTGCCTGAATTATTCAAACATCAAAGTGACCCTGTTTCATACTGCTATAGAATGCAAGCGAATTTACCAATAGAGATGTGGCAAGATCACATAGTTCCTTACCTTATTGATGAACAAACTCGAAGCAGATTTAAAAGGAACTGTACAATTGCTCGTGAGCTGAAGAAGGCGGAGCGGTTATTGCGAGACTTCAATCAAGGATATGTGGAGTATTACTCTACCAGTCGTCGCAAACACAAAATACTATATGATGTTTACAAGAACTTCATGAGAGACCTCGACTCGAAGCATGAAAAGATGCAAGCGAAGACGAAGGCGCGGGTTGCTCAGATAGACTCGCTCCTCGCCACCTTTGTGCGCAACCCCAGAAGCAAGCTTTTGCTTAATAGGCTAATTTAAAAATATAGTTCCTTAGTATACGTGGTTTCTTACTGAAGTAACCTACGTTACTTCAGTTTATTGAAAGATAGCACCGCAACTATACTAGTAGGTTACTTCAAAACCTACTAGGGTAGACGTTTTGGGTAGACATTTTGGGTAGACAGACCCAAGATACTCACGACATACACCCACCCCCAATTTTTTAGCGATGATTTTTTTTTACATGTATACATTGCAGAGATCAATGTCAGCACTAATATTGACATCAGAGTCACGGGCTAGGAAACCGTTAGGCATGATGCACTGGTGTCTAACATTTTCTTCCCCATATTCTCCCATATGTGATTTGCGCCAAATGACGGCATAACGTTCCTTCTTGCGCGGCGAATTTGGGTTGACCACGGCAGACAGAGCATATGTCCAATCATCGTCCTGCAAGTTTTTGTCCTGCAACTTTTTGTTCAACTTCTCGTTCAACTTCTCAACAATTTCCGCAACCGCCCTTTCTCCTCCGTCTCCAGATACCACTTCTTCCATGGCGATAACCGATGGATTATCGATCTTGATCATATTATTGATGGTCTTCGCGACTTTTTCAATGCGGTCTCCGGAGAGGCGTGTGTCGGTGCGAGTCAGGTCCTTTTGATTCCACTGGACAATGGTAATCTGCGCATCTTTATCTATCGGTGGTCTCCCGCCAGCATGCTTGCTTGTGATTGAACAAGAAGAACAAGAAGAACAAGAAGAACAAGAAGAACAAGAAGAACAAGAAGAACAAGAAGAACAAGAACAATTTACAATCCCTCTTAGAATACATGCTTTAGATGACACAAATGATTTCAGCCATGATATGGTCCTCAAGAGGCGGCGGCGGCTGCGGCTGCGGCGGCGGCTGCGGCGTGGCTGGCTGCCCTCGGCAACCCACAACAGCTCTCTACACGCGTGACAGTCGCGGCAACCCTTGAT
>JACLAA010001336.1_pt1 | contig 10323 bp, 8 predicted proteins | sample 8027891 | NCBI WGS metagenome assembly JACLAA01 (sample SAMN15724900, study PRJNA655200) | protist metagenome | isolation source: fluorescence activated cell sorting (FACS) single amplified genomes of... | place: Spain: Blaines Bay Microbial Observatory, Mediterranean Sea | collected 2016-01-19 | reverse complement strand
CTCTCTCTCTCTCTTCCTCTCTCTCTTCCTCGGGAAACAAAAAAAAAACGGACGACTCTCTCTTTTAAGGAGGACTTCATAAGAAAACGCGCGCGTTTACGCACCCACACAAGGTACCCACACATCTAAACAAAAATGGCACTCGTTGCGGGAGGCATTTCTACGCTCAGGATCAGCGCGGCGAACCACGTCCGCCCGAAAGGCGCCAAGAAGAGTCGCAAAAACAGACCGGTGAAACACCGCCCATCCGATAAGAATCGAGCGCCGACGAATTACCCGACCGTAGATCCAGCCTCGGTCCCGCCGGTGTACACCGTCGTCTCCGAAGACGCCAAGAAGTAAACGCTTTACTACAAAGAACAACTAGTTGAGTAGCATTCTTGTATTAGTTTTAGCACACAGACATTCATTCCTTGTTATGTATTATCTCTATTATTATTATTGATTTACCTCTCGTATTATCTTGACGGAGGTCGCACGTCGCCATCCTTCCCAGTTCTTCCTTTTCGGGAGGTCTTTTTCTCAAACCCTCAAAACACACACGAAAAGAAAAGAAGACGTCGAAGGATTTTTTTCTTCCTTTTTTCTTCCTTTTTTCTTCAATCGTCGTCGTCGCACAAGCAGCAACAACTGCTCTCTCAATTCTTCTTCCCTTCTTTCTTTCGCGCGCACGAGAGAAGAAGAAGAAGAAGAAGAAGAAGAAGAGCAAATATGTTTCGTTTCGCTAGAAACAAGAGTAGTATTGGTAGGCGCGCACTGTCGGCGACGAGGATAGCGCTCGAAGAGCGGAACACGATTTGTATCGATGTCGTCCATTCTCCATTCTCATCATCGTTCACTTCAACTCGCATCACGTCAACAACGAATGAGGGGGAGAACACCGAACGCAGAAGAAGGACGAACAATCTCGCTTGTACATCAAGGAGAAGAGAATTTCAAACGAGCGCGATAACAGAAGCCAGACCAGGACAGAATCGTTCGCCATCCGGCGCTGGAAAACCGAAGAAGTTTAAGAAGAATAAACTGCCGCCGTCGTCTGTTGGTGTAACAAACCAAGAACGAGACGACAGAGGAGGAACGAAAGGTAAAGAAAAAACACCAACAGGAGAGTTAGGAAAATCAAAACAACCATACACGAGCGTTTACCGGAAGATAAAGCCGGTTGGGAAAGGGACTTTAAGGAAGAAAGTCGAACGCGTCGTAGAGAAGAAGGAAGTGAAAGCGAAAGCGGCGATGGAAAGAAGGCACGTCAGAATCAACGAATTATCGACCGTGAATGAAATCGCCAAAGCGTTTGGTATTGAGAGCGAACAGATTATCAAGCTGTTAGAGGCACTCGGAGACTCGACATCGCTTTCGACTGAAGAGAGCGTGGCTGCGGATTCCATCGAGCTCATAGCCGCTGAGTTGGACGTGGACATTACCATTATCAATAACAATAACAGTAGCAGTAGTAATCGTGATAATAGTGCGGTATTAAAAAGAAGGCGGCCGACAGTATGTGTCATGGGTCACGTAGATCACGGGAAAACGAGTTTACTGGACGCTTTGCGGAATGCTTCCGTCGCGGATCGTGAAGCTGGCGGTATTACACAACACATAGGCGCTTTCGTCGTAACGCTTCCAGAGTTTAACAGCGATAGCACTTTAGGAGAGTTGACATTTTTAGATACGCCTGGCCACGCTGCGTTCTCGGCTATGCGTCAGAGAGGTGCTTCGATTACAGATATCGTTGTTTTGGTCGTAGCAGCGGACGACGGTGTCATGCCACAAACGAAAGAGGCATGCGCGCACGCGCAAGTTGCGAAAGTTCCAATCGTAGTCGCGTTGACAAAATGCGATAAACACAACGCAGATCCAGATAGCATGGAAATGCAAGTGGCGGGCGATCTCGGGTTAGAGCTCGAAAAGTTCGGCGGGAACGTACAAGTCGTGCGAGTCTCTGCGCACACTGGGGAAGGTTTGAAAGAACTCTCTGAAGCATTACTTTTAGAGTCAGAGCTTATAAATTTAGACACAAACATGGATAAATCGCTTGTTCATGGAGCGGCTTTAGAGTCTAGGTTAGATAAAGGGAGAGGGCCAATAGTGAGCGCGGTGTTGAAACGAGGAATGCTCGAGGTTGGTGATTTCGTCCTTTGCGGCTCGAGCTGGGGTAAAGTGCGTTCGTTAAGAAACGCGAAAGGAGAGGAGCTTGAATCAGTAGAACCGGGCGATCCTTTTGAGATGATGGGTTTGAGGACAGTTCCAAACGCGGGAGATACAATCCAGTCGGTACCTTCGGAAGACCGCGCGAGGCGTTTGAGCCAAGCACGGGAAGAACGTCTTGAGCGAATACGATTACAAAGCGCTAACGCGACGGGAACATCTTCAATTTCATCGATTCTATCTGGAAGAAGAGGTGGTGATAGTAGTAATGACGAAACAATTGATGACGAATACGAAGAGTTGAATTTAATCGTCAAAGCAGACGTTCAAGGGACGGCAGAAGCGGTCAGAGATTCAATCATTGGTCTCGGAACCGGTAAAGTTGGCGTTAAAGTTGTCTTTACTGGAGCTGGGCAAATAACTGAGGGAGACGTGCAGCTCGCCAGCGCTATTAATGCCCCTATTCTAGGTTTCAACGTGCGTGAACCGAATAAGAGCTTGCAAGGCTTGGCAAAGTCAAAAGGCGTTCAAATCATACGACAAAATGTAATCTATCGCTTATTAGACGAAGTAGGTGCCATGCTCTCGCTAAAGGCACCATTGGAAGAATACGAAGAAATCGTCGGTGAAGCAGACATCGTGCAAATTTTCGACATGACCGGAACGAAAAAGAACAATGCTTCTCTCGTGGCCGGCTGCGTCGTCTCGAGCGGTTCCATCAAAGCAACGGAAAAGTTTAGAATTCTACGTGATGGCGTGCCGATACACGAAGAAGATGCCTTGTTCAGCTGTTCATCTATTCGTAGACACCGGTTAGAGGTTGATAGCGTAGGTAAAGGTACAGATTGCGGCGTTTCGCTCGATGATATTACCAATTTTCAAATTGGTGACACTATTCAGTGCATTACGATCGGGCGAAGACCGATTGCCGCAGTAAAAGTCGCAACAGGAGGCGCTAAGGTGCAATAAATAAATAATAGAAGCAGTGGCGGCAAAGAGAAGAGAACGATGTTGTATTATAGCATGACTATATGTTCAAATTTATTACGTCGTTGATAATGATGATGTTGTTGTTTAGAAATACACGCACTACTTTTACTTTTACTCTTACAACTAGTTTCCTTTGTGTGTCAGGAGTCGGCGTTGGTGATTCGTTCAAAGTAGCGACCTAAAAATAATGTCATTTGTGATGATCGGAGAGTGAAACAAATTCTTATATCGGACACTCCTCTTCGAACGCGGCTTGCTCCTTTCGACACTTTTCGAATTGATTCGATCGATAGTCCATGCATGCCGCGTATTTATTCATCGTTTCAGGGCATTTCCCTCTTAAGTCTTTCAGAACGTCTAACATGCAACCGGTCACTTTCGCGCCTTCCTTCAAACACATTTCCGGGTCTTGATTTCCTTTTTTACACGCCAAGTACGCCGCGGTTTGGCTCGAGCATCTCTTTTGCAAGTGTTTGTGCGAAGCGAACAAGACGCTCGACGTCGGAGCGCTCTCATTTTCTGCTACTGACATGGTCTTATCTCTCTCTATGCTACTAAACTCTCTCTATTATTAAATGAAACGATTGTGTTTTTCTTCCCCACACACTGGTTTATTTTCTTCTACGCTCTCTCTATGGTATGTATTATACGATCAAACGCGTGCACTCTTCTCTCCCAGAAGTCAGTTTGATGATGTTGCCTCTCTTTACTCTCTTTCTCTTTTCTCTTCGCCGTCGCAAAAGAGAACGTCAACGCGGGTGTTTTTTCTCACGTGTCGCGAAGGAAGGTCTCGCTTCCTCTCTTTTTGCGGGAAAGAAACGAAGAGAAATTTTTAGGTTTGAGTTCATCATCGATCGCGTCCTTCCCATACGTATTTATACGAGTAAAAACAACAACTCAACTCAACTCACCTTTGTCGTCCGCAACGATTTTGATCCCACAAAATTTTTTTTTTTTTTGTACGAGCAAAAGCACCCCCACCCCAACAAAAAAACGAACAACACTTTTATGAGCACGTCTGATATGGAAACGGCGACGAAGAAGCAATCATCGACATCGTCATCGGATACGACCACTGCTGCGACTGAAACTGAACCTAAAACGTCGTCTTCGTTCTCGTTAGAACCAATCGCGAAACCGAAAATCAAGTGGTCTGGAAACTTGCCGGAGATTTCGCCAGTCCCTCCGTTTCTAATTTCAGAAGAGAATTCATCGTCGGCAGAAAAAGATTCGGAAGTAACGGCAGGAGCAGAAGCAGGGGCAGCGGGAGCGGCTGCTAAAAAGTGAAGAAGAGCCAGGCTGTATTTATCATGACGACTCGCAGTAATCATCGTCAAACATTTCCAATCGATGGGTTTGAGAATGACTTTATGCTAGAACTGATGTTGTTCGAACAAGTGACCAATGCGAAAGCGATTTCGGACTCGATAAAATCGGGAGCTTTTGATGTTGAAGTCGCACTGATGAACCCGAAAACAGTATTCACCGAAGATATCGTTCGATTAGCGACGTTCAAAGCGATCGCATCCATGGAAACGAAGTCCATGGTAACGAAAACGTTACATTCAGAAATCATATTCAACGCGTCGCCAAAAACAAACATAAATGAAGCATTTCGAAGGTTTGGGGCTGGACCAGAATCTACGGAGATATTAGTCGCGCGAGTGTGCGATAAAAAGAAGGAAAAAGGAGAAGTAGAAACCATTAGTAGTAGTAGTAGTAGTAGTGAAGAACGTATCAGAGAAAAAATTAGAAAATTGATCGATGGGAAAGAGATTGCGGCGACGAGCGAAAACTTACGTCGCTTTGCGGATACGAGCGCAATCAAGAAATATTATAAAATAGACGCGGAAGAGCTGACAATAGCATCGTTGGAAGACGGTGTGCTCATGCGCATAGGTGCTAGAGAAGTGATTTGAGCTTATCCAGAATACTTACTACTGTAATATTATTGCACATGCGCTAAATGCTATTGGTATACATAAAATCTGTGATCTCAGTCAGTCTTGATATCGTTTATCGTTGACATCTACTTGAGCTGACGGTAGTTTCTCGTCAAACGTACCCACAGATGCGGACGCTATGTAATTAATGCCTAAATCGTTCGTTAATTTCCATTGTTTCGTTATAAGATTATACTCCATTCCCGCCATCGAGTTTGTTTTCAATCCGGCGCGTTCTAAAACAATCGCCAACTCTGAAGGATGTAGAAACTTGTTTGCGTCGTGCGTCCCAGCCGGTACCATCTTCGCCAGGCGCTCTGCAAAAACAATTGCACCTAAAACACCTCTTAGAGATTTTGATATCGTCGACACGAATACTAACCCATCGTCTTTAACCAATTTTCTCAATGCACTCGCGAACACTCTTGGATCTGTAACGTGTTCGATAACTTCTAAAGCGCACACCACGTCGAATGAGTTCGGTTCCTTCTCGCCCAAATCTTCCGCCGTGTCGCAGATATATTTAACTTTGGTACCACATTTATCCTCTTCGTCATCCTCTAATTGCGATTCTTTCTGTCTCCTTTTCGCAGCTTCTACGTTTTCCTTCCCGGCGTCTAATCCGACAACGTCCGCGCCCAGTCTCGATAAGCTTTCGCTCAGTAATCCTCCACCACATCCGACGTCTACTATTCTTAAACCAGATAACGGTTTACTACCCTTCCTATCGTCTTTTTTCCTCTTAAAATGTTCCAAGCATTCGTCTTTGATAAACGAACACCTCGTTGGATTCATCGAGTGTAAAGGTCCAAACGGTCCGTCTCGTTCTCTCCACCACAACTCCGCGTCTTGCTCAAATTTTTTCGTCTCTCGCGAATCCACCGTCGTGGTCGTCTTTTGCGTGCTTCGTCGGGCGACGATGTCTCCCGTGGCAAAGGATCTTGGAGAACAAGCTGCTCTCCTTTTTCCGCTAATCGTCTCAGAAAACGGAGAAAGGAGAGAGGAATCTCCAAGAGCCTTTGCCACGGGAGACGTACGGGTCGACATAAAAATCGCTCTCGTCGCGCCTCGACGTCCGAGAGAACGCGACACCACTCCCATCGTTATTATTATTATTATTATTATTATTATTAGCAGTAGTATTACTCGCGCTCTTTTTGTCTTCTCCTGCGGACGGAAAAGAGTGACGACGGACGACGACGAAGAAGAGAAGAGGTATTTTGACGCCCTCATTAAAAAAAAAGCGCTCTCTCTCTCTCTCTCTCTCTCTTGGAAAAACATCAGAAAGAAAGAAAGAGTGGAAGGAAAAATGGCGTGGGGGAAACCGTCGCCGGTTGGGATGGGCGTTTCCTCCTCCGGAAATGGAAACGAGGAGACGTCCTCCTCCGTGGTTTCGTTGATAGAGAAGAACGATCCGAACGTCCACTCGATAACTGTTTTCCGGGGGAGACATTTTAACGGGGCGAAAGAAATAACCGCCGTCGGAAACGCGTTGGAAAAGAACGCGTTTATTAAAGAGTTCTACAGCTCGGGGCACGAAGTGGACGAAGAATCAGCGAAGATTTTAGGGAAGAGCTTTTTGAAAATGAAATCTTTGGAGTCTATTTGCGTCGGGGACGAACGGTTCGGTGACGAGAGTGACGATGCCTTCGCGGTGTTCGTTTCGTATGCGAAAGAACTCGACGGGTTGAGAAGGTGGGATTTAGAGAATAAAGGATTGACGAAGAGATCGTTCGGGAAAGTATCGGACGCTTTTCAATCCGGAAAATTTAAAAGATTAGAAGAGTTGATATTGAATAGAAACGGGAGTCTGAGCGATGGCATCCGCAGTAAAAACGATACCACGACTACTACGCTAACAGCTATGGAAATGTTTTTTCGCAGCGGAGCGATACGAAACAGAGTCAAGACGCTGGAAATGTCGGAGATGTCTTTAGGAGAGGCGAGCGCATCTGCACTCGCGGAGGAGTTGAAAGATGAAAAGTGTAGCTTAGAAGTGTTCACATTTACGAACGGGAGGTTGGAGTGTTATAGTTTGGAAGAGTGGGATGACGATGGCGTTGGAGAGAAAAATGAAAGTAACGCCGACAATGCCGATAACGAGAGCGGGAAAAAAGAAAAAGACAAGAAAAGAGAAGAGGAAAAAGTTAAAAAGACTACTGCGATGATGAACGCGCTTGGCCAAGGGTTTGTGAAGAACAAATCGTTGAAACGAATGATCTTAGATGGGACAAAAGTTGGCGCCTACGAATTATTGAAAGGCATCTCGAGGGCAAAGAGAACAAATAAAAATGAGGAAAGTGGTATCGTCGAAATCTCGCTCGCAAATTGCGCATTAAACGATAATAACAGTAAAACAAACGCCGTGGTTGGTTTCCTTTTGAGCGATTTCGCAGAGTCAGTTGAAATTGTAAATCTGAGTGGAAATGCTCTCGGTGACTGGAAAGTCGCGCAACTCGCCGGCGCTATTCAAGGAGGATTTTGTCAAAACATGCTCGAAATAGATGTCAGTGGTAACAATCTGAGCGATGTGACTATTTTGAAACGCTTGCTATTTGGAAAAACGAAGATTAAAAGACTCTCGTGTTTTGAAAACGTAAACTTACTGAAATCGAAAGAAAAAATTTCGAAACTCTTTGAGGACATCGGTGCTGCGGAAACGACTTCTTTCAGCAGTCTATGCGAATACCTGGACGTTGGCGCGTGTGGTATGGAACTCGAAGAGCTGACTTTCTTTGCAGAGTCTATCAGAAAACACAAATCAATCTTCGCAAATCTGAAAACGTTAGTTCTAGGCGGTAACCCAGGCGCGAGCGCTTTAGGCGATACTTTCGAAAACGAACTCAAGCTGTTGAGAGAGAGCATGACGAGTTTAGATATCGCATGGAAAGCGAACGATTCCGGAGACATGGAGAAGTTCATTAACGAAAAGAATAAGAACAACGATAAAGTGCCGTTAGCATCGAAATAATAGTAACGAGAGACTCTTTTCAAATATACTTACATGTACTCGTGCCTATTTTCTTTCTTTCTTCTTGTATCGAGCTCTCAAAACTCAAAGAAAGAAAGACCAAAAAAAAAGTCTCGCGACGACGACGACGCCACAATTGGTGTCGAGTAGAAAGAAAGAAATAAAGGAAGAAAGAAAGAAAGAAAGAAATGTCGTTCAGACGAAGGCTCAAAGGGAAACAGCCTCCAGATGGTTGGGACTTGATCGAAGATACCATCGAAGACTTCGAAGCGCAAATGAGAGATGCCGTCAGCGAAGAACACGAAGGGAAAAGAAAGAACGAATTGACGTGGAGAATCCATCGAATTCATTGGGAGAAGAATCGGTTTATTTTCGATTTGATGTACAAGAAGAAAGTGATGGACCGAAAACTGTACGATTATCTGGTGAGAGAAAAGATTGCCGATCAGGCTTTGATATCGAAATGGAGGAAACCTGGGTACGAGATCTTATGTTCTTTGCTGTGCATACAAAAGAGTGCGACGAATTTTGGAACGACGAGTATTTGCAGAGTACCCATAGCGCAACGAAGCGGGCAAGCGAGATTAACCCCGAACGTGAAAACCGGTTGCATTTCGTGCTTTTCTGGAGATGGAATAATGGGCGGACCCATCTGGTGGAACACGAACTTGTCGGAGAAAATCATAACGAAAGTAAAAGAAGGAAAGAGGAAAGCGGAAGAAGCCGGCATCGGAAACGGAGAGGAAGAAGATCCAGAAGTGACCAAGAGAATAGCGGCGATGAAGGAAAAGTTTCAGAAGGATAAAATAGCAGCAAGCGGATTAGATTAATAATAATACATAGATTAAAATACCAGGTGCATTCTACTGTAGATATCCAAACTAATTACGAACTAAATTTTCTTCATTCTTCATTCGTCGTCGTCTTCCTCATCAATAATAATACATAGATTAAAATACATTCTAGATATCCAAACTACACCTAATTACTAACTAAATTTTCTTCATTCTTCATTCGTCTTCGTCTTCCTCATCCTTTTCTTCGATTTCAACTTTCCGTTCCTCTCGCACGAAATTAAACAACTCGACATAATCTTCCATGAATAATTCCTGCGGACGAACTTTCTCGCCTCTCCCAAGCATTTCCAAAGCTAAATCAATCGTTTCCGCATCGCACGTCGCTCGTAAGTTGTTCTTCAACATTTTGCGTTTCTGCGCGAAACAGCTCTGAACGAACGTGAAAAACTGCTTATCGGTGCCGTTAATTTTCAACAAGTCTTCTTTCCTTTTCAGTTTGAATCCAATTAAACAACTTTCCACGTTTGGTGGAGGATCAAAACAACCTTTCGCGACTGGCCGAATGTATCGTGATTTAGAGTAATACGCCGTGCGAACTGACATGGCGCGAAAATCCGAGTTGCTTTTTTTCTTCTTCTTGACTTGTTCGTTTTCAATCATCTTCTCGTCTCTTTCCTCAGTAGCTAAGCGTCTGGCGACTTCCTCTTGGAACATAAACACTAAATCTTCAAACGTATCGCCCATGGGGAGTAATCGTTTCAATATATCGGTCGTGATGTTATACGGAATGTTCGCGACAACTTTCGCTCTTCTCTCGCTTCCCTCTATCAAATCTACAAACTTCGTATCCAAGTCTTTCCACTTCATAAAATCCTCCTCGATAATTTCCAACTCTTCTTCTCCATACTCTTTACCTAACGTCTCTCCTAAGTTTTTCGCTAAATTTCTATCCTTCTCTACTGCGATGACTTTACACCCGGTCCGTAACAACTCCGCAGTGAGATTCCCAGTCCCGGGTCCAATTTCTAAAATAACGTCCTCTTTCTTCACGTCCGCGCTTCGCACCGCGTCGATTAAAACCGAATGATCTATCAAGAAATGTTGCCCCAACCATCGTCTGGCTTTGTGTTTTGCTCCAGATACTCTCTCTTCCGGCGATAATCCCGCCCAATCGAACGCTCGCTTCACTTCCTCTTTTTCCTCCTGCTTCATTTTTTTCGCTTTTCGTTTGTTGTTGGAGAGACGAAACGCGCTCTTCTTCCCAGCATTTTCGATGACGATAGCGCCACGATCGTGATGACGGTGTCGTCTCAGCGAGGAAAACGACGATGACGAGGGAACGGATGCGCCGAACCGCGAGGAAAGAGAGGAGGTGGTGATGCTCATCATCATCGTGGACGCGTTCGTGCAAAAAGTGGAATGTTTTGCAAAAATCAAAATGCCGATGAGAAAAACTGAAGAAAAAAATCGAAGA
>JACLAA010006687.1_pt1 | contig 10329 bp, 5 predicted proteins | sample 8027891 | NCBI WGS metagenome assembly JACLAA01 (sample SAMN15724900, study PRJNA655200) | protist metagenome | isolation source: fluorescence activated cell sorting (FACS) single amplified genomes of... | place: Spain: Blaines Bay Microbial Observatory, Mediterranean Sea | collected 2016-01-19 | reverse complement strand
TATCCAAGCGAGAAGTGAAGCAGGCGCTCCAGACCTTCGCGCGCAAAGATAAATCGGGCAAATACCCGAAGCTCAAGGAAATCGCGTCGATTTTTGCGGACCTCGACCTCGACGGCGACGGGCACGTGTCCTACGAGGAGATCTGCGACTACATCGACGAGCGCGTCGACGGAAAGCGGCGCCACAAGGACGACGGCAGCGACGAGGACCGGTCGCCGCGCGGCAAGGCCGACCCGCGCGCCACGTTCGCGAAGGCTCTGAAGAAGCATTTTGACGACCTCGATAAGAGTGGTGACGGCGACCTGTCGAAGCGGGAAGTGAAGCAAGCCCTGCAGACCTTCGCGCGAAAAGATAAATCAGGCAAGTACCCCAAGCTCAAGGAAATCGCGTCTATTTTCGAAGATATGGACCTCGACGGCGACGGCCACGTCTCGTACGAGGAAATTTGCGACTACATTGACGAGCGCGTCGATGGAAAGCGGCGCCGCAAGGACGACGGCAGCGACGAGGACCGGTCGCCGCGCGGCAAGGCCGAACCCCGGGCGGCCTTTGCGAAAGAACTCAAAAAGCATTTTGACGACCTAGACAAGTCCGGGGACGGCGACCTGTCCAAGCGCGAGGTCAAGCAGGCGCTCCAGACGTTTGCCAAGAAGGACCGCGCGGGGAAATTCCCAAAGCTCAAGGAGCTCAACGACATCTTCCGGGACCTAGATTTGGACGGCGACGGCCACGTGTCCTACGACGAGGTCTGCGAGTACATCGACGAGCGCGTCGGCAAGCGCGACGACGGGCGCAAGGCGAGCCGGTCGGACGACGACGGCGACGACGACGACGCCGACGACGCGTCGCGGCGGTCCGGCGCGTCGTGGGCTCTGAATGACGACGAGTACGACGGCCTCGTGCAAAAGTTGAGACGGGCCGCGGACGGCGCGCGCGTGCCGATGAGCACTTTGCTGAAAGCGGCGCCGCGGCGCTGCGAGGCGAAGCTGAGGCACCTCTTGCGAGACAAGGACCCGGGGTCCGCCACGCAGCGGAAGCGCCTCGGGCGCGCCGCGTGCCGGCTGCGGCGGGCCCTCTGCCACCGGGCCCGGCCGAGCGGCTCCAAGAAAGGGTTAGATCTGCGCGAGCTCGAGGACGCGGAGCCCGAGCTGTTCGAGGAGGGGACGCTCGCCGCGTTCCGCGACTGCTGCGCGCGGCTGGCGGGCTGCTCGTCGGCGGACGCGGACGCGCTGTTTCGACTCGTCGACGACGACAAGGACGGCGCCCTGGGCAGGCGGGAGCTCATCGAGTTCGTCCGCGATACCGGGGAGTCCTGGAGCCGGCGCGCGGGTCTGGACGCGGCGGCGCTGGACATCTCGCCGCGGTCGGACGGCGACGTCTCGGCCCAGTACAGCGACGAGGACGACGACGACCGGAGCGTGGCCTTCGAGCCCCTCGTGAAGCAGCTCCGCAAGCGGAAGACGTCGACGAAGCGGACGGGCGGCGCCCCGCACATGTGGGCGGTGGCGTCGCGCATCGCGGGCGCGCTCGTGGAAGATCGGGACGGCGACTACGAGGAGGGCCACGCGGGCAAGACGCGCCAGGGCTACCTCACGCGGCCGCTCTACGACGACCTCGAGAAGTCCGAGCGGCGCGAGGGCCACGGCGTGACCTGGGACCAGCTCTACGCGGCGTTCAAGCGGCGGGGCGTCGTCCGCGCGCTGTCGTCGCGGGACCTCGAGCTGCTCCGCGACGAGTACGCGGGCGGCTCGGATCTGGTAAGGGAGTGGCGGAATTTGCTGAAGGCGGTCGACGAGGCCGCGGGCGAGGCGCCGGACGACAGCCCGCGGGACCGCGATTCGAAGCTGGCTCGCGCGGCGGCGCAGCAGCTGCTCGACGCGGCCGCGCGGACGGAAGCCAAGGGCTCGGACTCGGACTCCGAGGGCGGCCGCGACGCGTTCGCGCAGTCGCTCCGGGACCTCTTCGCCGACATGGACGCCGACGGCGACGGCGTCCTCACGAAGCGGGAGGTGCGCGACGCGCTCGCGGATCTGGGCGAGCGCGACAACCGGCCGGGCATGCGACCGCACCAGATCCAGAAGCTCTTCGACGCGATCGACTTGGACGGCGACGGCGAGGTCACGTACGCGGAGCTCGTGGATTTTCTCGTGGAGCAGACGGAGGAGTAGTAGTTTCCGCCGGGTGCGTAAGGTTGCTTCCCCACTTACTCATGGCCGAGCTCGCCGCGTCGACGGGCCGAGGCCCGAGCCACGGCGGCGCGCCTGGTTCTTGTCCAGAGGTGCATGGAGAATAGAGCTAGTGAAGATCGAGCGTCCCCCGCATTTGTGCGGGGTTTGCGAAACCAAGAAAACACGAAAGCATCTGCATCAGTAACTCGAGCGCCGCCGCCGCGCCCCAAAACACAGCTCAGAGAGGCCTCGCAGCACGCCGACTCGCGCCGACAAAAGCGGCGAGTCGCGCGCGTCCGCGCACGGCGATTTGCAACACATACTGCAACCTTCGCCGCGAGCCCTAACGACGCCGGCGCTTATGCCTGAGTCACGGCGTTGGCGCCGCGCAGAGCCCTCCTGGGCCGCGGCGACCTGGGCCTAAAGTTTCGCGTCTCCTCGCTCGAGCCGCGACGTCGGGCGGCTCGGGCCGTCGACGCTGCGTCGATGCGGGCGGCCCTTCGCGCTCGACGCTACAGAAAGAACCGTTAAATTGCCCCCTCGCGCAGGCAACCATGGCTTCCTACCAGACCGTCCCCGCCACCGCCGGCGAGCCGCTCCTCCAGAAGCCCAAGCAGTCGAGCGGCAAGTACATCATGGCCGCTTTTGTCGCGACGTTTGCCATCGGCATGCTCGCCGGATCGCTCGCGGTCACGACCTCCGAGGTCAAATCCACTGGACCGATGGAGATGAAGTGGTGCGGGCAGACGTGGATCGACAACGACACCGATTGTGACGACATCGACGAGGGTGGCGACTACTCGTACTCGTACTCTGGTCCCGGTGTCCTCTGTCCCGGATATGACAAGGATGACTTCTGCGACTGCGACGGTGATTGCACCGAGAACCCCAAGTGGTGCTCGTGCCCGAAGGCGGTCGACTGTTGCTCGTGAGTGACGGTGACCACTCGCCGCTCGGTTGTCCCTCGTGCCCCGCGCACATCCCTTCTGCTATATCCCCGTGCCCTCTGAGCGCGCATAAGATGTACATTATTTCTCCGTTTTGCTGGTCCCTATTTTCCCAAGATATTTCGATACGAACTTAGATATCACCACAAAGCCGACGACGACGCCCTAGTCCAGCCGCAAGTACAAACTCTCGTTCGTCACGAGCCCCCCCAATAAAGCATCGGCGTGCGCATCTAAAGCGTTGTGCGTCGCGTACTCCCCGAGCCCGAGGAGCACCTCGCGCACCACGTCCACGTAGGACAGGATGCGCATGACGGACTTGACGAAGGACCCTAATAAGTGCGGGTCGACCGCGCGCGCGACGCGGTGGATGTCCTTCGTGAGACACCAGTCCAGCGCCAGCAACAACAACCTCCGGGGAGGCGGGTCCAGGTCCAACTGCTGGGCCAGTTCGTCGGCGTAGGCGCAGGTCGCTAGTAAGTCCGAGGACGGCTGGGCGACGTCGCGCGGCAAAGGGTCCTCGGCCTTGCCACTTCGATCGGGTATGAAGAGGCACAGCCAGGCCATGATCTCCTCTCGTTTCAACCCTTGTAGCGCGCCGTCGGCGATGCAAGTCCCGACGATGAGCGGCTCGCCATCAGCAAAGGCCGCCGCACATTTGCCCCGCGGCGTCAGCTGGCCGCTTTGATCAATAAACCCGCAGGACTCGAGCCACGTTCGCGACCGGTGCCAGGCGTCCCGTAATACTAACGCGTTCTCGGCGATGGCGTCGACCTGCCGCTGTCTTTGTTGGTCTTTGGTGAGCGCGTCGAGGAAGGCTTGACTCCCGCCGGGGTAGGCCTCCTCGAGGGCTCGTCTTTCCTTCTGGAGCTTCTTGACTTCCTTCTGGGACAGGCGCACGGCGATGCCCGACGAGGTAGAGGACGGTTCCAACTTGCCGACAACCTTGCGGTAGCGCTCGAACGCGGCCCGGTCGTCGTCACTAATGGAGACCTTCGCCATGCGCTTTTCGAGCACGCCGTTCAGGCGTCGCGCCTCGTCAGCTTTTAGCGTTTTCTCGAGCACTTCGATGCCGTGGCCCCTCGCGACGTGCCGCAGCACGAAGGGCCGGTCCACGACGAGTTGAGACGTGGCCCCCATGACGTCCGCCGTCAACATCCTATTCATCTCGTGTAAAGGACACAAGTTCCGCAGCCCCGCCACCGATAGCGTGGGCGCGTACACCACATATCCGACCGAATCCAAACCCCGTCGTCCGGCGCGGCCGGCCATCTGCCAGAACTCGTCGACCCTTAACCACCTATGACCTTGCTTCGCCCCCGTGTCGTCGGGCTTGTCTAGTTGGGTGAAAGCTACGGTCCTAGCCGGCATGTTGACCCCCACAGCTAACGTTTCCGTCGCGAAGACCAATCTAACTAATTTCTGCTGAAAGCACAGCTCGACGAACTCTCTCAGGATCGGTAGCATGCCGCTATGGTGGTAGGCCACACCCCGCTCAAGTAAGAAGTTGATGTCCCGATACGCTTCTAACTCGCCAAGCTCCGGCATGTACCTCTGAAGATATTTCCTATGCATCTGCTGCCTTTGCGTCTCCGCCGTCCGAGCTCGCTCCCTTCTCAGAGCCTCGTTCTGCTCCCAGTCGTAGATTTCCGAGGGTGAGGCATCATCTGCGGGTCTAGGAGGCCCCCTGGTACCTAACAATAAATTCAACCCTTTGCACGCGTGCGCGCCTTGACAACAAAGCTTGCGAGACATGCAGAAAACGATCGCCGGGCACTTGTCGGCGGCATCCAGTGCCTTGGCTAATTTTTGACACTCGTTCGAGAAGTTCAGCGGCTTGGACTGCTGTCGCGAGGAACCGCCGCCTCTACCGCCCCGCCCGAAGGTCTTGAGGGACCGGCCCGACGTCGAGGCGCGGCCGCCGGCGAAGGCGTCGCGCCGAGCTTGATGCTCCGCGTCGCGTTCCGAGCGAGCAGAAGCGGCCTGGCTCTTCGCCTTATCACTCTTCTCGTTCGATCTCTCTAACACCTTCAGGGAGAACAGCTTGTTGAACTGCTCTCCATCAAAAACGCCGGCCTTGTGATCTGTACTATCGTGGGTCCCGTAAAATTCTAAAAACGCGCCGGTCTTCGGATCCAGCCCGCCCACGTGCAACGGCACGTGCCGGTCCAACCTTCTCACGAGCTCGCCCTTCCGCCCCCTCGCCCGTTCGATCCACCGCAAGAAAGACTCGGGGTCTTTTAAGGTAGCTGATAAAGCCACGAGCTGGATCGACGCCGGCATATGCATCAAGGTTTCTTCCCAGACCGCGCCCCTATCGACGTCGTTGATGTAGTGGATCTCGTCGGACACGACGCAGCCTAATCTCTCAAGATCGGGGTCGCCTTCGCCCGTGAACCCGTCCCGGATCAGCGCCGCCAACGCGGTCGCCGCTTCAGAATCTCCCGCCTCGGCGGCGGCCTTCGCGGCCGCGAAGTGCACTGATGCCGGTTGCGTGCCGGACGCCTTCACGAGCTTGTTGCGCAGAATCTCCGACGTGCAAATAATCAATTCTTTCTCGGAGCCCGGTGGCGCTCTGATCTTAACGTCACCCGTGAGCAAAGTAACGTGGGCATCAATACCCTTCTTGCGGAACCTGCGGGTACGAGGCGTCGCGTCGACGGCGTCGCGGTGACCGCCGCGGCTCTCTCGTGCAGATGCTCTCGTATACTCGTGATCATGAAGACGGACGCGGACAGGAACCACTCGCAGAACTCGGCGTACTTTTGATTTGATAACGCTTTTATAGGGGAGGTATACACGGCTCTTAGACCTCGCTTGAACGCTTGGAGGATGGCTATTAATGCGACAGCGGTCTTCCCCGATCCCGTGGGAGCCATCGCCAACAAATCGATGTCTTGCTTGACGATAACGGCCAAGGAACGCCGCTGGAAGTCGTCGATCGGATACCCTAGCGTCTCATTCACATAACTCTCTTCCAGCGCTCCGCCCGTGATTTCGGGCGCGTTGTCCTCGGCAGCTAATGCAGCTGCCTGAATGTAGGCGTCTGCAGAAGATGACAAGGGCTTCTGTGCAGATGGTGTCGCGGGCACGCGCTGCATCGACGCGCTTCGCCCCTCGTCGGAGAAGCCCCGCTGCATCGTATCGCCGACGCCCACCAACCGAGCCCGCAACCGCGTCCTCGACGCAATGAGCACGCCGAAGAGCTCGACCTTCACTTCTGAGGCATTTTTTACTGTCTCGACTATAGGCTCGGCAAAGTACGAGTCGTGGAGCGGTATTCTCACTCGTCGCTTCTCCGTGTGGACGAGCAGACACAGCCCCTCGTCGTCCGTTTCTATTCTACCATCGTAGACTCGCGGCGCGTTCCGACAGCTATAGGCGAGCTCCATCGCGTCTACGGACGCGTGGTAGCGCGCAAGCTCCGTGTTCCTCTCGTTCAACTGTGCTAATGCAGAGTCGCCCCAATTAGATGGTAGAGGTTCATCAAAAATGGCCCGTTGGTTTATGAGATCAGCGAAGCGTCTGATGGGGGACGAGCTATGCGCGTAGAAATCCAGCTCGAGAGACGCGTGGCCCACGTCACTACCGATGGCGGAGACATACGAAGCGGCAGTCTTGGGCTCCTGCTGCGCTCGTAAGATGCCGCCGGGCCACTGTTTCTTGGACGCGAGGACCGTACCCATGTGCGCGTTGTATTTGATCATGGCCCACGCGACGAGGTCCTCGGGGTCCTCCTCCCGCGACAGCGTCTCCAGTAGTTCTCTCAATTGCAGGAGAGGGCCTTCTGACGCAACACGCATCGCATCATAAGTCGTCTTGTCTCTGTTTCTTATTAGTGTTCTCTCGTGCCTCGCACTCACCACAGCGTCATTCTCAATAGTTAACCAGAGCGTGACACTATGACGGTCGACGTCCTGGTTCAACGAGAGCTCATCATGGGCCAGCTGGGGCGGGAGCATCGGGACGGAAGAGCCGCCCTCCATAGTATCATTGTTATATACTCCGGAATTATAGGCCGACGCCGCCCGGGCCAGGGCCCACGTATCTAAGGGCGATCCAGGCGGAATTCTACAAGCGACGTCGGCGATGTGGATGCCGAGGATCGTCCTTCCATTCTCCTCATGGATTGACAACGCGTCGTCGACGTCCCGCGTCGACGCGTTGTCGATCGACATGCAGTGCAAGTGGCGGCAGTCCCTCCGATCCTCTGGGTCAGACAAGGCCCAGGGCTGTGCCGGATACCTGCAGGGCTTCACGCGGAAGTGCAGTTGAAAAGCTAATAGTTCTGTGGCATGATCTCCGACGGGCCCCAGGATCTCGATGAGATCCGCATACCTAGCGCCTTTGACCTCGTCATTATTCTCTCGGAGTTTTACTTTGGCCCACTGGTTGAGCTTCGTTGGCGTCTTGCAGGTCACGATGTATTTGACGCCTCCGCCGTACAGTAAAGTAGCAGGGACGCCGTCGGTGCCGTAGCGGTTGCGGTCGTCGAACTTGAGGATGGCTACTCGGTCCGGGCCCGGCGGCTGGGGCGGGAGCGGGTGTTGCATCGCTTCGCGCGCCGCTGCTGCAGCAGGGTCAGCAGCCTTGCAGGTCTTTGTGGTAGCGCTCTTTGCGGTGCGCTTTTTGCGGCGGAATCGCTGCGCGCTGTCTCTACGGTACTTTTCTGCAGCACGTTGCGAGGCGCCGATGCAAGGCGCGCGCGTACCAGTGTTTTGGTCAAATCGCGTGAAAAACCCGTGCTGAGCCGCTTTGCGGTTTCGTACTAATGTATTGCCTCATTGGCCAATCCGAGGCGTGCTGTCAAGGCTGGAACAACCAACGCACCGATCCCGAAGGCGACCAAAACGCGAGGCTCGTGCGTGGGACGTGGGATTCACGACGCGCAAAGTAGTGTTGCAGACGGTGCAGCAGCCAAAGAAGTACTGTTCTCGAAGGCATCGATCGCCGCCTGCATCCTGCCGCAACGGCTGCTGCTCACGCGTCGCATAGCCTAGCTGTCATCAGCCCACTGCTGACAAGCAGCCATAATAACGACGCCGATCGCATCGCGGCGTCGTGAAACCCATAAGCAGTCATGGCACGCCTGCTCGCACTGCTTGCCACAAGCACAGCATGGCACACACAACAAAAACTGAGACGGCCCACGCGCTTGTACCGCATAAAAAACTCCGCCTCCGTCGGAGCAGAAGCACCAGTAGCACCCAAAATCCGCTACACGAAGCCCGACTTAACGTCAGCAACAGACACGTTTGCCGCATTAGCAAGGATGTGCGGCGTCACTACAAACGTGCAGGACGCGTCGCTCGACTTTCAGGGCTTCGCGCTAGCCTTCGAGCAATTGTACAACGACAACGTGTCATTGGAGGAGGGCCAACTCCAAGAACTACGACGAGAACTCGCAATAACGTCAGACGACGATCCGGTCTCATTACACTACTGGGGCCCGTTCCACGCGGCCTACATGAAGCGGAGCGGCATGGCTTCTGTCTTATCGATGCAAGCCTCACAAAAAGCAAAAGAAAAAGATGCGGACGACCAGTTACGCTTGTTGCGGGAACAACACGCCCAACGGGAAAAGGACTGGGCGCAGGAACTACAAAAAGCAAAAATGGACCAGGCGCCGACGCAGCGTCTTCATTGAACTTCAAGGTGACGTGGTCGCGGCGACGGCGTCGTCGCGATGTCGCCGTCGCGATCGCACGAGAGTCCACGCGTCTCGTGAGTGAACGGTGTCCGTGCCACACAGGCGGCCCGGTCTATGTCGAAGGCCAAGCTGTTGTCCAAGGACATGGAGGCCGAGAAGAAGAATAGGGGGAAGTATTTCGAGGCTAGAGAGAGTGCGGCCAAAGCCGCGGCGCAGTACCGGTCGCTCGAACCGGGCAGGTGGGATGCGGTCGTTTCAGATGTTGGGGGTATGAAGTCCGCCCTTGAGGAGATTAGAAGAAGGGTCTGGACGCCGTTGTGTGCGCCTACGGCCTTGTTGGATGAGTTGGGTGCTGAAAGGTTGAAGGGTGTCCTTTTATATGGTCCGCCCGGCTGCGGCAAGAGCTACTTGGCCAAACGCTTAGCGAAATCTCTCTCAAGGAGACCGGCGACGGTCGTGTCCGGACCGGAAATCATCGACAAGTACGTCGGGAGTTCCGAGGCGCAACTCAGGGACCTCTTCGCTTCCCCACCTCTGGTGCCACCGAGACCGGGCGACGCCGAGGACGTCGCGCAAATCGCGGAGAATAATGAACTCCACGTCGTGGTCTTGGATGAATTTGATGCTATCGCGCGTGTGCGGTCGGATGGGAAGAAGAGCGACACGGCTACGCGCGATAGTGTAGTGAACCAGTTGTTGGTGCTCATGGACGGCATCGCGGCCATGCCCGTGCCTACTTTCGTTTTAGCGTTGACGAACAGAAGGGAGCTGATCGACGGGGCCATCCTCAGGCCTGGTCGACTCGAAGCGCATGTGGAAGTGCCTCTGCCGGATTTAGATGGACGGGGTCAAATCTTGAAAATTCACGCCGAGAAAATGCGGCAGTCGGGCCGACTACGGTTGGACGACCACGACCCCTTCCAGGACGGGTGCACGCTGCAAGCCGTCGACGAGTCTACTTATAGTGAGTGGGTTTCTTCAGTTGCTTTGAAGACTGAAGGCTTCTCGGGCGCGTCGATGGCGGCTGTGGTAAGAGCCGCCGTGGCGCGCGCCTTGTCACGAAGCGTGGAGGCCGACGACGTCTTTGCGTGTGCGGTCACGTCATCAGACTTCGACGACGCCGTCGAGGACGTGCGGCGGTCGCAGCTCCTGCCGGGGGGCTACGAGTAACCGAAAGTATAGTTTACCCGGCGACTGCCTCCGAAACTTCAGTTTTGTAACTAGTTAGTGTTGAGCGCGCGCGGGATTTCGGATCCTATATCTGGTTCCTATATCTGGTCCGGTCTTTTGGGCACACCGGCGTCCGCCTCCAGCCGGAGCTGACTGCGTCGCCAGGAGCCCACCCGGTTCCCGGGTCGAGCGCCGGTCGTGGCGTCGCGCGGGTGAGAGTAGGCGGGGATCTGGTTCATGAGGTCCGGGTGCGCGAGGTCGACGCCGCCGATCTGCCCCAGCTCTCCGACGGACCGGGGCGCCGTCGGCCAGAAGCCCGTCAGCGCGGCGATGCCGGTGTTCGGCTGGAAGGAGATGAAGAACGACCCGTCAGCGAAGAACCTAACCGAGATGC
>JACLAA010007359.1_pt1 | contig 10330 bp, 13 predicted proteins | sample 8027891 | NCBI WGS metagenome assembly JACLAA01 (sample SAMN15724900, study PRJNA655200) | protist metagenome | isolation source: fluorescence activated cell sorting (FACS) single amplified genomes of... | place: Spain: Blaines Bay Microbial Observatory, Mediterranean Sea | collected 2016-01-19 | reverse complement strand
AGCTAATGAAAGTCCAATGAAAGCAAGAAGTGTAAGTTGGAAAATAACAAGCATAAAATCGATGTGCGTAAATGAAATATATTTTTAAAAATATATTCTTTATTCAAAGCTTAATCTAAAAAAGGATTTAAACACATGGACTAGAATTATTTCTAAGAACTAGGTTTAATCGGATTGAATGAATAAGCCGGTTCGATGTTATTAAATAAAACATCGAACTATTCATATACTAGCATTTTCATTACAATCTGCCTAGAATTGATTACTATTCCAACAGAATTTCTTAAAAAAAGTTTTCTTTTGAATTTGCATATCCTAGCAAAAATAAAGAAAACAAAGTTTCATTCGTTTATTGGTACTTTAAGATAAAGTATAAGAGTGTTCATTAAAAAAAAATTGGCTCGAACGGGGATTGAACCTGTGACCTTGGGATTATGAGTCCCCTGCTCTACCACTAAGCTACCGAGCCTTTATTCTATTTTAACGTAATGTCGTTTTTATTCAACCTTCTTTTTTTAAGAAATTTACTTTTTCTTTTTTTGAAATACGTTTAAAATAGATTTGAATTTATTTTTAAGCACTGATGGCAGAATGGTTAATGCAGCGGGCTCATAACCCGTCGTTCTTCGGAATATTTCCCGGTTCAAATCCGGGTCAGTGCCATGTAATTAAAACGTTTTAAGACAATCGTAGAACATGTAAAATAGCAGTATTGTCTACACAGTACCCTTACGGATGTTATTATATATAAAAAATATGTTGTAATTACTTTGGTGTATACCAACAGTTTTTTTCATAGTGTGTTGTATAACACTTATTTTACTTGCTTATTTTATTGCTTCCTGATGGAACCTAACGCTTATGATTGACTTCATTAAACGCGTGATTGTAACTCAAAAATCGACAACGCTTCTTGAGTCAGAGCGCTATACGTTTGATGTGGATGTACATCTTAAAAAGACCGACATCAAAGCCCTTGTAGAGGACCTTTATGATGTCCAGGTTATTTCAGTGAACACACATCGTCTCCCCCGAAAGAAATCGGCATTTGGTGGTGTGCGCCCTCGAACAAAGCGCGCCATCATCCGATTAAAATCTGGAGACTCATTACCTATTTTTGATTAATATGGCTCTTCGTTTTTACAAAGCATATACTCCGGGAACACGTCACCGTTCCGTATCGGATTGTACAGAATTAAGTAAGACTCGCCCAGAAAAGTCTTTAACTCGCTCTTTGCATCGTGCAAAGGGGCGTAATAACCGTGGTGTAATTACCTGCCGTCACCGTGGTGGTGGTCACAAACGTTTATACCGTCAAATTGATTTCCGTCGTAATAAATACGATATGAGTGCTGAAGTGCAAACAATTGAATATGACCCCAATCGTAATTCTCGTATTGCTCTTGTGCAATATGAAGATGGTGAAAAACGTTATATCCTTCAGCCAACTGGTTTAAAAGTTGGTGATAAAATTATTGCAAGCGCAGAAGCTCCAAATGCAATCGGGAATTCACTTCCTCTTGCTTCAATGCCATTAGGAGTGCAAATTCATAATATTGAAATGCATCCTAAAAAAGGTGGGCAACTTGTTCGTTCAGCGGGCGGTGTTGCTCAACTTGTAGCAAAAGAAGGGGATTTTGTAACCGTGCGCCTTCCATCTGGGGAAGTCCGTCTTTTAAACAACCAATGTTGGGCTACTATTGGCCAAGTTGGTAATAGTGAGGTAATGAACCTTTCTATGGGAAAAGCGGGGCGTTCACGTTGGCTTGGAAAACGTCCAACAGTACGTGGAAGTGTAATGAACCCAGTGGATCACCCACATGGTGGTGGTGAAGGACGTTGCCCAGTGGGTCGTCCGCAACCTATGACACCATGGGGGAAACCTGCACTTGGTCGTAAGACACGTGCACGTAAAAAGTATAGCGATAGTCTTATTCTTCGCCGAAGAAAAGTTTCATAAATCTTCTTATATCTTATGGCTCGTTCTCTTAAAAAAGGTCCTTTTGTAGCGCACAAACTTATGAAAAAGATTGAAGCGTTACATGCAAAAGGAGAAAAATCAGTTATTCCGACATGGTCCCGTGGATCTACTATTACACCAATTATGATTGGGCACACAATTGCTGTGCACAATGGTCGTGAGCACATTCCAGTGTTCGTTACAGACCAAATGGTTGGTCACAAATTAGGAGAATTTTCTCCGACACGTACATTTCGTGGTCATGTAAAAACTGACAAAAAATCTCGCCGTTAATTAACGTGCGTGGTGTTGATTTTGAATTAGAAAAATACTATGGGTCAAAAAGTTCATCCTCTTGGATTTCGAATTGGTGTAACTCAAACACACCGTTCGCAATGGTTTGCAAAACCAAAAGATTATGCCAACTTGGTTAAGGAAGATCTTATTATCCGTGATTATGTTGCTCAGCAGCTTTCAAATGCGAGTATTTCACGTGTTAATATTTCTCGCCAAGTCGATCGTATTGAGATCGAATTCTTTACAGCCCGCCCGAGTGCCCTTGTCGGTACAAAAGGGGAAGCCTTAGTAAAAGTGCGTGAAGCATTAAAGGCAAAACTTCCAGCACACCGTAGTGTTGCATTATATGTAACAAAAACGGTACAACCTGAACTTGATGCTGTTTGTGTTGCAGAAAACATTGCAATGCAATTAGAAAAGCGTGCACCATTCCGACGAGCAATTCGTCAAGCACTTCGAAGTGCTCAAAAAGCTGGTGCCGTAGGAATTAAAGTACAGATTGCTGGACGTTTAAATGGGGCTGAAATTGCACGAAGTGAATGGGCGCGCGAAGGTCGTGTTCCATTACATACCATTCGTGCAGATATTGATTATGCCACAGCTCGTGCACAAACAGTGTATGGGATTTTAGGTATTAAAGTCTGGGTATGTAAGGGGGATAACAAATGCTAAGTCCAAAACGAACAAAATATCGTAAGCCTCACCGTGGGCGTTTAAAAGGTAAAGCTATGCGTGGAAACAAAATTGCGTTTGGTGATTTTGCTCTTCAAGCCCTTGAGCCCGGATGGATTACTTCTCGCCAAATTGAAGCGGGTCGTCGTTCAATGAGTCGTTATGCGCGACGTGGTGGAAAACTTTGGATCCGTGTTTTCCCAGATAAATCCATTACAGCTCGTGCAGCTGAAACACGTATGGGAGCTGGAAAAGGAGCTCCAGATTATTGGGTGCTTTACGAGCTTTCTTTAATCCATACTTTTTACGCTCTTTCTTAAGAGAATTACGTGTAAGAAATCCATTAGCTTTTAATTCAGTACGATATGTCTGATCCATTAAACAAAGAGCACGAGCACATCCAAGACGGATTGCGTCGGCTTGTCCAGTAAGACCTCCACCAGTTGTTTGAATAAAAATATCACATTTGTCTTCAAGCTGGAAAAGTTGTAATGGTTTAAGGATATTCGGGTATTTCCCTTGTAAGTAGATTTGAGCATCGACTTGATTAATTTGAATCGTTCCCGTTCCCGGAGAAGCAATTCGAACTTGAGCACTTGCTCGTTTACGTCGTCCAGTGGCCGACCAAATTTGTTGCATACACAATCTCCATTGTTTTTAATAATGCACCTATTTCCTGTTCTTAAAAAACTTAAGGTAAGTTAACTTTCAGCTTCATGTGCAAGTTCAACCCCATACGTAGCTAAAGCTTTCGTAACTTCTTCAGCTGATTTTTGGCCAAAATTACGTAAAGCTAATAAGCTTGTATAAGATTCATTAGCTAAATCAGCTAAAGTTAGAATTTGCGCACGTTTTAAACAATTATATGCACGTAATGAGAGTTCTAATTGCTCAATTGCAATACTTTCAAAATAAGCCATTTGTTGGGACGGAGCATCAATTGGTGTTGTTACTTCATCAATACCAACAATTGGGCGTGGATCCTGAAGGGTTGCACGTGTAATTTCTGTTAAAATTGCACCAGCATGTTTGAATGCATTATGCGGATGTACACTTCCATTTGTTGTAATTTCAAAATGAATGTATTCTCCATGTGGTGGCCCATCATGAACAGTGAAATTTACAACCTTTACAGGCATAAAATTCCCATCAATAGGTTGGAATACGCCAGCTTTTACCTCTTCAATTTGAGGAGTATCTACTTGGCGAGGAGGGTGAAACCCAGTACCATAAGGTTGTGTTGGTTTTTTCCATACACGGTACCCAGTAGCTTGTTCAAGAATAAAAGTTAAATGAAACGGAGTTTCACCATTTACTAAAGTCGCAATTGGTTGTGTTGGGTCGACACAATGTACACCTTCAGGTAATTCCATGTCACCTGCACAAATTACACGTGGTTTATAGACTTTAAGTCCACTTGTATTCACAGTGGTTCCTTCATCCAAACTTAAATCCATTTGAGTAGAATCAATTGTAATAGTCCCTTGTGGGGCTAATACATCTGGAAATGTATTAAAAAATACAATATCTCTCAAATTTAGAAAAATTTCTACAACTGATTCGCGAATGCCAGGAATTGTTGTAAATTCTGTTCTTGTTTGGTTGAGTTTGGCCGCTGTAATTGCAACACCTGGTAAATCATTTAGTAATAAACGTCGAAATGTATTTCCAAGTGTCACACCCTGTCCTGGAGCTACAGGCCCAAGAACAAGTCGGGCATAATGCTCACGCGAGTTATTTTCTCGGAATTCAACACACTCTAACTTCGCTGAAGAGTTTGGAACAATAAAATTCATAGTGGTTGTAAATATTCGTTGATACACACGAGCATGATCTTATCAAATATGTTTTTTCTTTGTTTTAACAAAACTTAATTGTTTGCTGGAACAAAGGCATACTCGTGATTAAACACGACGTTTCTTTGGTGGTCGACATCCATTATGAGGTAAGGGAGTCACGTCACGGATTAACGTCACGCCTAAACCAAGTTGTTGAAGTGCACGAATAGCCATTTCACGTCCAGCACCTGGTCCTTTAACCATCACATCTACATATTTTAAACCATAGTCGAGTGATTTACGTGCAGCTTCTTCAGCTGCTGTTTGAGCAGCAAATGGAGTACCTTTTCGTGCTCCACGGAATCCGCATGCTCCTGCAGATGATGAAGCAATCACCATCCCAGAACGGTCACTAATTGTAACCAATGTATTATTAAACGTGGCTAAAATATGTACAACGCCACGTTGTACCTTTCGGCGGGCTTTTTTCTGTACGCCTTTACGCTGTTTAGTAGCCATAGTATAAATTTACTAATATAAAATAAAAAAGGCTCAAACTGAAGATGAACCCAAATGGTAGCCATATAAACAGGCATATGGTGGAAATACCTGATCCGGTTTGAATACAAATAAAAAAATCAATTATTGATTTTTATCTGTATTTCGCAAACGGTATGTAATACGACCTTTCGTTAAATCGTAAGGCGTTAACTCAACTGTTACACGATCTCCTAAAAGAATCTTAATTGAGTTTCTTCGGATTTTTCCGGAAATATGAGCTAGTACTTGGAAACCATTTTCAAGTTCAACTTGAAACATTGCATTGGGAAGGGACTCAATAACGGTACCTTCCATTTCAATAAGTTCGCGATCAGCCATATATTACCAAAGGTAACAGAGCACTTCACCACCAATTCCTAAAACACGTGCTTTTTTCTCCGTCATAATTCCTTGCGACGTTGAAATAATTGCAATACCCATCCCGTTTAAAACGCGTGGGAGTTCTTTATGGTTTACATACATACGAACTCCAGGAGTACTTACACGTTGAAATGTTTTTACTGAACGCTTTAACGTCACTTCAAACATTCCATTAATTTCCGGCTCTACACTGGAAAGAAAACCTTCTTGGAATAATAATTGTGCAATATTACGTGTTACTCGAGTAGCACGCAATACAACGGATGTTTTATCTGCAAGATGCGCATTACGTAAACGCGTAAGCATATCTGCAATTGTGTCATTAATCATAACATTTCCTCTACTGAGCATGTCCACACCTTTTGTGCGGTGCTATTAATTTAATTAATTGCTTTTTCTCGGAATGGCATCCCAAGTTCCTTTAAAAGAGCACGCCCTTCTTGGTCACTTGTTGATGATGTCACAATGGCAATATCCATTCCACGAATTTGATCAATAGTGTCATAACTTAATTCAGGGAACATTAACTGTTCGTCTAAACCAAGATTAAAATTTCCATGACCATCAAAACTTTTTGGGCTAATTCCTTGGAAATCGCGAATACGCGGAAGTGCAAGGTTTACAAGTCGGTCAAAAAAAGCATACATACGTTCTCCACGTAACGTTACAGAAAGCCCAATTGGCATATCTTCACGAATTTGGAACCCGGCAATAGCTTTCTTTGAACGTTTCACAACAGGTGTTTGTCCTGCTAATACTGTAAGCTCACCCGATAATGATTCGAGAAGCTTCGCATTTTGTGAAGCATCCCCAATACCTCGATTGATTACAATCTTTTCAAGGTGTGGGATTTGGTGCGTATTTTTATATTGGAATTGCTCCGTAAGTGTTGTACGCACCTTTGTTAAATACAAATTATGAAGGCGTTGAATCATAAGCGATAAAAAACTTAAAGAACCTCAGGGGCAAGGGAAACAATTTTCATAAAATCGCGTTCACGTAATTCGCGAGCGATTGGTCCGAAAACACGCGTTCCACGTGGGTTCCCTTCTTTATTAATAATTACAGCTGCATTATCATCAAAACGGATTGACATTCCGTTTTCACGTTGCACTGTGTGAGCTGTACGTACTACAACAGCACGAACAACATCAGATTTTTTTACTGGCATATTTGGTAATGCTTCCTTTACAACAGCAAGAATTACATCACCAATATTTCCATATTGCCGATTTAAAACACGGATACACATAAGTTTACGTGCACCACTATTATCGGCAACCTCAAGATAAGTTTGTGGTTGAATCATGGGAATTAAGCAATCATTTAAAGAGACATTTATTGCGGGATAAAAAAATTATTCGGCAACAAACCCCTCACGAATAAGGAATTTTGTTTTTACAGGCATTTTATAAGCTGCAATACGCATCGATGAACGAGCAATTGCTTCAGATACTCCACGCATTTCATATAAGATTTTACCTGGTTTCACCACAGCAACCCAATAATCTGGAGCTCCTTTTCCAGCTCCCATACGTGTTTCAGCTGCACGAGCTGTAATGGATTTATCTGGGAAAACACGGATCCAAAGTTTTCCACCACGTCGCGCATAACGACTCATTGAACGACGACCCGCTTCAATTTGGCGAGAAGTAATCCATCCGGGCTCAAGGGCTTGAAGAGCAAAATCACCAAACGCAATTTTGTTTCCACGCATAGCTTTACCTTTTAAACGCCCACGGTGAGGCTTACGATATTTTGTTCGTTTTGGACTTAGCATTTGTTATCCCCCTTACATACCCAGACTTTAATACCTAAAATCCCATACACTGTTTGTGCACGAGCTGTGGCATAATCAATATCTGCACGAATGGTATGTAATGGAACACGACCTTCGCGCGCCCATTCACTTCGTGCAATTTCAGCCCCATTTAAACGTCCAGCAATCTGTACTTTAATTCCTACGGCACCAGCTTTTTGAGCACTTCGAAGTGCTTGACGAATTGCTCGTCGGAATGGTGCACGCTTTTCTAATTGCATTGCAATGTTTTCTGCAACACAAACAGCATCAAGTTCAGGTTGTACCGTTTTTGTTACATATAATGCAACACTACGGTGTGCTGGAAGTTTTGCCTTTAATGCTTCACGCACTTTTACTAAGGCTTCCCCTTTTGTACCGACAAGGGCACTCGGGCGGGCTGTAAAGAATTCGATCTCAATACGATCGACTTGGCGAGAAATATTAACACGTGAAATACTCGCATTTGAAAGCTGCTGAGCAACATAATCACGGATAATAAGATCTTCCTTAACCAAGTTGGCATAATCTTTTGGTTTTGCAAACCATTGCGAACGGTGTGTTTGAGTTACACCAATTCGAAATCCAAGAGGATGAACTTTTTGACCCATAGTATTTTTCTAATTCAAAATCAACACCACGCACGTTAATTAACGGCGAGATTTTTTGTCAGTTTTTACATGACCACGAAATGTACGTGTCGGAGAAAATTCTCCTAATTTGTGACCAACCATTTGGTCTGTAACGAACACTGGAATGTGCTCACGACCATTGTGCACAGCAATTGTGTGCCCAATCATAATTGGTGTAATAGTAGATCCACGGGACCATGTCGGAATAACTGATTTTTCTCCTTTTGCATGTAACGCTTCAATCTTTTTCATAAGTTTGTGCGCTACAAAAGGACCTTTTTTAAGAGAACGAGCCATAAGATATAAGAAGATTTATGAAACTTTTCTTCGGCGAAGAATAAGACTATCGCTATACTTTTTACGTGCACGTGTCTTACGACCAAGTGCAGGTTTCCCCCATGGTGTCATAGGTTGCGGACGACCCACTGGGCAACGTCCTTCACCACCACCATGTGGGTGATCCACTGGGTTCATTACACTTCCACGTACTGTTGGACGTTTTCCAAGCCAACGTGAACGCCCCGCTTTTCCCATAGAAAGGTTCATTACCTCACTATTACCAACTTGGCCAATAGTAGCCCAACATTGGTTGTTTAAAAGACGGACTTCCCCAGATGGAAGGCGCACGGTTACAAAATCCCCTTCTTTTGCTACAAGTTGAGCAACACCGCCCGCTGAACGAACAAGTTGCCCACCTTTTTTAGGATGCATTTCAATATTATGAATTTGCACTCCTAATGGCATTGAAGCAAGAGGAAGTGAATTCCCGATTGCATTTGGAGCTTCTGCGCTTGCAATAATTTTATCACCAACTTTTAAACCAGTTGGCTGAAGGATATAACGTTTTTCACCATCTTCATATTGCACAAGAGCAATACGAGAATTACGATTGGGGTCATATTCAATTGTTTGCACTTCAGCACTCATATCGTATTTATTACGACGGAAATCAATTTGACGGTATAAACGTTTGTGACCACCACCACGGTGACGGCAGGTAATTACACCACGGTTATTACGCCCCTTTGCACGATGCAAAGAGCGAGTTAAAGACTTTTCTGGGCGAGTCTTACTTAATTCTGTACAATCCGATACGGAACGGTGACGTGTTCCCGGAGTATATGCTTTGTAAAAACGAAGAGCCATATTAATCAAAAATAGGTAATGAGTCTCCAGATTTTAATCGGATGATGGCGCGCTTTGTTCGAGGGCGCACACCACCAAATGCCGATTTCTTTCGGGGGAGACGATGTGTGTTCACTGAAATAACCTGGACATCATAAAGGTCCTCTACAAGGGCTTTGATGTCGGTCTTTTTAAGATGTACATCCACATCAAACGTATAGCGCTCTGACTCAAGAAGCGTTGTCGATTTTTGAGTTACAATCACGCGTTTAATGAAGTCAATCATAAGCGTTAGGTTCCATCAGGAAGCAATAAAATAAGCAAGTAAAATAAGTGTTATACAACACACTATGAAAAAAACTGTTGGTATACACCAAAGTAATTACAACATATTTTTTATATATAATAACATCCGTAAGGGTACTGTGTAGACAATACTGCTATTTTACATGTTCTACGATTGTCTTAAAACGTTTTAATTACATGGCACTGACCCGGATTTGAACCGGGAAATATTCCGAAGAACGACGGGTTATGAGCCCGCTGCATTAACCATTCTGCCATCAGTGCTTAAAAATAAATTCAAATCTATTTTAAACGTATTTCAAAAAAAGAAAAAGTAAATTTCTTAAAAAAAGAAGGTTGAATAAAAACGACATTACGTTAAAATAGAATAAAGGCTCGGTAGCTTAGTGGTAGAGCAGGGGACTCATAATCCCAAGGTCACAGGTTCAATCCCCGTTCGAGCCAATTTTTTTTTAATGAACACTCTTATACTTTATCTTAAAGTACCAATAAACGAATGAAACTTTGTTTTCTTTATTTTTGCTAGGATATGCAAATTCAAAAGAAAACTTTTTTTAAGAAATTCTGTTGGAATAGTAATCAATTCTAGGCAGATTGTAATGAAAATGCTAGTATATGAATAGTTCGATGTTTTATTTAATAACATCGAACCGGCTTATTCATTCAATCCGATTAAACCTAGTTCTTAGAAATAATTCTAGTCCATGTGTTTAAATCCTTTTTTAGATTAAGCTTTGAATAAAGAATATATTTTTAAAAATATATTTCATTTACGCACATCGATTTTATGCTTGTTATTTTCCAACTTACACTTCTTGCTTTCATTGGACTTTCATTAGCT
>JACLAA010005478.1_pt1 | contig 10332 bp, 7 predicted proteins | sample 8027891 | NCBI WGS metagenome assembly JACLAA01 (sample SAMN15724900, study PRJNA655200) | protist metagenome | isolation source: fluorescence activated cell sorting (FACS) single amplified genomes of... | place: Spain: Blaines Bay Microbial Observatory, Mediterranean Sea | collected 2016-01-19 | reverse complement strand
TGCCACGCAATACTTTACCATTTCCAGATTACCTTGTTCTGCGGCCGCATCAATCGTAAATCTATTCCACTTACACTGTTTCTCCTCTCGTATCCACTTGAGCAACTCGAGTTTATTCGTTTTAGCAACTTGCGAGCAGAAAAGTGTTTCATCTTTCCAGTAATCCGGCCACAACGATTTATTCTCCCACACAAACTCCAAAGTCGATATCGACGACATCTCTTCAACTTTAAACGTCTTTTTCAACTCCCTCTTGCGAGACGATCTCTTCACCAACGCTCTCGTTTCACTATTCACCTCGTACAAGAATTTCAAATCCGTCGAATTCAATCTCGGAAGCACATGTTTGAAACAAATATCGTCGTTATTCACGATCAAATCCCACACATCTCTCTGCCCAACCTTCCTCTTCCTCCCTCTCGTCGTCATCGCGACTCCTTCTCCAGATATCGTCACAATCGGAGCTTTTTATGCACCCCTGCTCTCTTTCGATGCTGTAAAAGGACTTTTAAGGGGGAGAAAAGTGCCGCAAAGTCGTCATTCGTATGTACACATAAACGCTTCGAAAAGAAGACGTTTCCACCGATAAACGCGCGAGAAAAGCGACCGAAAAGACAGTCTCTTTGCTCTCCTCTGCGCTTTCCGTGGGTTTCTGCTCCGAAACGCGCTCAAAGTGTCCTCTTTTCTTTCGTAAACCTTCTTTTAGGACTGTTCTGTTCGGGATTTTATCCGTAAAGTTGGTAAGCGTCGTGACTGCATACAGAGCACATCTGAGACATGGGCGGGTCGTTCGATGACTTAAAAAAGCTCTCCTCCGCGCGAAAAGCATCCGTGGACAGCGCACGACCGCGTTTAAGGAAATCAACGACAGAAAACGACGATGATTTGAAAGATGACGACGAAGATGCTTTAAAAGAGGAAGAGGAAGAGGAGGAGTTCGAGTTTAACGAACACCACGCGCTGACATTAACCGGCCTCTCCGGGAAACGATTGAAACGAGAACTGAGCAGACACCAATTGTTTCAAGGTCTGGAGGATACGCAAAGTCCGGAAACCACGCCCGGGGGGACGTTAACCATGGAGAGTGCGCAGACGCTGGCGGCGGAGACGGATTTAATACGGGACGCGAAAGTGGTGTCCGGAGCGGGAGGAAGAGACGAGTATTTATATCAGCAGCAAAAGGTAGAGGAGGAGAGCGGGAGTCACGGGAACAATAACAACAACAACAACGCGAGTGGTAATGGCGGCGGTGGTGGTGGGATAAAGCACGCGCCGTCTTTGGCGCAGATTTTCGGGACGGCGAATGCCTCGGGGAATAATTCTTCTTCGCCGGCGGGGATGGAGCGATCGAGCAGTCCGTCGTTGTCGCCGCAGCACAAGCAAATGCTCCGGGAGTACACGATGAACAAGAACAAAGAGCAACTCAGTAATAATAATAATAATAATAATAATAGCAACAACAACAACAACAACGAAAAGAACAAGAGCAGCGCGACGAATTTACAACACGCGAACACGTTATCCGGAGCGTCGAGTAAATTCTTAGCCGAGGAGATTCGGCACATGCGAGACGATCCGTCGTTGGATAAAAAGACGAAAACGAAAAAGTCAAAATCGACGACGATTAAAGAAGGCGAGGAATTGATGGTGATGGCGCCGGATGGAACGACGAAGAAGAAGAAAAATGCGAAAGAGGTGGACGAAGTTTTGGACCAAGGTCAGAGACGCTTAGCGTTACGATCGGTGCAACGCACGACGGAGGATTTGCTGTTAATCTCGGACGCGTTGAAGACGAAAGAGGCGACGTTGGGGTCGTTACCAACCAGGCTCGGTAAAGGGTTGGAGTTGATCAAAGATAACATCACGCGCATTCATCGATCGGAAGGTTTACTCTCGAGAAAAAAAGTCGCCATGGGAAGAGTCAATCGATACGAGTTATTGAGAGGAGCGTTTGGTGGCGGCGAAGACGGGCGATCGGAAAAAGGCGAATCCGAAGCCGGCGAAGATTTATACGCGAAGTTCACGCCGAGGAAGCTGAAAGTCAAATCGAAGAAGAAGTTGATCGTCATGGCTATTTTAACCGGCATCGCGTTGGTTTTGTTGTGTTGCACGACGGTGTTCGTGAAACAGTACGAGGAAGACTACGTGCTGTTGGTCGCGCCGGCGTTGTCGCACGAAATCGTCGAGTTGCACGAACACGCGGAGATTTCGAAGAAACACATATCGCACGCGAGTAAAGGGATGATGGAGGTGAAAATGGGCGCGAGCGAGTGTCACGCGCATCACACGACGGATGTTCCGGTGTATTATTTGCACTCGCAAATACGACAAGGCGACGTCGTTTTAGCCGCTTTGGCAGACATACAGTTGCACGATTTAGGAAGCTCCGATGATCCGACGGGTGCGCACAGAGAAGGAGAAGAAGAAGAAGAAGAAGGAGTGAACCACAACAACAACAATAGTGGATATCGAAGGGCGTTACTTTCAGCCTCGGCTGGCGGGCCCGGACCGTCGGTTGAAAAAATGTCCTACACCATTCTCAGCAACTATAAGAAATCTAACGGCGACGTGTACATCACCGTCAGCACAAACTGTCCCGAAAACGTCTCCGTTCGAGCAACGATACGAGATGTTGGTTTGGTAGGCATCGGGCAACAATGGATCGCGTTGGTCTTGTTAATCGGCGTGTTTGGTTTAATCATCGTCGAAGTCATCCACCGAACGTTGGTTGCTTTTCTCGGCGCCGCCGCGGTCTTGTACGTCTTGGCATTGGAACACCGATTCCCATCCGTGGCGAAAATTATCCAGTGGATGGACCACGAAACGTTGGCGTTGCTTTGGGGGATGATGGTTATCGTCGCGTTGCTCGCGCGATCCGGGGTGTTTGAATTCCTCTCGGTTCGTTTAATCGAGTTATCGAGATGCGACATGTGGCGCTTGACGTGGATGCTCATGCTCTTCGATTGCATTTTGTCTGCGTTTTTGGACAACGTGACGACGATGCTTTTATTAGCGCCGGTGATTATTTCGTTATGCAAAGCGTTGAAAATTGATCCGAGACCTTTATTACTTCCGTTGGCTTTGTTCGGTAACATTGGCGGCGCGGCGACTATGATTGGCGATCCACCAAACATCATCGTCGGAAACGCTTTAAAAGAGTACATCGATTTTAACGATTTCTTACAAATTATGGCCCCGGGCGTCGTTTTAACCGTCCCGGTTGTTTTAGTCTTCGTCCGATGGCACTACGGGAAAGAGTTTTACTCCCAAAAGTTGGTGGTGGATTTAGAGAAAATGAAAAGAGACTATCCGATTCGAGACATGCCTTTATTGATTCGATCCGGCATCGTCTTGTGTTTTGTCATAGTCTTGTTCTTTTTACACCCGGTGATTCACTTTTCGCCGTCTTATGCCGCGTTATTCGGCGCAATCGCGGTGCTCTTAACCGGTCCAGAACACGATTTCGAACACGCTCTGGAAAAAGTCGAATGGGATTCGCTCTTATTCTTCGCCGGCTTGTTCGTCTTCACCGAAGGCGTCGCCGAACTCGGCTTATTGCGAGAAATCTCCGACGCGCTTTCGGCGCTAATCGAAATGGTCCCAGTCGAAAAGCGCTCGCAAGTCGCTATCGTCCTCGTCCAAATCGTCGCCGCCGTCGCGTCCGCGTTCGTCGACAACATCCCGTTCACGACCACCATGTTACCCGTCATCGTCCAAATCGCCGAAAACGTCGAAGGCGTCCACATCAAAGGTTTAGGATGGGCGTTATGTTTCGGGGCTGATTTCGGTGGTATGGGTACCCTCATCGGCGCGAGCGCGAACATCGTCATGGCTGGTATCGCCCACGAGGCTGGATTCCACGTCACGTTTGGTCAGTTTTTCAAAATCGGTTTCCCGGCCATGTGGATTTCGCTCGTCATCAGCGTCTGCTATTTGTGCATGATGGAAGGCGCCGGCGCCTTGAAGTAGTAGTAAGTAGAGTTTTGCGAACGATGATGATGTCAAAGCGTTTTTTGAGGAGATAGAGAAGGAAAAGAAGAAAAGAGTTTTGTCTTACAGTAGCGCAGCGTAGTCTGGAAAGCGAATACTATTTATCTAACGGAAAAGCAACGATGTAGTATATGGTACATATGTAACGCGTAAATAACCTAGTATTCGTACATAATCTGTCCATACTGCCATAATTAATTGATTTTGTGGACATCTTTTGACATGCATCGGTCACATTTGCATCGATACCATCCACATTAAAGGTAGGGGAATCTTTTCCTTGCATTTGCTCCATTACAACACACACAAATGTCCTCTTTACTGTTCTCCTCCGTCGGTACTCCTACTCCTGTTGTCGTTCAAAAACGACGTCAGAGGATCATCAGAGCGCATTCATCTTTTCGCGCCTTTCCGTCTTTCTCCGTTTTAGATGAATCGTCATCGTTTTCAACGCAAAACAAAAGTAATACTGAAAATCTCACACGTGTTGCCGGCGGGGAAAGAACGAACTCGATGATGTTTAGAAAAAGGAACAACAGTAACAGTAACAACGACAACAAAATCCTGAAAAGTGTCCTCGTCCTCGTACAAACAGTCCTCGTCCTTCTCTCCACCTCTTCGATTGCGCACGCGTTGGAAGCGAACGAGCAAACGGAGTCGAATGCATTCGTACAAACTTTGTTACAAAAAACCGAAGAGAAACGAGAGGAAAGACAGAAAGAACGAGTGCTCGAGTATTCGAAGAAAAATTTCAAAGATTACCTGGCCTTTGTGGATAACGGCCGAACCGCGAAAACAGAGAACGACGTCAAAATAAAAGAGTGGCTGGAGAAGAATAAGTGAGAATTGTATTAATAGTATTATTATTATTATTAAGATTATATCGATGTGATTAATGTTGATGCGTATGCGAAGCGTTTACTCTCTCTCTGGTCTCTCTCTTTTATAATTTTTAATCTCTGCACGCGCCGCTTCGAATCTCTTTCGCTTTCTCTTCGAACACTTTTAACCCTTCTTCTTCGGAGGCGGCTTCGCCCAACGCTCTGACCAACGCGGAGCCGACGATGACGCCGTCTGCGCCCCAGTTGACGATTTGCTTGGCGTGTCCGGCGTTGGAGACGCCGAAACCAACCGCGATGGGTTCGTCGGTCACTTTACGTAAATCCGCGACTAACTCTTCGACTCTCGAGGCGACGTTGGTTTGCATCCCAGTCACGCCAGTGACGGAAACCAAATAGACGAAGCCTTTGGTGTTCAAGGCGATTTGCCGAGCGCGTTCCGTCGGCGTCGTCGGCGTGGAGAGCAAGACCAAATCGATGCCGTATTTCGAGCAAATCTTGCTCGTCTCGTACGTTTCCTCCAACGGTACGTCTGGAATTAACAACCCTCTCGCGCCGGCGTCGGCGATTTGTTGCACGAACTTCTCCACGCCTCTCTGGTAAATCGGATTGAAATACGTAAACATCACAATCGGCGCCTTCACGCCTTTGCCGTTATCGATGGTTTTCTTCGCCATGGCGATGACTTTATCTAACGTAGCGCCATTTTCCAAAGCTCTCGTCGCCGCGGCTTGAATCACCGGACCATCCGCTAACGGGTCGGAATACGGGACGCCTAATTCGATGACATCTGCGCCAGCCGCGTCTGTTTTGTTTGTTGTTTCAAAGAAATTAAAAAGAAAGAAAGAAAGCGAGAAGAGCGTGGTTTCGTCAGTACGAAGACAAAGACAAAGACAAAGAAGACGAAAGACGAGCATAAGTAACGCACCTAAAATCTTTAAAGCTTTCGCCGTGGCTTCTAAGTTCGGGTCCCCGGCGACGACGAAAGGAATGAACGCGATTTTGTTTTCCGATTTGAGTTTCTTGAACGTTTCGCCGATGGTTTGCACTCCTCCGCTCGTCGCCGCCGAGGCAGCAGTGGCAGCCTTCTTTGGTCTCATTTTGGTCTGCATTTTGCCTCCAATTTTGTGTCTTCTTTTTGTGATGATAAAACTTTTCTTGTTCGAGGAAGAAGAACAAGAAGTTTTCGTTTGTGTGAAAGATGTCGCTCGCATGTTCTGATCGCTCGAGTTGTTCTTTCGCGTTCTTTCTCTCTCTTTCTGAATAGAAAAGGCGCTGAGACGTATCTGATTTTTGGATAATGTTTGGGAAAATCCAATCCCAATCCTCGCTTTGATATATATATAGAATGCTCTCAAAAGACGACGAAAAGGGTATGTGCAGCGTAAGTGCGTATTCTCTGCGTCTCTGCTTTTTCTGTGCGTGTGATTATTATACGCGTATATGCGAGTCTCTCTCTCTGTCGTTGTAAACAACTGTGTGGTCTATTCGTCCATTTTTCAGGTTTTTGGGCTGCTCTTTTTCATTTTTCCTCCCGAAACGGCTTTCAGAGTTGGTGCGCTGAGTGTACGTCTGTGTTTTCAAAAGCTTTGTTTGTTTGTATGTGTTTATGAACTGCGTTCTAACTCGCCATGTTCGTATCGCCAACCAAATGGTAATGGACAGTTGTTGTCGAGGAGGTATTGTAAACATTCGGTGTGGTTGTAGTAGTGCGCTTGTCGTACGGCCTTATAGTTCCAAGGCGCTTTGGCGGTTTCGTGTAAGTACTTCAAACAATCCAAGTCACCGTTCTCGGCCGCCCACTGACACGCCCGTTTGTCATATCTATCATACTTACGCTCAACAAGATATTCGAGTATGTGAAGATGACCATTTTTAGCCGCCCAAGCGGCAATTCTCGAATCCCAAGGCGCTTTCGCTTCTTCGCGTAAGTATTTGAGTATCTCGAGATGACCGTTTAAGGCAGCATATGCGCACGCTTCACTATCGATGAGGCAATAATTTGCAACGCAATACTTTACCGTTTCCAGATTATCTTGTATTGCGGCCGCAGTAATCGTCCTTGAATCCCACAGACACTTTTTCTCCTCTCGTATCCACTTGAGCAACTCGAGTTTATTCGTTTTAGCAACTTGCGAGCAGAAATATCTATGATCTTCCCACCAACTCCCCCACAACGATTTATGCTCCCACGCAACTTCCAAAGTCGATATCGATGACATCTCTGCTGTTTTGAACTTCTCTTTCAAGTCTCCCGCACGAGACGATCTCTTCACCAACGCTCTCGTTTCACCATTCACGTCGTACAAGAATTTGAGATCAGTTTGATTCAATCTCGGAAGCACATGAGTGAAACAAATATCGTCGCACTTCACGATCACCTCCCACAAAGAAGACGGAGAAAAAGGACAACAACTGCTCTCCTCCTCCATCTTGGAAGGCATATCCTCCTCAACAAGGTTTATTCTTCTCTCTCTCTCTGCGCTTCCTGTCTTTCAACGCGAAAAGTGATAAAAAAATACAAACACACATGCAGACATGCGATCAGAGAGAAATGCGTTTCCCCTAAAGAAGCCGTTTGTGAGATATTTTTACATTCACCAAAGAGCGGCACTCTTTCCTCTCCGTGCGAACAAAAACGTCCCTTTTCTCTCACTCTCTGAATACCACACAAAACACGGTTTTAGTGCACGCAACGACCACTTCGAGTTAATTCGCGAAGAAGAAGCAACAACAACGACGCGCGAAAGAAACGAACCGTACTCAGAACACATTTCCAATTCAAAATGATGAATTCGATCAAATTCCTCGCGTACGTTCTCTCGATCGCGAGCGTCTCCTTACGGAGCGATGATAAAGGCAATGCTGGCGTCTTGGTCTTTCGTTCGGTCTCGGCTTCCTCTGCTGCCGAAACGACGACGACGACGAGTGAAACAACCGCGAGTGATGATGATGGAGCGATTGAACTCACCCCAACTGCCTTTCGAGCGCAGTTGCAAGCGAAACCATCCAACGAGAAGTATTTCGCAAAGTTTTACGCCCCGTGGTGCGGCCACTGTAAATCGATGGCGAAAGATTGGGACGCTTTGGCAGCGGAGATGAAATCGGAAGGACGAAGTGATTTGAAACTGTTCTCGGTGGACGCGTCGACGCAAGCGGAAGCGTCCGTGGCGAAAGAGTTTGAGATTAAATCGTTCCCGACGTTGATGTACTTTGAAGACGGGAAGATGTTTCCGTATTCCGGCGGCGCGAGGACGAAGGAAGCGTTGGGGAACTATTTGGCGTCCGAGAATAAGAAAGACGCGAGGAAGTTTTCGTTCAAGGGCGAGAGCTTCAAGTTGCAACAACCCGGTGTGTTCGTTCGAGCGAAGAAGTTTTGGGAGGAGTCTTTGCAAGTGATCGCGCAGGTGTATAAGCACAAGGCTGGGGCGGTGTACGTTTTGTACGGCGCCGGATTGGTCACCGGTATTTCGTTCGCGAGTTTGTTCTTCGTGGTCGTGCAAAGAACCGGCGGCGACGGTAAGAAGTCGAAAGCCGCCGCGAAGGGTAAAGGCTCGGCGAAGAAGACGAATTAAGTTCATTAAGCGAGAGAGATATATCTGTTACTCGACAAAAACACCTGCCGCTCGTCACCACCCGACTGGCGATACGAACGTGGAGGAGAGTAACTTACGCGTGTCAGAATTCTAAATGTATTTTAACAAGTTTACAGAGTAATACTATTCTTTTAATCTTACACTCTCTCTCAAAGCAACTCCGCTCTCGGCGTGCCTCCCTCTTCGCTACTTTCTAACAACCCTTTGAACTGCTGAAATTTACAAAACAGAATCTTTCCTTTCTCCAAATCAATCTTGTCCCCCTCGTCCGTGCCGTCGTCGAGTTGATGCATGCCCACGTCCTCCAAAATTCTAATAAATACCATCTTATTCGCTTCGTTCGGATGCGACACCATCGACTCCTCTCCAACTTCCTCCTCTCCAAACTCCATAAACGCGCTTTGGTACTCTTTCAACGGAAAATTCGCGAGCACAGACTGCGCGTGTACCTCGTACGCCTTGACTAATTCCTCCGTAAACACTAACTCCTTTCCGCTGACCGCTTCCCGCTCTCGTTGCAACACGTGCACGGGAAACTGTTGAATTTTCTTAATCCTCGTCCTCAAATAACTCCTCAAAACATACTTCGCCCTGTTCAACTCCTCTCTCCCGATTGCAGATAAGAGCATTTCGTTCCCGTCCCCGGATTCGTTCGCGGCGTTTTCCAAGGCTTCGATTTCTCGCTCGCGGGAAGCGAGTAAGTCTTGGAAACTCGCAACTTCGTCGGATTTGAATTTCAACAAGATCGGCGCGTTCTTTTCATCGTTCCAGGCGCGTTTTAATGTTTCGTACAGTTTCACGTTTTCGTTGATCTCGATATCGTCGCCCTCTTCCATGATGTGTGATTTCTGCTCGAAGAGTATTCGCAGAACCTTCGTCCGACGCGCAAAAGGATGCAAAATGTGAAGATTTTCAACTCTGAGAAAGAAACGAAACTTCGAGAGGTTTGAGAGCGAAGAACACCATCGACGCGTTAATGTTCGTTTTACGTAATAAAACCACCTGAAACTTTAAAGAACGACGGAATAGAAATTATTACAGGCAATGCGTGTATTTTGAATGAAAGAGAAAGCGTGTGAGTGCGATTTTGTGTGCGATATGTAAAATGTTCATCCAAATTGTTGGTGGTGTTACGAGTAACGAAGACGACAACACACGCGCTTAGCAAACAGGCGAAGGGTCGACTCGTTCTCGCTCGCGAAGAAGAATTCTGCTTCTGCGTTTTCGTTTTCGTCGTAAAAGTCGTCTTGTTCTTCGTCGATTCTTTTCTGATTCGTCTCTCGAAGGTTTCGTAAGGACTCCGAAGCGAAGCGCCAGACGAGCGCTCTTTGACTGTCGGTGAACGCGCGCGGTTGAACGATCGATTTCGTCGAAATATACTCCACGGCTTTTCTGAAACCTTCTCGAACGCAAAGTTTGAGCACTTTACGGTTACACGTCTCCGCGAAGTGCGAGAGTTCTGAGACGGCGCCTTCGTCGCGAGCGCCGTCGGCGACGACTTTCGAGAACATTTGCGATTTTGATTTTGTTGACTTCTTCGAGGATGACAAACACGTCGTATTGTTGTTGCATTCCTCGGTATAATACTCGTCGACGACTTCTCGATAAAAAGTTTTCAACAAGTCGTACCTCGCCGCTCGCGATGGACGCATGAACGGCGCCGCGAACGTCTCCTTCGGGTGAAATATTTTGCCCAGTACAGATTTCTCGTCTTTTTTGGTCAAACGAGATGCGTCTGAGATGGACGCGACGACGCACACGCGACGAGAAGAACTGTTGTTTTCTTTCTCTAACGATTTCAACGCGGCAGTTAATCCAGCTTTGAACGATTTCGGGTAGACTTTTTGAGTCTGTTGAGTAGTAGAAGTCTTCGCGTTTGATGAAACAGCCGCATCCGCTTGTGTTCC
>JACLAA010004175.1_pt1 | contig 10334 bp, 10 predicted proteins | sample 8027891 | NCBI WGS metagenome assembly JACLAA01 (sample SAMN15724900, study PRJNA655200) | protist metagenome | isolation source: fluorescence activated cell sorting (FACS) single amplified genomes of... | place: Spain: Blaines Bay Microbial Observatory, Mediterranean Sea | collected 2016-01-19 | reverse complement strand
TCATGTCCGGACCGCCAGAAATATTGAAGACAATACCGGTGGCTTTATCGATGGAATTTTCAACCAACGGCGCAGACATTGCTGCCACGGCGGCTTCTTCCGCTCTGTTCTTACCCGAAGAAACACCAACACCCAACATGGCGGTTCCGGAATCTTTCATGACGGTTTTAACATCGGCAAAATCGACATTGACTAAACCAGAGACGGTGATAATGTCGGAAATACCTTGAACACCTTGTCTGAGAACATCGTCCGCCAACAAGAACGCCTCTTGCAACGGGGTGCCTTCCGGGCACACATCTAACAAGCGATCGTTGGGAATGACGATCAAAGTGTCCACGTTTTTTCTCAAGGCATCGATAGCTTCAGTCGCTTGCACGATGCGTCTTCTACCTTCAAAAGAGAACGGGTACGTCACGACGCCGACCGTCAAGTTTCCAGCTTCCTTGGACATTCTCGCAACAACCGGGGCAGATCCAGAGCCCGTACCACCACCCATACCAGCAGTGATGAACACCAAGTCCGATCCTTTCACGATTTCGTTCAATTTATCTCGACTTTCGTTCGCGGCAACTTCCCCGAGTTCCGGGTTCCCGCCGCATCCCAAACCTCTCGTAACTTGTTCACCTATTTGACATACATTGACAGTTTGCGCGTTCACTAACGCTTGCGCATCCGTGTTTACGACCCAAAATTCAACGCCCTGTTCATATGATGCAATTCGTAGTGAGAGGAGAAGCGTGTGTGGTGAGTTTTTGAGGAGTATCTTCTTTCGCGTTATGTTGTCTTTGTTTGTTGTTGTTGTTGCTTTTCTTGAAGAAAGAAAGAAAGAAAGACGAGAGAGATTCAAATTCAACAAAAAAGAGAAAATTGTGATTCCCTCGCGCGTGAGCTCTCTCTTAAACAGTCAGATCGCGCCGATAAATGGAAGCCGAACAACGTCTTGCAACACAGAAACAACAACACGTGGAAGATCGATCGATGACGAGGGTGAAAAACGCGCGAGACGAGTGAGAGAGAGAGAGAGAGAGATGTTCTGAGACAATTTCATAGCATCTCTCTCCTCTTTCTCCGATTTCGAATCGTCGTCGTGGAGAGAGCGAGCGCTTTGTGTAGAAGAGCTATGCGCATAAACTTACCGAGACGCCAGCTTCGATCATGCGATTCACGGCGTTACCACCACCGCCACCGCATCCGACAACCTTAATCTTGGCCGAAGATGCCGAGACGACGACGGTTTCCTTTCTGGAAGACGAGGAGGAATTTTGTTTTCTACGATTCAAAGAGACCCCGATGGATCTTTTGCACGAAGAAGAGATTCGTCTGCTCGACAACGACGATGATCTTTGCTGCTGCTGCTGAGAACAGTTCATCATCGCGCTCGACTTCATCACGGTTGAAGTGGTGGCCATGATGAGAGTAAGAGTGTGCGTACTTTTTCTGTCACACGAAGAGAAGAAAGAAAAGCGCGAGAGTGCTCTGTGTTTGTGCCGATTTTTATTTCGTATCTTCTTCCTCTTGTTTGTTGGGGGTGTGGCGTTCTCTCCGTCAGCAAGAGAAGCGAGACAGACCCGTGCACAAAAAAAGGAAAGAGAGTTTTTGTGTGGGGTTCGAAAAAGCGCGACTTCTCGGACGACGACGACGAAGTAGTTTATATATTTTTATCCGAGAAGAAGATGGCGCAGCGATCACCGCGTAAATCGCTCCAGCTCAACCGAGCGAACACGCCAATCAACTTCAGCGGACTGATGCAAGATGTGAACGTGAGTAGTGTTTCTTTTTTCCTTTAATTATTAGAGCGGTGAACTCGCGCGCGCTTATTGAAATTGTAAAACTCCTTTTCTCTCTCTCTCTCCTTCTCAAACAACACGGGGAGTGTTCGTCATCTTTTTCTCTCGTAAACATCTCGCTGACAGATACACGATTCTTCTCATCAAATCTTCCTGAAATATCATGAACAGTTTGCCAATTTAGAGATATATCCGACGACGCGTCCGTTGCCTCGATGCCCGGACGAACAACTCGGTTTCGGCAAGGTAAGATTTATCTATCCTCTTCTTCTTTTCCTTCAGACTCCCTTTTCCTCTCTCTCTTGTCTGAGTTCTCGAGACGAAAACATCTGAATCTCAAAACTCACCTCTCTTCTCTCTTCTGCTCGCTTCGAAACGCAGGTTATTTCTGACCACATGCTTAAAGTTGAATGGCGGAACGGCCTTGGGTGGTCGAATCCACAAATCATTCAATCTGGACCGATTGCGTTGCACCCTTTCGCGCACGTGTTTCACTACGCCAACGAGTGTTACGAAGGGATGAAGGCATACATCGATTCGAACGGCAACGTTCGTATGTTCAGACCGGAGAAAAACATGGAGCGCTTAAACTTTTCCGCCTCTAGATTATGTTTACCCGCCTTTAACGGCGAGGAATTGTTGAAGTGCATCGAAGCGCTTTTAAAAGTTGACAAAGAGTGGATACCGAGGAAGAAAGGCTACGCGATGTATTTACGCCCTTTGATTTTTAGCACCACGCCGTGGTTAGGATTAACCCAAACATCAGAAGCTCATTTATACGTGATGATGTCACCAGTTGGGCCGTATTTTAAATCTGGTTTCGTTCCTATTAAACTTGCTGTAGATTCGAAATGGATTCGCGCTTGGCCAGGGGGCACCGGTAACGTAAAGTTTGGAGGTAACTACAGTCCAACCGTGATGGCGCAACGAGACGCCGCGAATGCAGGCGCATCGCAGGCGTTATTCGTGTACGATAAGGAGCAATACATCACTGAAGCTGGTACGATGAATATTTTTCTATTTTGGAAGAATAATATGGGGGAAATAGAGCTCGTCACACCGAGCTTAGAAGATGGAACTATTTTAGCCGGAATCACGAGACAGTCGGTGATTGATTTAGCGAGAGAGTGGGGCGAGTGTAAAGTCACGGAGAGAATGTTGCCGTTGCAGGAAGTGCTCGACGCGTTCATTAGAGAAGACGTATACGAAATTTTCGGTACGGGGACGGCTGCGGTTATTCAACCTATCTCGTCTATATCGTATGATGGCATCGATTATTCCGTACCGAAAAACGCGTTTTCTGAAAACGCGTTTCAAGTCAGGATGACGAACACGCTGACTGCTATACAATACGGTGAGATCGACCACCCGTGGAGCCGAGTCGTCGCTTAATTTAGCCTTTAATATATTCTTTGTAATGACCATACCATTTAACATACCAATTTTTAAATTGAAAATAGTATAAATGTGATATGTGTCCAGGACTTGCTTGCCGACGAGTAAGAAAGAGAGAGAATTCGTAGTTGTCTTGAATGCACGATGACTTTGAAGGGGGGAATCCCGCGGAAAAAAAATTTCACTTCAACAAAACGCCCCCGAAAGGTCGTTATTTTATTTACCCCTTGTATTTAAAGTTATTCAAACAACCATGTTTACGATGGCAACTTCGTTCTCTTCCCCGAAGAACGTCACATCATCTTCTTTCTCTTGCGCTTCCTCTCGTCGTCAGTCTCGGGGACGATATGTTCTGTCGAGCAGCCCGGCGAGAAGAAACGATTTTTCATCGTCCTCGACATCTTTTTTGTTCCAACGGCCTCGAATCGCGTCCGTACGCAATAATAAGAGCAAGTCGTCGTCGCTCGTGAGGATTACGAATTACATCGACGATGGAAGTAAAAACGATGATATGAATAAAGAGACACAGGCGAGTAGTAGTAGCAGCAGTAAATATTATCAAACTGTCGCGCTTTCACGAGCGTTGACGATAACAAATTCGACGGCAGCTGCTGGAGGTGCTTCCTCTTGGCCCGATGAGGATGGAGAAAAGACCCCTTCCTCTATTTTTGGGAGAGGAAAAATGTTCGTCGAGAACGCCTTGGCATCGTTCAAGAGTGGGATTAATCAGCGCTTAGAAGCCGATAAGAACTTTGTCTTTAAGTTATTAACTGAAATATGTATCGATGAGCTCATTACGCTCTCTGTGTTGATATGGGTGACGGGGTTGTCCTCGGAAGCGTGGACGCCAACTATTCGACTGGCCGCGCTCGTTCAAATGCTCTCTGCGGCGTTGAATGATACCTTAATAGTATATTTTTTAGCTCCGACGGGTTCCTCTGTTGATAAAGATGGTAGCGGTGGAGGTAAGCCTGCGTTGGCGCACGTCTTTCAAGCTGGCGACTACTCGATAAAAGAGCGGATAGGGTGTTACTTCGCAAAGGCGAAGTTTTATTTAGTCATTGGTAGCGCGACGTGTACGGTGGCTACTTTCTTTGCCAAGGCTTTGGGAGGGAACTTGGCTGGATTCTTTCCAGGCGTGTTCGTACAATCCATAATGTTGGGAGGTATCCACATGTCCGTGTCTGCGAATACCAGGTACCAAATCGTCAACGGTATTGAACGAGTTATTTACGAAAAGTTGCCCCCAAAAATTTCCAGGGCGGGTTCTGTTCTCGTCAGGACAACGAACAACTTCTTAGGTGCGAGGTTATGGATAGTCTTGACGAAGCTGATTTCTTCGTGATAATGATGATGATCAGCATTAAAAGTGTAAATATTGTACAAAGGTGATTTTTTATCTACTACACAAAGCTATGATATATAATGGCTACTAGACAGGCGGTTCGCTGCGTGTAAGCTTCTTTCCTTTCTTCTTCTCTTTTTCCAGTGCGTGCGCATCTCCTCTTTTTACGATCTCCAGAGCCTTTTAGCTGTTTTCGAAACCCCTTCTCCGTACATGTTCAACTGGAACAACCCGTATAAAGTCGCCACCGTAACGCCTAACACCGATGCACGAGCGGGTAATCGCGCAGATTTTGGCACGTAATCGCTAATCACAAAGTTTAACCCGATGTGCGAGTGCACCGGTAAGGCAACTCCCAAGGCTAAATCGACGGGTAAATTCCCGTCTCGAATGACCATCGCGGCTGGGACTAAACCGGCTAACGCGAAAGAAGATCCGTGATAGATCTTCATCATCATTTTTCCTCGATCGCCTTGGAGTAAACCCGCCATCTCTTGTTGTTTTTGTTGTTGTTATTATTGTCTATTATGTTGATGTGAGAAATACTATGAGGACGAAGGGATCTCAAGAGAGAGCAAAAAAACTCACGACAGAGAGAAGACTCCCCCAGAAAATGTATTCACATCATCAGATACAAATATATCTTGAGGAATAAAAATGGGCATCAAAGGTCTGTCAAAACTATTGGCCGAGCACTCTCCGGGGTGCTCCATGGAGAGAAAGTTCCAATCGTACCTGGACCGGAAAATAGCCATCGACGCGTCCATGCACATCTATCAGTATCTGGTGAGAAAAACATCGTTCGTCGTTCGAAATTCAAAAAGTTTGTTTCATCATCAGTCTCACGCTTTCATCACTCTCATCGGCAAAGCATCCCTTTTTCATCCAGCCTCATCATTGCGAACACATCTGACGCGTTATTTATTTTTCTCTCGTTTTCTACACAGATGGTTGTCGGTCGCTCTGGGGATAGTCAGTTAACGGACGAGAACGGACAAGTCACCGCACATCTCATCGGTGTCTTGTCTCGTACGTGTCGGATGCTTGAAGCCGGGATTAAACCGGTGTACGTGTTTGACGGAAAACCACCGACTTTGAAAGGCGGAGAATTGGCGAAAAGAAAAGATAAGAGAGACCAAGCGGAGAAGGATTTAGAAGTGGCGAGAGAAACGGGCGATAAAGATGCGATTGAGAAGGCGGCAAAACGAACCGTAAGAGTGTCCAAGGAACAAAACCAAGAAGTCATGCGATTGGTAAAATTACTCGGAGTGCCTGTGTTTGAAGCGCCGTGCGAAGCAGAGGCGACGTGTGCGGCTATGTGCAAAGCTGGTTTAGTGCACGGAGCGGCTACGGAAGATATGGATACGTTAACGTTTGCGTGCCCGCGTTTGATTCGTAACTTGATGGCGCCGGCGTCGCAAAAGAAGGACATCGCGGAGTACGATTTCGATAAGGTTCTCAAAGGTTTAGATTTGGATTACGACCAATTTATCGACTTGTGCATCCTATGTGGATGCGATTACACGGACTCAATCCGTGGTATTGGTCCAGTAACGGCGTTACAGTTGATTCGCGAATATAAAAATATCGAAACTATCCTCGAGAACATCAAGGATAAAAAATACGTCGTCCCAGAAAACTTCATGTACAAAGAAGCCAGACAATTATTCAAAGAACCCGAAGTCATCGATACGAACAACTTGGAATTGAAATGGTCCAAACCGAACGAAGAAGGCGTTATTGAGTTCTTGGTCAAAGAGAAATCGTTCAACGAAGAGCGCGTTCGCAACGCCTTGGCGAGAATCAAAAAAGCGAAAGCCGGCGTCGCTTCTCAAAATCGTTTGGAATCGTTCTTCGGCGCGGCCACGGTCAAGAGTAGCACGATTGGAAAGAGAAAGGAACTGGAAAAGAAGAAAGGAAGTAAAGGTGTCGTCGGTGGATTCAAGAAATCGAAAGGTGTTGGCGGGTTTTCGAAATCAAAGAAGAACTAATATACAAATTTTAGAACGCTCAATATCTCAAGAAGTCAAGAATTCTCATCATGTCAGCATTTTCAAAGCACCCCTCCCGCATAAAAACAAAACACAGAAACAAAATGTTTCGTTGCGTGGCACCTTCTTTCTCTTCGTGCGTTCCTCCAACGCCTTCTTCTTCTTCTCCTCCTCGTCGTGCATACGATCATCAAAAACATCCTATTATACTCCGTCAGTTTATAGTCACGAGCGCGGCGCTTACCATCGCATCGTTCGGGAACGTTCAAAAAGTGGAAGCTGGAAATCCTTCCTTCAGTGGCGTCGACCCGGAGACGAGTGAGCTCATCCAAAACTTATTAGCGAAAACGAAAGAGGATAAATCCATGCTGGACCAGAAAAGATTAGATAATTATTACAACAAGAAGTTTCTCATCAATGAAATCACCGGGAAGGAGATTCTACCGAACCCTTGTGATCCCCGAGATTACGAGTTCGGTGGTCGGTGCAGGACGTTGCCAACCTTGCCACGATTACCTGGCGAAACTCTCCCGGAGTTTCCAGCTATAGTAAAAAATAACAGCAGTAGTGCAGCGCCTTCAACACAAGTAGAACAACTAAGCACAATAGAAGATGAAGTAAAAAGCAGTGATAGTGGTAATAGTAGCGAGGGAGGAATAGAAGTATCAAACGATGAAGATGTCGTGGACGTTGTCGTTGATGTGAATATAATAAATGACAAATAATAGCACCTCTATGTATAGCTAATAGGTCCGTTTAGAGCCCCGGTTGCGAATTGCCGAACAATTGGTTCGTTTGTTCGGTCAAAATCCGTAGCCGATCCTTCCCAGACAACTTTACCTTGGTGCAGAAAGACCAACCTATCGACGGCTCTTCGAATCGTGGAATGTTGGTGCGTAACTACAATGTACGAGGACACCCCACTCGACGACGGATGGTTCGGCGTATCCTGTAAATCTCTCATTAAGTTCTCAATCGTTGTAGAAGCAATAGGATCTAAGCCAGCAGTAGGTTCATCGTACATGACAACTTCCTCTATTCTTCCCGTGGCGGCTGTGGTGGATCCCATGTTCTCTTTGTTGACGATATCGTCTTTGATAATCGCTCTCGCTAACGCCGCTCGTTTTTTCATACCTCCGGAAAGTTGTGCGGGGTATTTACCCTCCGAACCTGCTAATCCTACTGCAGTCAAAGACTCGCCAACGATTTTCCTTATTTCTGATTCCGGTAAAGAAGAGTGTTCGTACAAACGAAAACCAACGTTTTCGCCAACCGTTAACGAGTCAAACAACGCCGCGCTTTGGAAAACCATCCCAACTTTCAAGCTCGGGTTCTTCTCATCGGACGCTAAACCTTCCCGTTTTTTACCTCTAATGATGACGTCTCCAGAATCTGGTAAGAGTAACCCAGCCATGACGCGGAGCACTGTCGATTTGCCCGTCCCGGAAGGTCCAATAATACCAACCGCTTCACCTCGTCTGATTTTTAACGACACCCCGTCTAATACTTTTTTACTCCCAAACTGTTTTCGAACGTCTTTAAGCTCGATCAAAACGTCGTCGTCATTAATATTATCATTATTATTGTACCTGGAAGCGTTAGTGTATGCCTCGAGTCTTCTTCTTCTTATTCTTATTCGCTGTTGTTGTTGTTGTCGTTGATGTTGTTCGTTGTAAAAACTAAATCGTTGAAACTGATTATGGTGATTTCTAATAGAAGAAGAAGAGGAGGAGGAGGAGGAGGAGGAGAAGGAGGACGAAGTAGAAGCGAAAGAGAAGAGTACTCGATCCATTTCTTTCTGCGTGTGATGTGATACTGTGCGCGTGTGCCGAAGAAAGGGAGACAGAAAGTGAAGAAGGAGAAGGAAAGAAGAAAATTTTGGATTCCCCCCCAGTACGAGATACCGATACGGGAGATACTGTGAACGATTTCAAAGTACAAAGTGAAAATATAATACAATATTCGCATGAAATGCAAAGGACTATTAAATTGTATGAGATCTCTCTCGCTCTAGTATCGTTGATAGAGAAGATTGACCACGGACTGATCAACCATGACGTGGTCTTTCTGTTTAAGGATGGTCGCCCCGGCTGCTCTATTCTTCGCCTCTTCCGCCAATCGATACAGCGAGTTTTTGATATTCTCGCGAGTGACGGAATATAAATTGCGAACGACGGTTTGAAACTCTTCCAAGAGCATTAATTCTGCTTGAGAATTTCTTTGTTGTTGATGATGATGATGTTGTTGTTGTTGTTGTTGTTGTTGAATACTTTTGTTCTTTTTGTTGTTCTTGTCGTCGTTATTCGCCGCGCCATCAGCGCTGTTTCCTACTTCTTTTACCAAACTCGTCTCGTTGCTGTTGTTATCGCTGCTTCGATTGTTGTTGTCGCTTTTCTTATTATTTTCGTCTTCGCGCGAGCCGTTAGAGGGCGGATTCGCATTTTCTTCATCTGATGGCGTCGTGAGTGTCGCCATAGTCGTCATTCTCTCGTTTCTTTTCTGCATGGTTTGTTCTTGTTGCGCGTGGAAGTATTGGTACTGCCCATTTGCTTCCTGAACTTCAGTCGTTCGCAATCTGGCGTCGTTGTTGAGCAAGTTCCGCGGTGGGCTGAGGTTTTTAGCGTTATCCGCCATGATTTTATCAACCGCCAATATCGCATCCTTCTTCGCCTTGACGGTTTGTCGACGATTCTTTTGTTGTTGAGCTTTAGACGGTGCTTGCTTACCGCCTGCAGCATTTTTTCCGGCAGTCACCTTCGCCTTTTTGTTGCCGGTATTCTTGGTATTGTTCTTGTCGTTCTTATTTGCATTCATTCGGATTAATTCGTTCTGTGTCGCATATGGTGTTCCTAACGTGAATGATTTGGAGCCGAGAATAATCTCTTGTTCGTGCGCGCTGTAGTTGTTGTTCGTCATTGGCGTCGGGTGCATCGGCGGCATCGGCAAGTCTAGTGACTCCCATAAAGTATTGTTGGCGTTCGCGGCGTTGGAAGTATTCGCTACCTCGTTGTTTGCATGCGTGGTATTAACAATGTTATCGGCGTTGTATATGGCGTTTCCCTCTTCTTCTTCTTCCTCTTTCAACACAGATCGTAGAGGAGGGACCGCGCCTAAGGATGCAGGCGGGACGACTTCCTCCGCGGCGAATAAATTGTTACTCGATAAAACTCGAGTGATGTCTCCACCGTTGTTATAAATGCTGAAGGAGTTCTGTCTGGAAATCGTTGGGAGCGTTTCCAAACCCATCAACGACGGTAACTCGTTGAAAAAGTCCGATTGTTTGCTCTTTCTTCGTTTCGTCGGAGTCGTGTTCTCTTCCTCGGTCGTCTTCTTTCCTGTTGTCGTGATAAAAGGCATTATTTTGCCTCCTTCAACGTCAACGTCAACTGCTGCTTCTCCGCCGCGTTTCGGAATCTGTGGTAAATCATTCTTCGCAAACGAGGCGTGAATGTCCTCGCTTTTGCGCTTCATCCCAGTCATCAAGTGCGATCTGCTTCAATGCGTTCGGTAACCGTCGTCGACCACTCTGTCTTTGTGAGATCTGTGATCCGTACACGTATACGCGCGCACTTCTTTCTTCAATAATTTCTGGAGCGATCTTGGCAAAAATATCTTTTCGAGTGCGTCAGCAAAAGTGACATCAATTAAACTCGTTTATCAGAGACTCTCTTCCAAAAGCTCTCTGCAAAAAGGGAGGAACCCACGAGACGAATATACTCTGAAATGAAAATAATGAAGATTGATAATGATGACGATTTTGTACTCAAAAATTAAAACACACAACAACAACTTCTCTCTCTCTCTCTCTTTCTC
>JACLAA010002585.1_pt1 | contig 10351 bp, 4 predicted proteins | sample 8027891 | NCBI WGS metagenome assembly JACLAA01 (sample SAMN15724900, study PRJNA655200) | protist metagenome | isolation source: fluorescence activated cell sorting (FACS) single amplified genomes of... | place: Spain: Blaines Bay Microbial Observatory, Mediterranean Sea | collected 2016-01-19 | reverse complement strand
TCGAAGCGTTTCCGAGAAATCATTTTTCTTCTGCGCGGAAACATTAACCACGACTTTGAGGATAAAGAAAAAGAAGAACAGGAAAGACGCGAGAGAGGAGGAAGAGGATCGAATCATTTTTGCGAAAGTGTTTTCGAGAGTCGTTGGACGCAAAAGCCGCTTGGAAATGATGTCGTTTTTTATTCATTGGATCACGCATGCACACATGTGGTTTTCCAACAACCCGAGGCTCGGGGTTAAAAAAGAATATAAATTTTCTTTCTTCCTTTCTTTCTCTCAAACGCACACAAACGCGTAGTAGTAGTTTAAATAAAGATATATATGAATTGAATGTAGTACACAACCGCATACAGTACGTAGCAATTGTCATAAAAAAAGTATTGCTAAGCTAGGAAACACCCTCTAAATTTATTATATCCGACGATGATATAAAACGTAATAATCTCTCTCTCTCTCTCTCTCTCTCTCTCTCTAACCCGATTGCGTTATGCGCAAACCGCGATGGATCAAAAATACACCACTACTCTTTTATTATTCATCCGGCTTCATGACTCTCTTCTCGGAGACGTACATGCCATCTAAAAATTTACGAATGTCCTTCTTCTTCACCAAGCACGAATCGTGGATCAACGCGCAGCTCTTGGAAACGTTGTCGATGTCGTTCCCGGTTAAGACGATTTGATCCTTCACGTCGCTCGATCGTTCCGCTTTCACGCCCGGCAACATCTTACATTTCCTCGGTCTCTTCTCGCCCAAAAAGTTACGAATTTCCACCGTGTCGCCCTTCTTTTCGTCGATGTTGATGTTAATCGGAAAGTGCGCGTACACCGCTCTCATCTTGTACTCGAACCCGTACAAAACGCCGTCGAACAAGTTGCTGATGTTCGAGCACGTCGATCGCAACGCCGAGGTGATTTTACTCGTCGGAAAATACATCGCCGCGACAATCATGTTGTTTTCCTTGTCGTGGTGTAAATCAATCTTCGCGACGTGGTTGAAATCTCTCTTCAGTTCGCCTCTCGGCCCCGAGACGGTGATTTTGCGGCCGCTCATCTTCACCGTGACGCCTTCCGGAATGTCGAGCGTACGCTCCGTTTTTACGAGTCTCATTCTTTTTGTTTTCTGTATATAATGTGATGATGAATAATAATAAGAGGTTGAACAATGAGAGGTTAGTATTAAAGAGACAAAAAGAAACCGTTTAATATCAAAACATCAGATTAAAGGAGGAAACAAGACCCCTCAAGCCAAAGTCCTTTAAGTCCTAAAAAAGAGAAAATCCAAGACTCTCGAAATCTCGTCGAAATCGACGCGCAAACTCGCCGTCGCGACGCGGATAAAACGCGATTACGCGTTCGGTGACATCCAACACTATCGTTTCTCTCAACAAAATACGTTTTCATCCGAAAAGCGATTCAAAACGACGTCCGCGTTTGTGTCCTTTTCGCGACCAAATTTCTCATTTTTCGCGATGAAGAAAAACGAAATGCAACGATTCTCATCGCGCATACGCGCGTTCGAGAGAAAGAGAGACTCCTCTCTCTCTCTCTCTCTCTCTCTCTCTCTCTCTCTGCTACAAAAGTATATCGAATGCAGTGCGAGTCGCAAAGCACAAAAAAAAACGTTCGCAACGTACCTCTTTATCGTCGTCTAAATCTTCTTTTAGTGTGACGCTTAGAACCAAAAATGCGAAGAGAGAGAGAGAGAGACAAACACAAGCTAAACCCTAAACACATATCTAACACCCTAAACAAAAAAAGCTTCAATTAATCTGCTCACAATCTGCCCTCACATTGCCTTCTGACTGACGCTCCTCGGAACACCACGCGAACGAGAGTTTCTTTCCCAGAGCTACGTGTATTATTGCTCGTCAGTGAGAGCGTGCTTTTTGGTGAATTCTAGCGGCGGAGAGATTTTTATTCGAGAGTATATAAGAACTGAACTCAAAAATCCATTTTCCCAAGCCGGCGGCGGTTCTGTTTTGCGTTCGTCTGACGTTTACGCCGGCAAAGAGAAGAACTGAAGAAGACAAAGAAGAAGTGTATTATCGCACGCAAAAGTAATACGATCAACGAGAGAGTGAAAGCTCAAACGCAAAATCATCGTCGTTCTGAGAAAGAGCATCGTCCCAAATACTAAGAATACTAAGAGTAAGAGTAAGACCAAATGGCAGGCAAAGAAGACCAACAACGAGAAGAAACTTTCAAGGCGAATCCGGAACATCCATCGGATGGAGATGTTCAAACACCTCTCGTCTCCTCGCGCTTGTGCATAAAAAACCTCCCGAAACATTACACGGAAGTGAGGTTTCGAGAGCACTTTTCAACGATCGGAGAAGTGACCGATTGCGTGATTAAAAATACGCACGGCGGTACCAACGATAACGACTCGAGGAGCAGTTGGCGGCAACATCGAAAGCAGCAGCAGCAAACTTCTCGATGTTTGGGATTTATTGGGTACAAAACGGAACAGATGGCCATCTTAGCGCAGAAATATTTCCACAACACGTTCATCGATACGAGTCGGATCGATGTCTCGTTCGCGGCGAGTCGGAAAGAGCGAGCGGCGTTGAGCGAAAGGAGTTCGTGGTCGAAGTATTCGGCGGGGACGAGCGCGAACGAGAGATTGAAAAGAGAGGAAGAGAAGAAGTTAAAAAAGAAGAATAATAAAGAAGACGAGGACGAGGACAGAGAGGAAAAGAAAGATCCGAATCGATTTATCGGCGTCCGGGAGCGGATTAAGATGGAAAAAGCCGCAAAACTGAAGAAAGAACAGTTCGTATCGCCCGAGGAGAAAATGTTGGAGGAGAAAATGCGAGAAGATCCGAAATTGAGAGAATACATGGCTTTAATGCTCCCGAAGAGTAAATTCGCGGCGAAATTTTGGTCGGACGGGTTAGTGCACGAAGAAGACGATTACCTGTCCGGAGGTCCCGCGCAAACGAAACTCGCCGACATCGAAGATACCGAAGGCGGGAACGCAGACGAGGATTCAGACGACGACGAGTACCAGGACTTAGAGAACGACGATAGTAGTGATGATAATGGTAGTAGTAGTAGCGAAGAAATAGATTCCGATTCAGACGACGTTAAGAAAGACGACGCGGTTTCGGACATGGAGTATTTGAAGGCGAAGAGAGGGAATTTTAGCAGCGATTCAGAGGATTCCGAGGAGGACGAAGAGGAGGAAAATTCTTCGGACGACGACGACGACGACGAGAACAACAACAGCGAAAAGAGTAGCGACGATGAAAGAAAGGAATTTTCCTTGGAGAACGACAACGACGACGACGTCGATAATACGGAGAAGAAAAAGTCATCAAAGAAGTCGAAAGATGATGAGAAAGCAACAATAAAAGAAGTCGAAGTCGTCCAAGCGTCGGACATGGAATCTTTACAAGAAACCGGTCGCGTGTTCCTTCGCAACCTTCCGTATACGTGCACGGAGGAGGAAATATTCGACCACATGCAATCTCACGTCGGAAAATTGACCGCAGTGCACGTCTTAGTGGACAAGTCGACGAAACAGAGCAAAGGATTGGCATACGCGACGTTCGCGTTGCCGGAAGATGGCGTGAAATGCATCGACGTGTTAGACGGTGCTATTTTCCAAGGTCGCATTTTACACGTATTACCGGCGAAACGAGCGCCGACGAACGCGGAAAAGAACACGTTAGGCGGCGTCGGGAGGATAACTATAATAAACGACGACAACGGGGAAGACAACGACGACGAGAACGACCCAAAAAACTCTTACAAGAAACAAAAAGAGCACACGCGCAAAGCGGACGCGGCGGATAAAAAAGCATGGAACGCGCTCTTCATGCGTCAAGACACCGTCCTCTCCGCCATCGCCGCGATGTACGGCGTGGACAAAGGCGATTTGTTGAGCACAGAAACCGAAGACGTCGCGGTGCGGGTCGCCCTAGGTGAAGCTCAAGTCATCGCAAACACGAAAAAAGAGCTCGGCGATGTCGGCGTAAACGTCCACGCGCTCGAATCTGCAGCGGAATCGAGAGAAAATGTCAAAATCGCGCGTTCGCAACATTCGATTTTGATTAAAAATTTACCGTACGAATCCGAAGAGTCCGATTTGCGAGAGATGTGCGAAAAGTTTGGCACTTTGAGTCAGTTGGTGTTACCATCGACACGGACGATTGCAATCGCGGAATTTCTAGAGAGCAACGAAGCGCGAAGAGCGTTTCAAGGGTTAGCGTACAAGAGGTACAGACACGTTCCGTTATACGTCGAATGGGCGCCGAAAGACATTTTCAAGACATCGAAGAAGAAGAATGACGACGACGATGATGATGCAACAGAAAATGACGAGAGAAGAACAAAGTTCACCAAAGAAACCTCTAATAAAGACGATGTCGAGGAGGATCCGGAAGAAAAGTCTAAAGTTCTCTTCGTGAAAAACATCGACTTTGCCACCACGGACGAGAGTTTTCTTCAATTCTTTGAAAATCTTTGCAAACGCGCGGGAGGAAAGAACCGAAGACTCGTCTCCGCCAAAATCGCCCGAAAACCAAATTCAGACGGTAAATCTCTTTTATCCAAAGGATTTGGTTTCGTCGAGTTTGAATCGCACGAAACCGCCTCGATATGCTCGAAATTAGTCTCCACCGGCATCGGGAAGTTAGACGGTAAAGTCTTGTCGATCGAGCTTTCGAGGCAGAAAATGTCTCGAGAAACCGTCGAGGACGACAACACCAACGCGCTCGCGATGAAAAAGAAATCCAAAATACCAAAAGGCAAATCAGCGACTAAGCTCGTGCTTCGGAACGTCGCGTTCGAGGCGACCAAACGCGACGTGCAACTATTGTTCAATCCGTTCGGCGTTCTGAAATCCGTTCGCGTGCCGAAGAAATTCGACGGATCGCACCGAGGTTTCGCGTTTATTGAATACACGACGCAAAGGGAAGCGACGGACGCGATGGACGCGTTAGGGAACGCGCACTTGTACGGGAGAAAGTGCGTGATTGAACGCGCAGACGAAGACGAGACTGTGAATACGATGGATGATTCGAACACCAACGCGGCGGTCTTTGGCGAATCAAACGTGGAGAAGTTGCGGGAGAAAGCGAAAAGGCAAATAAACGGAGGATTGAACCAGCGGTCTTCGAAAAGACAGCAGCGCGCTTAGTTTTGTATAATACTAATTGCTGTACCTACTGTAGCTTTAATAACATCTTAATACTCTATTTCTTTGACCTTAAGCTTCTTCTTCTTCGTCTCGTAACGTGCCGAGCAAAATCGTCGCCGGCCCGGATTGGCCGTTTTGCATCACCGCGGATTTCAAAACGTCTTTAATCGTTTCGCTTTCCATGATGCTATCTTCGTCATTCGCATCAATAGTCGTCGTTTTTGTAGTCGTCGTCGTCGTTCGTTTCACGGACTCTTCCACGTGCGACCCGAGCAGTTGCTCTCTCAACGCCGCCTCGTACGCGACGTCGAAATCTTCCGCTTGTAAATCGAGTTCGTTTTGAACGACGTCGTGTTCGACTTTTCTCCTCAAATCGTCTTTTGGATTGTCGTGAAAAGCTAAATCTTTCGTGAATTGCTCTAAAAACTGTTCCGACTCCGGGTCGTCCATCAAAGCGTTCATTAAATCGCGTTCGAACGCGTCGGCGTCGAGTTCCGGCGGCGCAATCTTTTTCTTCTCCTTCTTGGAATAACTATTACTACTATTATTACTACCGTTGTTGATGTTGTTCGCGCGTTGCACTTCTTCCGCGCCTTTATACGTCGCTTTCGCGTTCATAAACGTCCCGAGTTTTTTCCCGACTCGTTTCACGTCCTCGCTGAATGCTTTCTCTTTCTCTCGCCGTTTATCGTCTTTGAGATCGTCGTCGAAATCGAATTCGTCGTCAAAGGCGCTGGGTCGTCCATCTTCGTCGTCGTCCGAGAGAGGATGCAATTCGCGCTCCGCCGCTCGCGCTAAAATCTCGTTGTCTAAATCGCGCATGCCGTCGCGCATCCACTGGTCGCTTTCCGGTTCGAGGTTTTGTACGTCCTCTTCGTCTTCATCTTCCTTTGTTTCTACAACACGTTCTAACGCGTCTTTGAATTGCAAAATCGCCGCGATTTCTTCCGCGTTGAATGTCTTCGCCAAATCCTCGTCGTCTAAACTATCATCTTCGCTGCTCATCAAAAGCTTTTCCAACGCAATCTCCATCCCGACCACTAACTTCATCCCGATATCAAACGCGTTGTGCAAATCCGCGTCGGTTGTTTTCGCAATCACATCCATCGGATACTTTCTCGGCGCGTCGAACTTTGCTCGAGCGAGTTGCGCGTACGCGCATCGAGAGAAGCGGAGCGTAACGGAGTCCATCTCATTCATCACCGCGTCTTCTTGGATGATGATGGAACTCTCCTCCTCTTCCTCCTCCTTTCCCGCGTTTGATTCGGCGGCGGGAGTATTAAAGTTCAAATTGCGAAAATCTTTCGAGCTTCGCACGTCCGCAGGCGTCCGCTCGTAAAACACGCGCGTCGCCAATTGAATGAACGTTTGTTTTTGCTTCATCGATTTCATCCCAACACGTTGCAAAGCTTTCCTCACGCGTTTCGGAAGTAACGCTCGCGCGAGATGTCTGGACGTTACGATCGCCTCCTCGGTTTGATATTTTTTCATCTTGTGCTCTTTGAGATGCGCGTCGATCGCATCGCCTAACCTGTACTTCTTTTGATCAGAAGCTTTAATCAACGCATTCAACGCGTCCACATTCGTCTTCAGCGCATCCATTCTGTCTTCTCTTTCTTCATCATATTCCTCTCGTTCCTCCTTCCTCGCTTCGTCCTCCGGCTCGTAAACGACGTGTACCGCGCCACGTCTAATGAACGTCCTCCCTTCCGCCACGTTCGGTTCCACCCACATCGGTAACACGTGCGCGCATTCTACCAATAAAAACTCCCCGTCGTCGTCGAACATGCGAACGGATGTGTCTTCAAATCGTACACTCAATCGAAACAAGATGTTCGCGACCATCCACTCGTCGTCTAAAGCGTCTCCGAATTTCGTCGATCCTTTCAAGCACCATCTTTTCGTCGCGTCGCAGAACGCACGGGTGAGGTTGAATCCTTCTCGGTGGTAACAGTAAGCGTCGTAAACATCATCTTTTCGCTTCATTTTCGATGATAGTAGTGCTTCTTTCGCTTCAAAGTCTTGCTCTAAATGTTTGAAAATTTCGTTCTTTTTCTCCTCCAACGCGCAAGAAACGTCGTCGAAGTAGATGAGATACTGCACGCAGTTTGGCTCCAAAGTGCGAGAATTATAGTCATTGTCATCATCACCGATATGATTTAGTTTTTTTCTATTTTCCTCTCGTTCGGATGCATTCATTGTGTTCTCCTTGTTAGTGCTAAATTATGAGGAGATTCCCCTTAAGACTTAATTGGTTGTTGTGTGGTACTACCGTACGTAGTATAGTGGTACAATATAGTATGATGATGATATTACAGCAATTTAATAAGTCTCTCTTTCAATTCTTCTTAACTTTGTTCTCTTCCGGTGGATTCGCTTGTAAAGTTTGGAAAAACTCATTCAACGTGCCGACGGATTCGTTCGCGCCGCCGCTCGTACGCACGCGGCCTCGAACCCATTTGCTTATTAAGTTTATATTCTCGCGGTTGTGACAAAACCTCTGGTCGACCAAGAAAATAGCGGCGTAATCGTGTAAATGCCGAACGCATCGACCGAGCGCTTGGTTATACGCTCGAAACGCTTGGTGTTCGTACCATCGATTGCCGTCGAGTAAGTTTTTCTGCGCGCCGTGCGCGGAGGAGTTGAACTGTTTCTTGAGGTTCACTTTGACGTCGCCGAGGTTTGGGAACGGGATTCCGATGCAAAACACCGCCCGCGCGGCGTTGTCTTTAAAATCCAAGCCTTCTGAACATTTGCCACGGAAAACGGCAAAGAGTAAGGAGCCTTTCTTTTTCAAACCGTCTCTGAAGTCTTCGAGGGTTTCGTCGAAACCTCGAGATCCGCCGGTTTCGAACACGATTTTCTTGTGCTTCGAAATCTGCGCGTGGTGTCCGGTGGTGTGGAACCACTCGTCCGAGATCCTCTGGATGAGTTCGTAGGACGGGAGAAACACTAAAACGCCTCCTGGAATGTGTTTGCAATACCGTAAAAGCATGTCGCCTAATCGCGCGGAAAAATCTTGGCCGCTCGATTGTAAATTTCTCCTCGTGATGGCACCGAGCGTATCGAGACTTTCCACGAAGATTTGGTTGTTCGGAACGACGTGCGGGGCGTCGACTTTAATCGGGAACGGAACGCCCAATTCACCCTCTAACGAAGACGTCGGAGATAACGTGCCTGAGGTTAAAATCACGCACCGCGCTTTCTCGGCGACTCGTTCAAACGCCACCGCCGGCCGGAGACACCACAGGGCAAAACCACCAGTCTTCTCGTCGTGTTTTGGTTTGTCCGCTGGGTTGCTGAACGCGTCGTGCGCGAATTGTGCGATGCATAAGACGTAATCGTTGGAGTACTTCTTGAACAAGGAGAATTTTGTCGCGATTTCGTTCGCGAATCGCATGGCTTGCATGCCCAAGACTCCGGTGACTTTCTCGCCTCGTTCCGAGATCATTTGCATAGTTTTCGATTGCTTGGCCGTTATCGTTTGGACTTCTTTCAAAACGGAGTCTAACGTCTCCTCTTCTCGTTTTGGATTACACAACGCGTCCCATAACTCTTCGATTATGACGTTCGGATCGCTTATCGTTCTCGTTTGTTTGTATCGATCGAACTCTTGTCTCTGTTTCATCTTTCTCGAGATCCACGCGGCAATTTGAATCAAGAAGTTCTTCACCGGTAAAGCTTCCGGAAAAGTGACAACCAATATCCCAATTTCGTTCAAATATCTCTCTAAATCTTTCTCGTAGACTTCCACCGACGCGCCTTCTCTGCAGACGTCTTCGATGTTGTGTCCTTCGTCGATGATGATAGCGGCGTTTGTTAAATCGATATCCATCGCCGCGCGAATGCCCTCGTCGAAAATGTAATTATACGGACACAAAACAAACTCGGCATCTTTGTATAACTCTTTCGTGACGTAAAAAGTGCACGCCTCGTGTTCCTCTGCGGCGTACTTCAAATCTTCGATGTCCCAAATGTGCGCGTTTCTCATCTCGTCTAATAAGTGCGCCTGGCGATTGAAATACGCGCACTTTGAGCTCGTCGAATGCGGCGGCACCGCTTTCACGCACCCTCTGGTCATCTCTTGACACTCCTCGTCCGTTTTCTTGGCCGGACAGAACTGTTGTCGAGATCCTAACACCGAAAAGTTTGGCCTGTACGGGCACCTCTTCAACTCTCTCGCTAACTGAGCGATTTGCGAATGCGTTCGCGAACACAAGAAAATTCTGGGAATTTCTTCCTCCTCTCTTTCCAACCTTTCCATCAGATTTTTCATCGATTGTTTTTGGTCGTTATCCATCCTCTCGGGGTCGCTATGTTCGTACTTCTTTCCTCCCGCGTTCTCTTCGAAATTTCCATAGCCCATACCCATGCCCATCGGCCGCATTTTCGTTTTGATGGGTTCAGAAATCCCTTTCCCGTCCAGGCCTAAACCTTGTCCGGGTAAGTGGCCCATTTTCGCTAATAACTTTGCGCCGATACCACCGTCTGGTGGGAGTACGTTTTTCGAGGAGTTGTTGTTGTTGTTGTTCGTCGTCGTCGTCGCAGCTTCTTCTGACTTTATCCTCGCATTATCTTTATCTTCTTTAACTTCTTCTCCCGTTTCCATTTTCACCGTTTCCGCCTCTCTCGCGCCGACAAACATCCCGTTCGCGGTTCTCCACCCATCCGGCAACCCTTTATTCTCCGGCGTCGCCCCAATTTTCGCCCGTTTCTCCCAAATCTGCCTCCTCATCTCCTTCTGAAACGCCAACGACGCGCACAGCAAGGCTAAACTCTTCCCCGTCCCCGTCGGCGATTCCACCAGCGCGTGTTGCTTCGTCTTGAGCGCTTGCAACACTTTCGACATGACAATCTTTTGCGGAATTAACGGCGTCAAGCCTTTCGGAAACGCCACGGGAATCCCCATCATCGGGAACGTGTTCGACGAATCCGGTCTTTGCGTGGCTGGGAGGACGTAATGCTCTTTCCGTCTCTTTCGATGTCCTTTCGCGTTGTTGTTGTTGTTCTTCGCGAGCGAATCTTCTTCTTTCATCATCGTCTGCGCGGAATCTTTCGAATCCCCCGGGGTTGAAAAATCCTCCTCGTTATCTTCTCGTTCTTTCTCGTTCTCGTCGTTGCAACCTCTACTAAACTCTTCCTCTTTTCTCAACAAAATCTCTTTAAAACGCAACAAAATAGCCGTCTTCTTGGCTAAATCGCGATT
>JACLAA010003076.1_pt1 | contig 10362 bp, 4 predicted proteins | sample 8027891 | NCBI WGS metagenome assembly JACLAA01 (sample SAMN15724900, study PRJNA655200) | protist metagenome | isolation source: fluorescence activated cell sorting (FACS) single amplified genomes of... | place: Spain: Blaines Bay Microbial Observatory, Mediterranean Sea | collected 2016-01-19 | reverse complement strand
GCATCAAGGTGCCTCTGGGATCTTCTCTTTGATAATTACACTTCTGTTAATTATACCAACTCTTCCCTATGGGCTAATGCGATGGTTTTTGGATTATATACCGATTGAATTGAGTCATCTGGTTCCACAGCTTAAAGAGGCTAAAAGTGCAGATATGGTATTACTATGGTAATTCACGCCAGTGTATCGTGCGTACTAAACGCAACAGGGCATTTAGAGGTTGCTTGACCCTTGTCCGCTATGCGCATGGGCAGACCGACCTTTTAACTCGAAATGTACCTAAAAATAGAAACCTGCAATGCAGAGCGAAATAGGGAGGTCTATATGTTTCATTTATGAGGGACAGTTTTCTCGAGGACCGGCACATAAGGGATAGAACTCAAACTCGAGGTTGAACTCAGACTTGCCAGTGAACAAGCACTCATACGAAGAAGTCTTGTCACTGGCCGCCGGTTTGTCACCGTCATTTTCGAGATTTTTAGGGTGTTCAAGTTCAAGTTCCCTCCCCCTGATCATAACAGCATTTATGAGATTTGTTACTCTACTAGTAGCGACACCACATCGGGCCACGAGCACGGCCCGGGCCCCGGGGTGTCTCCTAATCTGAGATTCGAGTTCCCAGCCTCTTGGCCGGCGCCGATTTTGGCTACGGGGTCCCCAAGGGTCCCTTTGTACGCCCCGTGACCGGGGTGGGGGGAAGGGGTCACTTTCGCGGCGAGACGCGGTCGCGAAGTTGCCCATCTGGCAAGGAGCTGTACCTCTTGCATCTGGGGCCTAACGTGCGGGTATTTTAGGAGCTCTGGCCCGAAAAATCAAAACTCGCTTCTATGCTGGTAATTTGGTCTCCCAGGGGGCCTCGGATACCTATGGCGTGGGGCGGATGCGTAGGCGCGGCCGGGTACCCGATGGGCTGCCAGATAGGTCGCCGACGCGGCACGAAACGCCACTGGCGCGACCTTCGCAGGCCACTAAAATTTCCAAACCTAATAGTTTCGCTTACCCGTTTCAGTCACGTCCTAGAGGGGTTCCCAGGCCCCCTCGGCTCGATTTGGCGGCGGCCAAGACGTCTAGTTATAGAGATACGGCAAATTTGGGGTTTGGTGTCACCCCCCGTCCACGAGCTGAAGGGGCATTTCGCGTTGCGCGATTTTTTAGCGTTTTTAGTATTTTCTGCCTTTAAAATGCGCGTCTATCTCGGCCGGATCGTCGAGTTAGACCGCGAACCCACTTGCGAAGTGGGCCCGGAGCTCGCGATCTATCGAAGTGTCACGGTCACGGGGTGCGACGAGCATAGAGGCCGTCGCGGCGAGCAAGCAGCCCCTTTTTCATCAGCAGCCTTTCAATAGCCCCTCCCCGCCGCGATTTCGGTTGCTCTGGGGCCTCGCAGCGTTGGATATCGTAGAACGTTTGCGGCTGCCCGTGGGGCAGTTTTTCATGCGTTCGCAGCCCCAAAATTCGTAGAGCTAGCCCCACCCGCGAAACGCCGAGACCGTCGGATCGGCCTCACGCGACGCCAAGACGGTCACGATGGCGCATGAACTTGCCCGTAGCTTCGCCCTGTCGTGCCCGGGCAGCAGGGCGTACACTTTTTAGCAACCTCGCGACGAGATTTTGTGCTTACGAAAGCGGTTGGCGGCGTTGGCGACCACAGAGGCCGCGGGACCACACGCTCTCGCCGCAAAGCAACGCACTGCCAGCCTAGGTGCCAATACGCACTCCCGAGGCCCGCGCTGCCTCCGGCGCCGCTTGGGGCAGCCAACGACGCGCATTTTAAAATGCAGACACTACTAAAACGCTAAAAAAATCGCGTAACTTCGCCGTAAGGCGAAATGCCCCTTAGCTCGCAGTCACGGTGTCTAGTCTGGACTCTGGTGCCCCCCCCATATGATACTCACTGGCAGGCTGCCAGTGAATTTTAAGGACAAGGCGTGCCGGTCATTACAAACAAATGTACTACTGACCTGCAGTTCTAGGCAAACCTGTTCGCCTCGATAACACAAACCGCTCGGCGTGAGCCTTCGCTGCTGTCGTAATGTATGTATGTATGTATGTAATGTATGTATGTATGTATGTATTAGAGTCGCGGTCCGGTAAGAGTTTCGTTCTGACAAGTGATTCTCCTCGAAAGATTCCCCAGGATCTTCAAAGAAAAAGGGCAGGCTTGAAGAATATCGCATAAAGCGCCCCCGGGACCGTCTTCTATCTGTTATGTCTCCTTGTCAACGCCAACCATGCTATTGGCTCTAAGTAAATGGACGATAGGCACTGCTAATTCATCAGCGAGTGCCTTGGCAAGCCAATTGAATTTGACACAGCTTCGTTGGGTATCCAGGCTGGCCGTTATGTGAGACAAAAGTGGATCTGGAGCAAAAAACAATTCTTTTCCCATGGCCTGGGTCAATAGGGCATCTCGAGGTGCGTAAAGCTGTGACAAGGGGATGACTTTGCACGGAGGTGTGTTACTATCGATTATCTGCGAAGATAAATGAGCTTTTGCGCGTCTAGTACCGAGGAATTGATCGTTTCTGAGGTAAGGCATGTTTGGGTAAAGTGGAAGAAAGTGACCTTCATCACATTGAGATTGAGTTAGATCAGCAACAAGAGAGTCAATGACATGCTTCATCTCAAATGCAATATGCATTGGCGCTTCATCTATTGTATTCAAAGGAGAACTTCTGCACCACCTTTGGATCTTGTTGCTGGCATGCGCATGCTGGTGACTACCAACAAACCATTCGGGAATATGCTTGTTGATGACATCACTGGCGCACAGAATTCGAGAGACCGCAGTGTCAGCAAAACACTCCCAGGGTAGCACATGAGCTCGCTCGGAGCAGAGAAGTGTGATAAACGACCCGTTCTCATCCTCAAAAGTAGTCAAAGCTGAAAAAAAATTGTGCGGAAGCGCAATCATATGAGCGATGCGCTTGATGATACACCTCCGATGTTCAACTCTATTCATCCTCACCTTCACACGCCGTGTACCTGCAAATGCGCCGACAAGAGAGGCAGAAACCGCGTCGAGACCTTGATTAAATTGACCAAAGGTGATCATGTGGCGCCAACCAAGATGCGGGGCATAGACAATTAAAGAATTGGCAGCGTGGATCGCGTACGCAGCTGGTGCACAACAAAATTTCGCGATTGTGCAATCTGCAGACCAACGGCGTAGACGACGCATCCCAGCAGCGAACTCACGAAGAGCACCACGGTTTCTGCCTTGTAATTCGTAGAGGTTGAGGTTGCCTAGGCGATGGTGGCTCACGTTTGCATGCATTCTCACAAGACACCTCCAACAAGCAAGGGAGTCAAGCGCATGGTGTTTATGGTTTCTATGTTGGCTACTGGCATTATGGTAAGTGACAAGAGGCCAGGTCAATCTGCGACGCACATCACGCTCAAAGATAACAAAGATGTCAAAAAGCATGAGATTTTCATCTATCATTGCTCTATCTGCAACCGCAGCAAGAAGACGGAGCAAGCGCTCAAATATCAGTCGCAGATTTGCAAGGACAGTGGAAGCTGCAATAGGAACCAAAGGGACGAACAAACCATCAACGAAGAGTCGCAACAGTATTTCCCGTGCCTCCCACCAGTGGGCTATGGCACTTAAAGGATCATCTTGAATGTATCGCAACTCTGCAACGTTGAGGTAAGCATCGAGAAGAAGAAGAGGTTCACTTATCACTGCGGCAAGTTCCAGTGCATGGTGTGCTGCTACATCAATTTCATCAGCACTCCTTTGTTGTCCCTTTTGTTGCATGGTAGTTTCTGCAAACACTACACCAAGGCTAGCTGAGGCAAAAGCTGCAGCGGCATGTGCGACACCAAAATAGTCGTCGATTGCCTTAAAGCATTCGAGTGCTTGTCGGTACCAACGTGGGGCACCGACCGGATCACAAAAATTGTGAGACCGGGAACAGAGTGACACTTCATTGGTCACGTTTAAATTTATTTTCCTTCTAGTAGATGCATTGACGATGTTTGGTTGGTGTCGGTGGAGTACAGCGCCACAAGAACCATCAACGCATGAAAGTGCTTGTGTCGCCTCAATTTTTATGGCAACCTGCGCCTGACCCTGAAGCTCATAGAGTGCGCCAAGTTCATACAGCCCTTGCACGGATCCAACACGAGAAACTACAGACTCAACAGCAGCAACCGTGGGGCCAAGTGACCTCCATGCCATCTTAGGTTGTCCGCCTAACAACGCTACCTGTGCAAATAATTTACCAAGGTCGACACCTTCTTCACAAGAAGAGACACCCCTCCCCTTAATGGGCATCTCCCACAAGAAGTTTGGTTGGTGAGTTATCGTGGGGCTTGCCAAGCCAGGTAGACGTTGGCGAAGGCGTTGAATTCGCCGGAGGGCAGTGTGCGCACTCACAGCCTTTCCACAAAGAACTTCAGTTTCAGTATAGTGCGATAAACTGGCAATGCGGCGGCGACTTGATGCTGGCCTTGTAGTTAACACCTGCCTTAGGCAGTGCGACGCAGAAACGGGGTCACACTGTTTGGCTAGGAGATGAGTAGCAAATGATGCAGCATGCTGTATTGCAATTTCAAATTCCTGTGATGTAGTGTGTGTTATATGTGTTGTACATAGCCGATGGCGTTTGGAAAGAGTAGTGTCAATCTCCAACAAAGCGTTGTTCACAAGTCGAACGTCACATGCGTTAACGTGCTGCTTTACCAGCAGTTCGGTCGTAAATTGGAACTCGTGGATATCTTGCGTCACAATTGAATCCATGGCATGGTGATTTGTTCCCCAATCTGCTATAGGAAATGTATTTTTATTATCTTGCTCACACTCGAAGTGCTGGTACAGGTCCGCAAGGACAAGTTTGCAGTGCGTTGAGCCAGTCCTATCATCACTTTGACGGGCAGCTATGACGCATAATTCACGTCGCAACTTTCTTCTTTCATTCATGTCATTGCGGAGTGCTAAAATTGCCACGCAAATGTCAAGGACTAGAAGTGTGTATGCATATTTTGCTCGTCGGTCAAGTGCTCGTGCAAGAGCTCTGAGTGCTGTATACCCCAGCGAACATGATAGAGTAGAATAAGCTAGTGGACTTGCATGAACCCTTGATCGATTAACATCAAATTGAAGTGCATGAGACGGGAGATCGACCTAGATATAAATTGAGTGCATGGGTTTTAAAATACATTTGCTCTGGCTCTAGGCTGGCTCTGTGGTTGTGTGTTGGTCTAAAACACACGTTGCCTCGAACAGCAACATTTCAGCAATCCGAATTTCCTGCGTCGCTGCATGGGGACTCCTATGACCGCGCCTGATTTGTTTGCAAACACCCATGGATGAAACGGCATTACGAGAACCATAAACACCTTTGAGATAGCTGAGGCCAAGAGCAAGGGAAGCCTTAGCCCGCGGCAAGCTTGCCGGGGGCAGTGCCGACACAAGAGAAGCCAGTCGTCCTTCAACAAGTCGAGAGGTCGGCGAGGACAATTCACCCCCGCACCCAACAGAACTATTATCGCAATTTGTATCGCAGAATTCCACTTCCAGGCTACGACGTACAGAGACAAAATCAAACTCTGTTTCGTCCAGCATCAAATTTTCTCCGGTTAATGGCGAAAAGCCGATGGCCTCCATTCGCAAATCTGATAGGGCAAGGGCCTCCAGCTCCTCAGCAGCAACAAAGAGAAGTTTCCTACGAAGCGTGTTTGCCATGCCAAAAGCTGATGCTATGCCAGACCAAGATAGCGGTGGAAGTGCAGAGCACCAGCAGCCAGTGCGAAACTGTTGGGGCTTTGTTGTTTCACGTCTGGTCCATTTGCAGATAAATCGACGCACTGGACGTACATGGACCTATACTTGCGACAGATCGACTGCTTCAGATAAAAGCCGGACACTGTGCTGCCTACGAGTGCTAGGTGTGCAATTGCCTCGTCGACTGTTAGCCTGCTTCTAGCTCTAAGCACAATGTCGACTATATCATACACCAGCGCTGAAGTGCCGCGGCGAAAAGCAGCAAGATCACTGGCGTCGAGAGAGAGAATGTCTAACAAAAGCGGAATCTCATGACGAGTTGATTTGATGATTTTTGCGGCACACAACTCGTCAAAGCGTTGAACAAAACGGCAGACTAGACGACAGAGGCGTTCACAACACTGGCGGCAACGCAAGTCATCATCCAACGTTGTAGGTCTATTAAGACCATCACCAAAAGTTAATATCCGAAGTGTGGCTGGTTTAGCCATTGTTGCATGTTCCAGACGATGGAGAAGAGCCTTTATTTGTGCCCCACAGTCACGCCAATTCTCGTTGCAGTATGACATTTCTGCTGCGCGCAATGCCTGTTCCAGTGCAGTTTCTTGACTTGGTGAACGCTCTCGCTCTATTGTTTCTGTGACTTTTAGTGGTGAGGGTCGTGCCACAACCGCCGACGTGTAAGAAACTTTAAGGCAAAGGTTTCGCAGCCAAGTGATGGTACATGGAGCTGACTCTGGAGCTCTTGGATACGAGGAGATTGCCGCCATTTCTGCAAGTGGAGCACAAGCAACCTTGTTATTTGATTTAGGTTCGGAGACAATATTTTGCAGTTGTGATGATCTCAAAATTGTGCTAATACATCTGTTGAGGTTACGACAACAGGTTCTGTAATCAGCGGTACGTTGTCGCCGGTAGGAAAGATAGGCTGAAAACAGTGTCGGTTGTTGGGGCATGTACTGTGTGTCTTGCTTATCTTTGAAGATGGTTGCATCCGCAAAAATATGTTCATCAAGGTACTCGAGGAGCGAGTCAACTCGAGGCGACGTGCATGAATGCTCATGGGTGTTTGGTAGGGCTGTACCAGGTAGCGCAGATTTTGGTTCTTCAGTGGAGATTGCAGACAGGGTATTACATAGCGCAAGTTCTGCATCCCAGTCTTCGTTTCCCGCTGGGCTCCCCGAACTACCCGAACCGCCGTGTATTAATTGGCTTGACTCAATCAAGAAATTGTTTGTCAGTTGGTCGGGTTCAAACGAAAAGTCGGCATCCCAGCAGCGTCCTCCTGGGGGGGTCGCCCTGGCCATTGCGATGCGTCAAGCCACCATTCTCAGGAGATTTCTCAGCCAAACATATACCAGGCCTGCGGGAATAGACCCCAAAACCGTCAAGCTATCGTAGCACAGGGCTCTGGAGCACGGATGAATTTTAATTCAAATTTTTTCATGCCTCGTCGCGCTCACGCGCCCACAAACACGATGGCAGGGGCAAAGCGGTCCGGCACTCAAGCTAAAGGGGAGCGCGAAACCAGGACCCGAGCTGAGCGAGTCTGGAGGCAAGGCTAGAACCGGGATGGCTAGTTGTGGTGATGAGGCCCTCTGGTGTGATGAAGGCGCTGCCCCCTAAATCAGGTCTATAGCTAGTGCTGCCGCACACTCGATGGATTTAGGGCGCAACTCGAGAACAAGAGGCTTCAGGCCCTTATGTATCCCTGCGCGGAGTTTGGAGAAGCGTGCGTTGCAGGAAGTGGGCCGTTACAGGTGCGACTTGCCGCTTATTGCCGCCGTTCGGGCCGCAGTGTCGGGAATCATCGATTATGACCCCGCGCCGGTCCCCGGGCCCGTGGCTTCTCGCAGGAGCCCCCTCGAAGCTCTCAGTTCATCCTGCGTCGACTTCGATGCGGCCGCCGCGGAGCCGACGATTTCTAAACTTTTCGGGCGCTTGAAGTTGTCCGCGGTGCCCCAGGTGAACCCACCTTTATTTGAGCTGGGCGGTGCCCGCATCGCGTCGGAGAGCGCATCGATTGTGGTGGGCTCAAGAGCGAAATGGCCACTCGCGAAATGTGGTGCTGCCGCGCTCTTTTGTGGCGTCACGGTACCGCCTCGGTTGACCCCTTGGGCTGCCCACGGGCGCATTTTGGCTTCGCACGAGGCGAAAAAAAGTTCGCGTTTATCGAGTTTCACGGGTTTTAGACGCCTTCTCCCCCGGAGCCCGGATGAGCACATTTGGCTGCAGAGTAAACTAAGGCTAAAGATAAATCACTGGCGATTGAGCCCCGGAGTCCATCCGCGGGAAGACGAGATTGAAAACCCTTCTCACCCCGGAGTCCATCCCCGCTATCGAAATAACGACGCGTATTTTTAAAGAAAAAAGGGGCAGCGTCCCGAGCGACGTAGGAAAGAGGGTTATGCCCCTTTGACGAAGTAAATGAGGGTCGGGGTCTTTATGCACCAGGCTTCAGGCCCAGGTGCGGTGCCTGTCGCGTTTAGACCACGCCTCCCGAGCCGCTAACACGTCTAGGTACCTTTGCGCCGTAAATTCGGGTTTACCCTAATTTCTCGGCGCGGAGGAGTCGTGGTCTGTACTCGACAGGTGCGGTGCGCAGGCCCTGAGGTCCTAGACTCTGAGTTTGCCAGTGGGCGTAGAGCCTAGAGTGAACCACATACCCAGCGGTCCGGCCAACCCTGGGCGGATCATCACTGCCCGCGGCACCGTGACTCAGGCCCGGGGTAGTACATCATCATAGCCGCGGCCACAATCCTCACTGGCAAGCCCAGTGCAGGCCATTCACAGTCATCGTGATAGTAGCCTGAGTAGTCCGAGTCGATTGGCCTGGTCCGGGCGCCGGCGCAGCGGCAGCCTCAGGTTGGGCCTGAGCCAGAGCCTGAGCCTATCATGGGCCTCAGTAGCCTGAGCCTGAGGCGGCTAGCGGCCGCGGCCCGGGCCTGACTAGTAGCCCCGGCCCGGGCCGCCAGTGACTCGGAGTCCCGGCTCGGGCGCGAGTTGCCTGAGAAACCAAGTTGCGGCAACTTGAATTGTTAGCCGGGGTCGTGGGGGCGGCCGGGCCCTATAGTAGTACAGGCTCGTAGGCTGGGTTACCGCAGTATATCATGTACAAGTGACTTCATAGATATATGCGTCTGTAACGGCGTAAGTGCAAAACGACTACATGATCCAAGTTATTGATCAAGACTTAATTTCATCAGCCCTCCAAGAGGGCACACAACTAGTAACGTCAGATGACTCGGGGATTAACGGTGACACTCTTGCTGATATAGCGGCGAAGGCAACCGAGTTACGACTATCGTTTAAGAACGTACTAGAAATCGATAATTTGCAAGGTTTCCACGCTCTAAGGACTTTGTGCTTAGATAATAACATCATTAAGTGCATGAAAAATTTAGATCATTTGGTGAACTTGACCTGGCTTGATCTTTCATTTAATCGCATCTCAAAAGTGACAGGCTTGGACAGGCTGGAGAAGCTAACAGATCTATCATTATTCAATAACATGATATCTGAGGTCAACGGTCTCGGTCGGTGTAAAAACCTGCACTGCTTATCTCTGGGCAACAACAACATCTCCGCTCTTAAAGATATTGTTGAATTGAGATGCTTTCAAAACTTAAGGCTACTTAACTTGGAAGGCAATCCTGTATCAAAAGAGTCCTCGTATCGCATGTGCATACTGGCTTATTTCAGTGAGCTCGCATATCTTGATTACTCCATGGTGACTAGAGCGGAGGTTGTAACGGCACGAGAACAATATCAGGACGAGCTTCTGGATGTGGAAGAGAAGGAAAATCTCCAAGAAGAAAAAAACAGCAGCGAACTCGCCGCTATCAGGCATACACAAAAGCTGGCGGATGCTAATCTGACCGTAGTGCAGATTATATTTGATGATATGTTTGCTGATGATATCGAGATCTTAAAATTGAAGCATTTTCCCGGGGTAAGCAGTATTATGAATTCGTTTCAAAGCGAAGTAGAATCCGCCTCGGATGTGTTTCAACGGGAAGGGTTGGCAAGATATCAACTAAAGAAAAGAGAAGAAAAGCAATTCGAATTCGCACTGCGTCAGTTACGAGCGAAATATGCCAACGAGTCTATTGATCTGGTGACAAAGTTTGGACGTATTAAAAAGAAAACTCTAAAGAGTCTGGCTCTTAAGCAGAATATTGAATCATATGATCTTGACCCACTCCGGGTAGCTCTCAGGAAATTGATTAGTTTATTAAAGGACCTTGAAATGAGGCAAGTTGAACAATGCGAAGAACTAATAGGCGAGTTCGAAACAAAATATTTTGAGATCAAACAGTCTTGTCTGGAGGGTCAACAAGCTTACTTTAGACGCCTCGAAGATCACGAAACCAATTTCATTCGTATGCTCTCGCTTTTGGTTGGTGAGCTTTTGGACAAAGCAGCCAAGGACGAGTTACCAGATGACTTGCCATCTGAGATAAGCTCCTTACTGACAGACAGAGATTCGTGCATGAATGCAATCACTGGCTCCCATGACATTCACGTAGGAAAGTTATATCGTCGGGAGGACGAAGCAAAACATAACGAAGGATTATTGTTTAAAGGAACTCTACGGTATTATCGTGATGAGGAACATTTAAGGAGCAGAT
>JACLAA010004976.1_pt1 | contig 10363 bp, 13 predicted proteins | sample 8027891 | NCBI WGS metagenome assembly JACLAA01 (sample SAMN15724900, study PRJNA655200) | protist metagenome | isolation source: fluorescence activated cell sorting (FACS) single amplified genomes of... | place: Spain: Blaines Bay Microbial Observatory, Mediterranean Sea | collected 2016-01-19 | reverse complement strand
GTTACTACTTTCTGGGGACGCCTGATACGCGTCGCCACGGCGTGCCGCGCCGCCGCCGGGCGGGTGATCTGGAACTGCGTGTACCAGGCGAGGAAGCACCTGCGCGGACCGATGATGTTCTAGGACGCCCGAAGACGTCCCGTGTTGGTGTGGGGCTCGCCAGAACCCGGCGAAAGGCCGCAAAACCCGGACGTCGAATTCCGAAGCGCGGCGCGTCGGAAGCCGAGAAGGATGATGAGAAGGGCACCTCGCACGCCCAAAATGGCGTAGCGGAAACGGGACGCGGTCCGGCGAACGCGACGAGTCGCGAGCCGGCCTGAGCGAGCCCGAGCTTCCAGCCCGCGAGCGGTACGCCGCGGACTCGTCACTCGTCGCAAAAATGGCTAATCGCCCGGCGGCCGGGTCCGCGGCGCGGGCGCGGCGCGGGAGGGCTCAGTAGCCTTGGGGGTTGGGTATTAACGGGTTCCTACTTTCTAGAGGCATCGTTCTTGGTGGCTACAACTCAGGCGTACGCCGCACGCTAGATCAGTACTAACAGATGCAAACATAAACCTTATGTCCAAGCAAGCAACAAGGGGGGTGGAAAGGGATTCGAATTGTCAGAGGTGTATCCTGATCGTCGGCTGCGCAGGCCCTCTACAAAAAGGGCACCGGTCGACGCGCTCGACGCACGCGCCGCAGACGGCGTGGCCGCAGTCGACAAACGCAACGGATTTGGAAGCCGAGCAGCAGAGCGCGCACTGGGACGCCTCGTCGCCGCAGCGCGCCCGGTCGACGACCTGGCGCTTCAGTTCATCCCCCAAGTGTTGGACGCGCCGATCCAGATCGGCCAACGCATCTAATGAAAGCGGCTGCAGCCTTTGTGGCACGAAGGCCCGCTCGCAGGCACTCAGCGCCGTTCCCGGCGTCAGTGGCGGCTCGACTTTTGGCGGCGGTGGAGGAACGTCATCAAAGGCCTCCAACGCGTCCAGCGCGTCCACGAAGACCTCACCATCCCTAGCGCGTCGTAACTGCGCTCTAGCTGCCGCGTGGGCCGCTTCTGCTGCCGCTTGGTTTGATCTCGCTCGAGAGGCATCTCTAGCGGCGGCGGCGGCCGCCTCGGCCACGGCATCAAAGGCCTCGGCCGCGTCGCGCGCTGATCTTCGAGCGGCTAAAGCGTCCGCTCGTGCTGCCCCTGCTCGTCTTCTAGCGTGTCTCCGCGCCGCGGCGGCGTCGGCTCGCGCCGCGGCGGCATCGCGCCGCGCCAGAGCCAAAGCCGTCCTCAATGAAGTGACGTCCATCTCGTCCTCGGGCTCCTGCGCCGCTCGTCGTGAACGCCAGTTGCCGCACCAGGTGGCGTCGGCCTCGATGTCCTCGCTGACGACACTTGCTGGAGACGTCGGCCGCACTCGGAATGACACCGTGCTCCCGGCGGACCGCGGCCGCTCTTCGTCGTCGATGGGGACGCAGCGCGCGCTGAAGGACACTGCTGATAGAATAGATCTATCATCGTCGTCCTCGTCCGACTCTTCCAGGCCGAGGAGCTCGGCAAATTCGGGCTGCAGCGAGACGTGGAGCGTGGGCCCGTTCCTCCGCCGCGACGGACAGGGGAATGAGGGTGGAGTTTCACCAACAAGAGTCGCGAACTCGGTAGTAAGAGACAAATGGATGTTCGCGTTGACGCGCCGGCGCGGCGTGATGGGGTCGAGGCGATGCGCCGGCGGCTGCGGCAGGGCGTCTAGAGCGGCTCTTGCTACAGCGGCCGCGCGCGCCGCGGCGGCGGCCTCGCCCTCGCGGTTATACCGCGGCAGCGGCGGGCCCTCTCGTCTTAGCGCGCGCGGCAGCGGCAGCGGCGCGACCGCGGGTCGCGCCCCGGCCTGCGCCGCCAGGGCCGCCGCGCGCGCGGCGGCGGCGGCCTCGCCCTCGCGGCGGATGGTGCGTGGGAGCGGCAGCGGCGCCGCACCAGGTCCTGCTAATGGAGGTTCCGCCACCTCCCAGACCTCGTGGGTTGGCGCTGCCCCCGTCGGGGGTGTAATGGGGCGCGGCTGCGCCATCGCGGCGGCCATCGGCGCGGCCCGTGACGGACGGAACACCTGACGTTCAGGTCCGCTCCTCCGCAACGCATCGAGAGCACTTGTTTACGTATTGGCTCGCTGAGCAGCGCTCGCCGGTCCTCCCCTCAGGATTAATCTCCCTTATCGTCGAGTCTTTCTGGGCTTTTTTTGTAAAACCCGCACCAAAAACAATTTTTTCTTAACATAGGGACATTCCGGCCGGAGCGAGAGAAAAAGCTATAGTCAATCCGAGTCTTCCTTCTTCACAAATTCGTCATGCCACTTGGGACGTAGGAAGAAAGAACGAGTGAGTTTTCGCTTTTGCTGTTCGCGCTCGCGTCGAGAATCGGCGGCCTTCTTCGCGGCAAGCTCGCGCTTGCTCCTAGCGAGGTATTTAGCCGGCGCCCGCACCACAGTGACAGGGCTTGCATCGCGCGGGGGCGGCAACGGCTTGCCCGTGACGCACGACACCAGTTGGCCCCAGTGGACGAGATCATTGCCAACCGCCCATCGCACCTCGCCCTCGTGGGTCCCCTTCTTGGTCTTCTTTCTCGCCTCCCTTTTCCGCTTCTTCTCGGCCTCGTTCTTTTGGGCCTTGGCGGCACGCTCCGCGCGCTTGCGAGCCGCATCGTCAGCAAGTTTGGCGGCGCGAGCAGCGGATTTCATAGGCTAGGTCAACGCTGCGACGGCCGCTCGGAAACGGGGGAAAACCAAGGAGGGGCGGAAAGCGAGGCCGCGCAAAATCGGCCAAGCCCTTAAGTCTAGCGCGGTAGGGGACTCGCGCGCAGCGGCGGGGCTGCTCAATTAGGTGCGGCGCGAAGGTAATACCCTCTGGGACCACACGGACGGACTTTTGGCGCAGCCCGTGGCTTGCCGGGAGCAGCACGGCGTGTCCAAAGAGGTCCCCTCCTCACACTCGGGCGGCTCTGACCTTTTTGGGGGAGTTTAGGAAACAAAAGCCCTAACTCCGCAGCTACGCATAACCCGGCAACAAACCCACGGAGAAAGAAAGGACATAATAGACGGACGTTAGGCTGAAAAAAACGCGGCAGCAAATGGGCTGCGTCTCGCTGAGAAAATGCCCCAAAACCATGCAAAAAGCCATGCGATCGCCTCTGTTGGCGTCGTTTCAAGCCGGTCGGGCCACCGCAGCGTCGAGTATCATCGTACGTATGGCCACCGACGATCTGAGACAAGCTGGGGCGGCAACGGCCCATGAGATGTCGGTCTATGTGTGGTCCGCGTTCTCGACGTAGACGCGCGCGAGCCGAATTCGCCACCAAACAAAAGCGAGATTTTGGCTCGGACCATCTCAACTACCACGACAGGCATCGCTGAAGTTCTGGGAAGCAACGGTTGCGTGGGCGCCGCAAGCCAGAAATTGCGGAATCGTGGACACGCCGTGACGCGACGTACGAAGCTCCGTTGCAGCCCAAAACGGGGCTACCGTCTCAACATTATGGAAGCTTTCGCGCACCAACAAAGTGGGCAGCCCCGAGTTGAGACAGGTGCCCGATTATGCCCGCTTCCTATAAGTGGGATTGTGCTCTATAAACCCTCCCCTGGTAGAGGGGAGGAATGTTTGAAGCAACTAGTCATTTCCCGGGAGGTAGTCGTCCAGGGGCAGCCACGGAGAGTCTCCAAGTGAATTAAGAGATCCCGGGAGCTAGCGGCCTTAAAGACACTAGCAAGCCAAGCAAGCCAGGCTGACCAGCTGCTGCAGCCGCTGTGCAGCGTGAGTTGGTAAGATCTGGACTCTGCATTCGTTATAGGCAGCCTCCAAGACTCGTTGCCCGAGCGCTCGCGACGCGTGGTCGTGTGGAGACTGCACCCAGAGGCAGGCTGCAGCCTGCACACGCTGCACTTGACCGCTGGCGCGTGGTACGTGTGCAGACTTGCAAAACGCTGCAGCACACAAAATGCACGCCCTGCTCCCGCTCCTCGCAACGACAGCAGCCCTCTCCGCGACGACCACGCCCGCCGCCAAGCAGGGCAACGAGGCCGCGCTCGCAGCCGTAGCGACGCCGTTAAAGCCATCAAATGATCTAGGCCAGGCCCTGCTGCGCGACGGCGTCGCCCGCGTCAATAACATAGTTGACAAGGACGCCTGCCGCGAGCTACGAGCAAAAGTAGAAAAATGGCTCGCCGTCGAAGACGCAGTACCGGAAGACGCCCGCTTCGTGCCCGGGACGCGGCTCTCTTTATCAACACCCATGCGGCTGTCCTTCGCGGGTAGCAGAGCTGATCTACTATTACCGATCGAAGAACCAGTAGTAAGCAATGTCGCCGCGACGGCGATCCGGGCCTGCCTTGCGGGTGTCGAAACAGCTCGCACGCTGCTCGACGGCAATGGACCGCTGGAGGTCGTGGAGCTCGGCGCGCTGACGGCGTCGCGCGGCGCGACGCACCAAAATCTACATAGAGACACGTGGGGCGGCATCCCCAACCGCGTCGTGCTCTTCGTGGCTCTGGATGAGGTCGAAGACGGCGACGCCGGCGCGACGGTCTTCGCCGACCGATCTGATAATATCAAGCGGAGCGCTCCATTCTCTATTGGCGACGTCATCGCCTACGACGCGTCCTTATTACATTTCGGGGCGAAGAAGACGAGCGGCGTTGAACATAGAGCGTTGCTGTACTGCGCTCTCGCGCCGGCGCCGGACGCCGCCACGCAGGAAGACCTCATAAAAAAATCGCCGGCCTTGATTGCGGCGCCGCGCGTCGACGCCGCTGCATTAGCTGATTTGGCCTCCTTTACGACGTCCACCGTAGACCTATCAAGGTGTCGCATCGCGTCGGACGGCCGGGGCGGCCGGGGCGTCTACGCCGCGCGCGACCTGCGGCGGAACGACGAGCTCGCGCGCGTGCCTTTTGATAGTATTCTGGGCGCGGAAGCGGCCGCGGAGGCTTTGAACGCGCGCGACTTCGCGGGGCCGCCGCAGTGCCTCCTGGCCGGCGCTCTCGCCGCGGCGTACGTCGGCGTCGCGTCGTGCGAGCGGTGGCGGCCGCACGCGCTCAGCCTCGACTGGGGGCTTGGAGGGCGGGACTCGCTGCGCGACCACCCCGTCGAGCGGTGTCGACGCGGCGAGGTCGCGGGCTGTGTGGAAATCAAATGTCGTCACCCCACGCCATCGACGCGATGTTGTCTCCGTAGCTGTTTCCACACAGGTCGAGGGCGACGCCCTCCTGGAGGACACGCTAAGGCAGCTGACCGAGGCGGCGGGCCGAGTTTCTAGACTCGCGCCCGTCGATGATGACCTAGCGTTCCGCGCGTGTCTCCTCGTGCTGACGCGGGCCTTCGATTTGAGCCACTTGCGCGACGGCCTGAACCCGGCGCTCGCGCCCGTCGCGGACCTCTTCAACCACCCGTCATCCGCGACGCTGCCCGAACGACTGCAGAGTATATCAGTGTCAGGCCTCGCCGTGCAGTCGACTGAAGATGGAGACGACCTCGTCGTCCGCGCGCCGCGGGGCTACGACCCGCGCTGCGGCGACGAGCTTTATAATTGGTACGGCAACGCCGGCTACGGCCACACCGGGAGCGTCGAGGCGTGGCGCGAGGCCGAGGACAAGTTCTACTACCAGTACGGGTTTCGCATGTGGTAATCGTTCGTCTTGTTTAATCTTAACACAAGTTAGTCCTCCTTGGCGACGCGGCTCGGCGCCGCGAGGGCCTTCCGGATGCCCTTGACGCATCCTTTCGTAATGGCCACGAACCAGACGCTCGACAAATACAAGAGCAACAGGATCACGGCCGGGTGGAAGACGAGCTCGAACCACGTGCATTTTTGGGACGTCTCTGCCGGGTCGCTCTTGAGATCGGAGTACCACACCCACAACCACACCGGGAAGTTGACCATGCGGAACGGTACGTACGCGATCCAGAGCATAATACCGGAGAGGAAATGGAGCAACGAATCCGCCCCTTTCTGCCCGCCAAAGAGTTTCGCAGCGGTAATATTGTTGAGGAACGGCGTCGAGGCCTCCGCGCACAGCGCCAAGCACGCAAAGAAGGCGCAGCGCTTCGTCGCTAAGCCACACCCGATGGCCACAAATGACAACAGGTGGTGGGCGACCATCATGAGCTGCGCGCTCCGCCTCGCTCGCAATTCGTAGGCCGACAACGGCACGTCGACGGCCATCTTGGCACAGTAGAGTAAAGAGCACCATCTCGAGGTAGACGTGGCGCCGTGCCAGCGGCTCTCGAGATCTCCCTTCAATTCCAGCGTCGCTTGGATCGCCAGGTAGGCGATGACGGCCCAGAACGGCGTCAGGAGCAGCCGCTCGCCGGCCTCGACTCGATTCTCCAGGGTTACGGTCTTCCTTCGCTGCAGTGTCTTCACGTCGTGGAGCGGCAGGACGCGCGCGATCATATGTGTTGTTAATGACACTGCGATGACGATCGCGCACGCCTTGGCAAAATCCTGCTGCAGGGCTGGTCCTATCTCCCAGCTCGGCGGCGGCGGCGGCGGCGGCGCAGAGCTGAAGAAAGGCATGGCTGGAGATGCAAGAGACTACGAATTCGATCTCTTTAGCTGATTGAGCTGTGAATTACAGCCCAATGGCCACACACGTCGAGGCGCTCTCCAAAATCGTCGGGGGTCCGCAATCGGGCTGCAATGGGCGCAGTCGTGCCCGGAAAGAGCTACTGCACGTCTCTTCCACGAGGTCAAGTGCCGTCCAACCGCCGGCGGCACCGCGCGCCCACCGCGCCCGGGGCGGGCCCAAGGAGCCCACACTCGTACCGCCACGAGTCCCGGGCCGGCGCCGAAGCCCCCGGACGCGTCTTTTTTTGCGCTGACGTGGGGGGTCAAGGACAACGCATCGATAAAGGCAGAACAAGCAAAGGGAGGATACTGTCTTAATTGGGCCCGCGCACGCCAGCAGCCGCCATGAAAATAGCCCAAAACCGCAAAGGGCATTAAAGGCAGCCAGTAGGGGCCGCCGCGCTACAAAAAGCGCGGCTGCCCCCGGCACAACAAAGCCCACAGGTCGCACTGGCCAGAACAAGCCACTCGAAGCGCGCGCGACCGCGACGCGCGATGGGCAACTTCCTGCAGAAAGCGCCCGCGGCGCGGCCGCCGTCGCCGCCGCACAGCCACGCGCTCGCCTCGACGCCGCTGGACGAGCTCGCCGCGAGCGCGCACGACCAGGGCATGAGCGCGCACACGATGCAGGCGACGCTGCGGCTGCTCATCGTGGGCCAGGCGCCGATCGAGCCCTGGAAGCTCGTGGGCGAGCCGCCGCGCGGCGTCTCGCGGGCGACTTCGTTACGAAGCCTGACGAGCATGCGCCTCACGCCCTGCCCCGTGGCGCTGCCGCGGTCCTGGCTCGCCAGCGCCGCGGCCGGCGTGACGATCGGTGTGGAAATCATCGCGCCGTCCTCCACGCCATCGACGCGACGCCTGCTCGATGGCGTGGCCGTGGCGGTTCCTCACCGCTGCACCCGACGCACTGGTTGATTTCCACCCAGGTGACGATCGGAGAGCTCGAGGAAGAAGAGCAGCCGCGCCGCGGCCTCACGTTTTTGTTAAGCGGGCTGGACGACGAGGAGCAAATTCATGTGAGGGCGCTGGTGTTGCGGGCGCTGTGCCACGTGCAAGACGTCGAGACGACCCAGCTCGCCGCGTTAATAAGAGCGCGAAAACGCCCGGGTCAGCGGCGGCCCCCGTCCGAGTCAAACCTTGCCGGGCTCGTGCAGAAGCGCCGCCGGCAGGAGGAGTAGCATGTGCCTGGAACGGCACGTCTACTTGGCGAGTCCCACGCCCCTCGGCGTCTCGCGCGACGCGCGCCCCGTGTCGCCAAAGGTGAATTCATGAGGCACCACTCCCCCTTAATCGTGTTGTTTCTCGTTTCTACAAGTATCCTTACTCAGAACAGCGTCTCGCCCCCCTCGAGCTGCTCCAGGTACGCCTCCGCGTTCGGCCAGAGGTCGGTGGGCAGCTTGTCCAATAATGAGCCAAAGGGCGAGTTCGGCAGTAGAAATTCATCCAAACACACCTCCAAAAACACGTCCCGCTCGACCTCCTGCACCTCGAACAGCTTCGGGTCCCACGGCGGCGTCCAGACGCTCGTCTCAAAGTCTTTGCTGTACCAGAAGTAGGCCGCGTGGGGGTCCTCGGGATCTTCCGCCCTTGGGACATCAAAACCCTCCTTGCGTTTTTTCGGCGATTTCATCCGAGGTAACGCCTTCATCTTTCGGGTGGTCTCGAACGAAGGCTCAATACCCCTCATTAGTTTAGATAGTTGAGGTTCTTCATCTGCAGGTTGATTGATATTAGCGACACCATCCACCAATTCATGTCTAACCCATAATTCCCGGAACGACGTCTCGATGCGATGCGTTTGTAATTTTTTACAGTCCTCGAAGATCCGCCTTATGTCATTTTCCTCGACATACGGATCTATCTCCCGGATACAGGCGTCGAACGCTTCAAAGGGCATGGCCGCTACTAATTCGGGCCGTTTCTTGCCATGTAAGTCATCGTCGTCCATCGACGCGCGTTCCTTCATTATTTGAGCCATGACGTCGCCTTGTTGCTGGAGATCATACAACGGTCGTCGCGCATCTCGCAGCGTGTAGTTCTTGGCCCGTTCCTCTTGTACTAATATAACATCCTGCGACAGGATGCCGTTGTCATTGGCAAACCTCATTTCTTCCTTGACTCGGTAGAGGTTGGCATGTCGCGCGTACAGAAACTCCAAATGCGTGCGCCAGTTCCTCGACGTGGTCGCCCAGGTGTTGTGGGTTAACTCGAGTAAATCATCGAGATCGATGCACTTCGGGTTCCGCGATACCGAGGGTGGAGGTAAATTCTGCACTCGGTGTAGTAGTTTCGCGCCCTGGTCCGGCAGGATCGGCTTGAAGCAGGCCCGCATCACATCGACGGCCTTCTTCCGGTTAATGTCGATCTGCTGGTCCTTGTCCTGGAGGACCTGCGTTGTGTGTCGACACTGAGTCGCGGCGACGGCGTGGGCGCCAGCGCGACAGTGGGCCGCCACGCTCGACGCCATCGACGCGAGGTGCGTCCTCAGGGCCGCCGCGACGCCATCGACCGCTTGTGAAGGCGCCCAACCCATCGAAGCGACGTGAAAGGGACGCCGCATCAAACCGCCTCCGTGAACTCGTTCGCCTTGCGCAACGCCACGAGAATCCCGAAGACGAAGTTGCCGTCTCGCACGCCATAGACCGGCGGCCTCGCGAAGTCGCCCATCCCTAAATATTCGCCGAACAGCCGCACTCGCTTCGACTCGTCCTTGTGGTACGCGACAGCAGCGACGAGCTGCGTACATTGCTCGTCCGCCAAATTCTGCAGGCCAAACTTCTTCAGTAAGTATTTGTGGGGAAAAGCGCCCAATTCCACCCTTCGCTTATGGTTCGCGTCGCACAACTTATCATACATGAGCTTCTCCAGATATAACGATAATATGAGTCGTAACGTAGCTTGCAACGACGGTATCCGTTGGGAAGGGGGAAACTCGCACATCTGCTTCCGCAGCAACAGAGGCATCGTCAGGCCTTCTTCTGTCGGTTCTTCGACGCGAGGCGGCGGCAGGGACTTGTTCACTCTGACACCTTCTACTTTAATAGTGACGTGCTGGCAGCCGACTTCGGTGGACGGCTTCTTTTTCAGTTTATATGATTTCGAGACCCGGAAGTCGTCGGGGTCGACACTGGCAACTAAACCCGTCAGATCCCTGAGACCATGTTTGAGTGAGTCGTGGGACCGTTGGCACTTCGCCAGGATCTCGTCCACTTCGTCGTTCATCTCGAAGACCCCTTGCAGCCTATTCTTCGCTAATCGTTCAATTTCAGCCAACGGATACGCCTCACCGGTAGCAGGGTCCTCCTCCGTCATGAGCTTCATCCTTTCCGCTTTCAGAGCTTCGTACCGGTCCCCGATGTCGTCGACGTGGCCCTCCACATATTTTCCGACCTGCTCCCTCAAGGCACCTAGTTCTTCGTTCAGAGATTCCACCAAGGACTTGTTCGAGGCGCACTCCGCCTCGCGTTCTCGCAGCGTAGCCTTTGAAACAGCTAGCTCGTACTTGACATCTGCCAATTGCCTCTCAACGATAGACAAGCTCTTCTTCGACTGCTTGATCAATTCTGAACGCTCCTTCTGACTCGAGACGATGGTGTCGTGGACCTTGTCCGCTTCAACTGACAATTTCTTCACGAGCTCGTCCTCGCCGAGCCACACTTTACCGAGCAGCTTCGACAACTGGGGAGAATGAACCCTTACTTGCCGTCGCAGCTCCTCGAAGACCGCGGCATGCCTAGCTCTTTGAGTCCTCACGCCCTCCGTGACGGAAGCGGGCTCGTCGTT
>JACLAA010003765.1_pt1 | contig 10368 bp, 6 predicted proteins | sample 8027891 | NCBI WGS metagenome assembly JACLAA01 (sample SAMN15724900, study PRJNA655200) | protist metagenome | isolation source: fluorescence activated cell sorting (FACS) single amplified genomes of... | place: Spain: Blaines Bay Microbial Observatory, Mediterranean Sea | collected 2016-01-19 | reverse complement strand
CCTTGCATAATATTACTCACCTAATAATTAAGGCGTGAATTATATATATATATGTCATTTTGGGTCGCTGCTTCAGTCTAGCTATCAAATTTCGTGATTTCAAAGCAAGGGAACTTCTCACCCAGGCGTGATTTTTTGTACCTCCTATGATAGGTCTATTAATTCAATAATTCAATTATTCGTACGTTTCGAGGAAACGTTTTATTGTGATCTTCGAGGCGAGGCAGGCGCCAACAATAGTAACACACCATGACTCTTCCTACTAGCGTCTTGTTCGCATGTCCCCATGACGCGCGGCACTCCCGGAATTTCGAGCCAAACGATCTCAGGAGCAAAGTTCCAAGAACAAGAATCCTCCACACTAACAGTAATTTTAGTACTACTTTGCTCGGCGCCACGCTCTTCGTGATACCCGAAGTTTAAGATACACGCGCGGTCTCGAGTGATGGGGAACTGTGCGGTGCAGTTTGCTCGATGCACGTCGGTGAAGAAATCTGTTACCGAGGTTTACCTAGTACGACCGAAAGTCTGCACAGCAGCGAGCGTCCCACTTTCATTAAGTCCAGTTGACTCGGATATATGCGTGAGAGGACTTATTGTCTCCTGGGTATTTGTATTCGAGACGAGCCTTGATCCTGACCTTATGCGAGAAAGTCTCTCGGAAGCACTTGTCGCGTATCCCATCATCGCCGGTCGCGCATCTCTGAGAGCAAGAAGGTCTTTGAGGATGGAACTCGATATAATATTAGAGGACGCCGGCGTTGCTTTCGAGTTAGAATCATCAGACCTCACGAGAAACGAGTTTGTAGGCGAAAAATCCCAACACACACACCTCAAAGCCCAAAGGCCTTCACGGTTCTTTTGTGACTCCGTTCGCCCAATACGTGCCTTTCATTCCGCTGTTCGGTGCTCTGGAACTCTGATGGCTTCCAAGCTCACAATACTGAAGGGCACCGGCAGTGTGCTCGGAATATCATGGTCGCACTCCATCTGTGATGGCAATGCCATGATGACTTTCATCGATTATTGGGCCTTTCTGTGTAGGCACAAAAGACATAGTGTACTCGCATCCTTGCGAACTCTTCAAATTCCGTCACATGACAGACTTGGAGTCGTCGATTGTGCTCGAGGGAACGTTAGGCCGTTCCCGGCAATCAGAGGTGCCCAAGACGAGCTGCAAATTTCCCTTAGCGGTTGTGCGCTGAAACTTCAAGCAGCGGGCGAGTTTGCGAATATTGCGATGACAAGACTCGCGCAAGAAAGAATTTATTTCTCCAGCGCAGATGTTGCAGCAATGAAGCGAGCGTTTCACAACCACACGGCCATCCATCTTGGTGGTGAAGGATATTTGAGTGCAAATGACGCCGTGGTGTGTTTCTTATGGTGCTTTCTCCGTCGTCTGAAACGATACAGAAAGGATGCCGCAAATGTTTACAGCTATAAATCCTGTCTATGTATGATCTGGAGACAACTAATGGCCCCGAGCTTTGATTCTGAACGGATTGACAACTTTGGATCTTTCGCCATTCAAGCTATCAATATGCGAGGCCGAGAGATTTGTGGATTCAATCCTGAAATGTTCGGGAATGCATCTATGATGAGCGTGTCAAAGTTGTCAGAAGATCGTGTGTATCCAGGAGCGATGCTCAGATCTATACGATATTCTGTAATGCGTGCGAAAAACACACCAAGGGAACAGCTTCGAGGAACTATACTTGGACTAGTTAACTCGTGTGATGATGAAGTTCTGCGCCTTTCACTTTATTCTTTGCAGCTTGCAGATTCATTCAGTAGCTCATGGCAGTTTCCCTTGTGGAAAGTGGATTTTGGCATCGGCGGCCGACATGATCTTAAACCGCATCCAGAGCTACTTAAAATCTCTGGTATCAACTATCCACACTCAAGGCCAGTTTGGTTCTCTGGAACAGTTTACCCTCAAGCACCATTCACATCATGTGTGGTCCCTCAAGAAGGTGGACGGGATATATGCGTCAACGTGACGGTCCCTGCAAACCTCGTTGACATACTGGGCGAATACGCATCCGGGGTGGTCGCAGAGCTGCGCGAGATCTAATCATACTTATGGCAACAAACAGCGAGTGTGTGATCAAGATTTTCAGTCACATCAGGAGCATTCTGCATCAGAACGACACATAAATAGCATATCGGCTCAAATGTTGTTCTTCAGAGGTTTCTGCTCCAGACTGCCTCTCGCCATTTTAACGCAGCTTGAAAGAAACACGAGGATGTGTTTGGCGCAGAATACTTCAGAAATTTGTTCAGCGAATGATCACATAAACTTTATGAACGATGGTAAAGCATCAGAAATTCGTCTGAGTGCATTTACAGCCTGGGTCATGCTTACCTCTGGCCCTACATTTGCGAGGGCCAGTACCTCAAGGCCTGTCGATGTTACGCTCAGATCGCGTTTGTAAACATCATCCAAATTATCGACCAGCATTTCTTTAACTTCGAGGCTGGCATTCATGGCAAATTCGATAAGTCCAGAGTCTACATAGAATTCAATTTTGAATACCCCGAGTTCACCAGCAAGTGTTCGCATGCGGTGAAAGTTTATGGCTCTCATACTTTTTGTATCCGCTTCACCAAAGCAAGTCTCAAGTGATTCGGTCAGCCGGTCAATTTCGATACTGTTTCGGGCACGTGTCAGCATTTTGCCAGCAACTTTTCGAGCTTCTGGAGTCACCAAGTAATTGACACTGAGCTCAGGTATGTCCGGAAAATTTGGCGTTCTGACTTTATGAGAAGGTATGGGGTTCAAACGAAGTTTTTCGATTTTTTCTAGTTGTCTGTAGAGAAGTTCAAGATAGAGATCTGCGCCAATACTGTCCACCTCACCACTTTGCTTATCGCCAAAAATCGTTCCGACACCACGAATGGTCATGTCGCGCTCTGCTAACTTAAAGCCTTCGCCGAGGCCACAGCACTCCTCTAGGGCTAGAAGGCGCTCTTGAGCTTCTTGCCGTATCTCCCCAAATTCTGCGTGAAACATATACGCATAAGCCTGACGGCCTGCGCGCCCAACGCGGCCGCGTAATTGATACAGACTAGCAAGACCAAACTGTTGCACTTCTTCAATTACTATAGTGTTAACGTTTGGAATGTCCAATCCAGATTCGACGATGGTTGTGCAGAGCAGAATGTCAGCTTCTCCTGAGGCAAATGCATCCATGGCGTTGTCAAGATGTTCACCTTTCATCTGACCATGCACTTCAAGAATGTTGAGCTTAGGGAAAAGCTCATTTAGACGGCTTCTTGTTGCACCCATCATTTGTATTCTTGGAACAACATAGAATACTTGTCCACCCCGATCGAGCTCAAATTTGACAGCCTCGCGGAGAATATGAGGGTCGTACACCTGCAAAATTGTGTGAATCGGGCGTCGTTCGGGTGGTGGTGTTGTGACGAGAGATGCATCACGAAAGCCAGCGATTGCCATGTGTAACGTGCGCGGAATAGGGGTAGCGGATAGCGTCAAAACATCAACAGATGATTTAAGCGCTGAAATTTGATCTTTGTGCTTCACACCAAAGCGTTGCTCCTCATCTATTACGAGCATTCTGAGTGGCCCGTACATTTGAAAAGGCAAATTCAGCAAACCATGGGTTCCAACGATCACATGCGTATGACCAGCTTTCCAACGATTCATTATGGCTTTCCTCTCTGCATCGTTGACGTTTCGAGTAAGCAGCTCCACACGAGCACCAAAAGGACGCAGACGGGCAGCCATGGTTGCGGCGTGTTGTTTTGCAAGCACGGTAGTTGGTGCAAGAACGAAAGTTTGTCCACCTCCCGAATATACCAGAAAGACAGCTCGCATGGCCACCTCAGTTTTCCCGAAGCCCACATCTCCTACAACAATGCGATCCATGGGCGTGTCGCGGCGGGTGAGGTCCTCATAACACTCGTTTATGGCAGATGTTTGGTCTGGAGTGAGCCGATATGCAAACGACTCATCAAATTGCTGATACATCTCCTTCGAAGGGAGCTTATAAGGTTGCCTCATGCACTTAAGGCGCTCCAGGTGGATAAGCATCTGATTCATCACAAGTTGTCGGATGTGTTTTTCAGTATTCTTCTCTCTCTGAATCCATCCCTTCCGATCCTGAATTCGAGACAGCTTGGGAGGCTTCACTCCAGTTTTGATGGCACCCGGGGATGCAAATCTATAAAGTTGACATCGAGCTTTGTCGGGCCGAATTTTGGCCGTGCCATCTGCGTATTCAATAAATAGGTAGCCAATTCGAGAAGATTCTACAGAGGAGCCAGCCCCGTTGGTTGGCTCATCTGCCGAAATAGTTCTAACGCCGAGAAAGCGTCCAATACCAAACTTGCGATGCACCACGTATTCGCCTGGAATCAATTTGAAAGGATCAATACTGTTGTTGTCTGCAAGTCCTGTCATTTTCTCTCTGAATCCGTTTTCGCCTTCTGCTAGTTTGGGGACGCGACCAGACAATGTTTTTCCGGTGATAGTAGGATCATCTACGAACGAAGTCGCACTCGAAGAACCTGTGCTATTTTCCAAAAGAGCGGATGAAATATGCGAGAAGGGAGTGACTACATCAATCGATTTCTGGTCTGTAAACCTACCACGCACCCTCGCTAAACCACGGGCACGTTTTTCCTGGAACAATCGCCTTACCCTTTGTCCAGGAGTTTCCTGCCCATGAGCCACAGAATCATTCGGATTGAGTGCGTTTCTTTCCGCCGACGATTTAACTTGCCTCTCGTCATGAGACGTCACTGCTATCTCGACCATATCAGTTGCTCCTTCTTGTTTGACAGGGGGAGGAAAGTTCTGAACAGAGTCTCTCTTGTCCTGCCTTTTTGAAACTGTTGTGGTGGGGGGAATCTTTGGGGTTGCTACCGACGCGTTTACGTTTTCGTCGACAGTTGAGCATATTTCAGACGCCATGGCTTTGAATTTGTCCAACGCCTCTAATTCAAGCTGCCCGCGCCCTGGGACCAATCCGCTCTTTTCATCACGGCTCGTGGCGGCTTCTTTGACCTTTTCCCTAACCTTCAGTCGCCGCACCGCGCGTTTCTTCGGTCCGTGCATGGGCACAAAGTCTTCATGTGAAATTGGGTCTTTGCTACCTTCTATAGCTATCTGTTGAATATCTGATGGAACTTTGAAGCTGGAAGAAGTCTTCTGCGAACCGGCTCTTCGATTTATGGCCGGCAGATTACTCGTCGATTTGTCTATGTCGCCGCCTTGGTAAGAACCGGTAACTTCGTGCGCGCGTGCCGGCCCGAAAGTCTGCCTAACACCGTTTAAGGGCGAACGCGCATGAACGATCATATTCCTGGGTAGACGTAGACTCCATGATATTTCGAGACTCCGGAAGGTGGACATGTTTTAGGTTGCGGTCCGCGTCCCCATGCATGTCGTCAAGAGTATGCTTCATGACCAACTACGCAAAATCGTGAATAATAACCCGCGTGACATTATCATGTACCTTCATTCGTACCTTCATTCGAAGGTACGAACGAACGAAGGTACATGAATTCATATATCCCGTATTACCTTTATTTATTTGTACATATGAAGCAAGTAATAATAATAAGATAATAATAAATAATATAAATATGAACACCTTCGTTCTATATATTTAAATGAAGATGTGAAGGTGATTATGTGATAATAAATAATATAACTATATATGAAGGTGATAATATAATATTTACACTAAGATTACTATTTATATTTACGAACGAAGATAATACGAAGGTAATAAACATCTCTCCATCCAGGGGCGATTACAGGTTGGGTTTTCGGGTTGGGTACTCGACCCCAGGTGGATCGGCACAGCCTATCTACGAACGACCTTGACATTTAGATGGATATCTGGACTCTCGGACTCACAAGTGCACGAAATGACAAAACTCTTCTTTCCGAACGTACGAATGAAGGTACATGCATACATGAATAGTCGCCTAACTACACATGATACAGACACATGTCGAGCCGCCGACATATGAGCAAACGCACATCATCGCTAAACCATCTTCATTTGACGAATTAAAAATGAAAGGTGATTAAAATGATTTGAATGAACGGAACGAATTAGACCGTGCTTCACTAGACGATACCAGGTGAGCGTGACATTTTTTTGCAAATAAGACTCGAATAAGTTACTATCATATAGGCCAGTGGGGAGGAAACAGCCAAAATTTTCATCAAATTTTTCATCGAATTTTGGACAGTTTTAACCGTCAATCGGCGGTTTGATTTCCGTTATAATCTCGCGTTTTGAGGGCGATGGGAGGAAACGAGGCAAATGTTGAGACAAAACAGTGCTGGTGACCGCCGTCGGCGTGCGTGAGCTCGCGCCACTGACGTTGCGCTCGCCGCTTTTCGCGACAAATTGGGATGGCACTGCATGCGCCGCTTGTTGCGAGGAGTACAGCGACGCGGCATTCGCGAGCAGAATCGCCCGAGCGCCTGTTTGCATTGGATCCTGTTTGCATTGCCCGAGGGCGCGCGGCAAGTTGCCGAAACCGGCCTCGAGGGTCGGTCAACAGACAGGTCGGACACCTCTTTCGCGGTCGCCGACGCTCGGTACGGCCGCGGCCGGCCCTGTGACGCCCGCGGGGCGTGTTTGGGGGGCGTGACGGACGCCTCGAGACGTTTTTCCCGGCGAAAAACGATGGTCGGTTGACGCAATGACACTCAGCGACAAATCGGGGACTGACCCGGAGAGGTAATAACATTTACCTTCGTAATAACCAGCCTCAAACTCATACTTCATTTGGCGCAGCGCGATTAGCTAGACTAAATAATAATAAGATTATTTTAATCCACCGTATTCCAGTCATAAAGTGCCTCAGAGCCTTTGACTTGCTGATAGTTTGCGCAAGTTAAAAGGAGTTTCCGCACATGACGACGGCTCGATATGATCGACAGCTTCGGATATGGGGTCAGCACGGGTAAGGTTGCAACAGTCTTCGTTTCTTTGCTCCAAGTTCCCAAGAATCACGGGGTGATCAGTTAGGAAAGTCACGCCACATCTTATGAACTCCAAACTTTGTCGCCGTTGTGAGACTCTGAAATTGGACAGATGAAGCTCGAATGCTCCAAAGTGTGCTTACTAAACTGCAGTCCAATTGGAACCGAATTAATGAAGAACCTTGTGCTTGGTGGCATCGGGTCCTTCACACTCGTAGACAAAGGAGAGGTTGACTCGCGCGACTTGGGGAAAAACTTCCTGCTGACTCCAGCTGATCTCAAAGAGGGCAAGGCGAAAGCGATAGCTTCGCGCCTCAACGAGCTGAATCCTTCCGTTGCTGGCTCGTTTGTCGATGAAGATCCGGTGGAAATTATTGCGAATAACTCTGAGTTTTTCAGAGGGTTTTCCGTCGTGATAGCGACACAAATACCACTACAGACAGTTGTTGTACTTGATGACGTATGCCGCGAGGTAGACATTGTATTGATGGTAATTCGATCTCGTGGTTTTCATGCTACTATGCGGATTTCTCTGGCGGAGCATGTGGTAATTGATCCCAAACCAGAGGTAGTTGCATACGATTTGAGGTTGTCACAGCCATGGCCAGAGCTCTGGGAGTTTGCGCGGCAGTTTGATCTTTACTCCATGGATGACACATCACTCAGACGCGTACCATTTGTTGTGTTACTGCTCCACGCCGTGCGTGATTGGAAAGTCGGCCATGGCGGAGATCTACCAAAAGGTTCAAAAGATCATGACGAATTGAAATGCATATTGAATGCAATGCGAAGGACGCATGACGAGGAAAATTTCGCTGAAGCACTGGATGCAGTTCGGCATGTTTGGAAGCCAAAATCAATGCCACGACATATTCAGCGTATTTTAGATGATGATGCGTTAGATTTAACTCAATCAAGTCCCGACTTCTGGTTTAAAATCTCGGGTTTGGTCTCCTTCCTTAAACAGAATGGTGGCGCGATGCCACTTGACGGGAATATACCAGACATGACTTGCACAACAGATGCATATATCACATTACAACGCATCTATCGAGATAAAGCAGAATTAGATGCAGAGCTCGTAAGGGAACACGTGCAGGCGGCTTTGAAACGGGCTGGTCGAAACGAAGACGCGATAACAATTGACGATGTTCGTTCATTCTGTAAGAATGCATCTCAGGTAAGAGTTCTGCGTTGGCGCACCTTTTCTGCAGAGGCTACATGGCAGAAAGGCTGTGGCGCCGAACTTTCGCGACACCTCGCCACAAATGAAACTCAGTTACATGCAGCGATATATGTCATTTTTCGCGCTGTAGACATATTTTTGGAAAGGCACGGCAGGCAGCCGGGTGTTTGCTCTGAAACTAACCATTTTGATGCGGGTCAGGATGTCATAAAACTCAAGGCGATCGCTGATGGGTTGCTCAGCGAAATTGGTATGAGTGTTCGTGTTGGTGTATTGGATGATCTTGCTGAAGAGGCTGTCAGGTGTGGAGGGAGCGAACTTCACACTGTGGCCAGCATGATGGGAGGGATTGGTGCACAGGAGATCATCAAAATTGTCACACAACAGTATGTGCCTTGTGCAAGGACCCTCATTTACGATGCTGTCAAATCAACCATCGTTTCACTGCTCTAACATTTTAGTCAAATATTGTCATATCATACGATAATAATCATACCAGGTATGGGATAAATATTCTGGACTAGTTTTAGTTATTATGCGAACGAGTTGGTGAGTCGCGTGATTTGCGTTGGTATTAGTTGAATGCGCATTGAAACCATGAAACATCCCGTTGCTCCGAACGAGGTTGACCGGGCAAAAACTTCATAAGGCAATCCTCCTTCGGAACAATATTTCGATTGAATGGATTGAATGTCGGTTCTCTATGCCGTGAATGTTATCTCATAAATTTTACCATCTGATGAAAGGACATAAGGTGGCGACCCGGCAAGGGCGCGAACCCTAGCCAAAGGCGAGCAGAGTGCTCCATAGAGGGGCGGACCTTGCAGAAGTCTCACTCTTCTGAAATCAAGCTTACTTTCCAACGCGCGCTCTGATGTCACTTTCGTCCAGTTTGGCGTGTGTTCAACGCAAATTTTGCCGTTGCTCCCGATTTCCCAGATTTCTACTCTTCCTTGATTTCGGTGAGGACTGCGTAAAGCGAGATACAACTTTCCCAACCCTGCAGTTGAGCTAAAAAGATTCGAATGATGAGCACCAGATGGCAGGTCGACATCCATCCACGATAACTCAACATCTCTACACCCCTTCAATACCAATGCGGTCGTGATCAGGAAAGAAGAGCTGGTGTCAAGTAAGATCACTCGGCCCAGTGAATCAACTATTGCACATAAAGACCCACGTGGTGCCGGATATATGCCAAGGACGCATCTCGGTGGATCAACGAACGCAGAGCACCAGATGCCTGAATTGTCACAAGGGGTACTCTGCATGAGATCATCTAGAGATGTAGATGATACATTGCTACTGGAGGTACAAGCGGCAAACACATCAACTGTAGCACTTTCCATCACACTGCCAGCAGTTGACATGGCACCAACGACTGCCCCTTTGAAAGTGCGACCAGTGGGAATGCTTCTCGCAACCGTGCCTGTTATATCGATGACCCCATTGAAGATTGCTGAGACTGTTGCTACTGCACTTGATGCCGTTTTCGTGGCGAATGCAGCGGCTGCTCCAAGCGCACTTTTCCCAATCTTCATGTTCACAATGAGGGAGACTATCCCAGATATTCTTCTTGGTTGACCCCAAGTACCTGCAGTGAGAAGGCCCTGGGTAAGTTTTTGTGACGCAGTAGCACATCGTTGACTATAGAGGGCTTCGTCAGAAAGTGAAGGAAGCTGCCAACCAATACAAGCTGCATCTACTACTTGTGCGAGCTTTGACACATCCAAACTTATCCATGTTAGGGGATAGTCCAAAATAAATCTTTGCTTGCTGGTCCACATGGACTTGGCCGCGGACTGATTCCAAAGGACAGCTTTCCGAGTGATAGATCTGAATTCCCTAGCATCCACGTGAAACAACTTATCGTCGAGTACGATGGAAAGGTTTTCTAAATACTCATCGGAAAATGGGTGTCTGTAGTTTCGCGCATGAATGGCAATAACTTCGGATCCTTCAGAGGTTTTCGTGCTGTCACAGTTCAACTTGTGTGACATTAGACAGATTGCGGACGGCGTGTATATCAAGATCCTGCCGAGACTCGTTCCTATCACGAGATAAAGTTCAAGGGCAAGGGATGAATCGTTTTCCATCTCACCACCTACTTCTCCCACCGGAGGCGTTGTGTACCCAACCCAAGTTATTGCCGTGATGTGCTCTCTCTCGCTGCAGTTATTGGTTGTATCGCATACTGCTGCAGTGCGTA
>JACLAA010006850.1_pt1 | contig 10379 bp, 6 predicted proteins | sample 8027891 | NCBI WGS metagenome assembly JACLAA01 (sample SAMN15724900, study PRJNA655200) | protist metagenome | isolation source: fluorescence activated cell sorting (FACS) single amplified genomes of... | place: Spain: Blaines Bay Microbial Observatory, Mediterranean Sea | collected 2016-01-19 | reverse complement strand
AGACTCGACCACAAGTTTGACTTGATGTATAGCAAGAGAGCGTTTGTCCACTGGTACGTCGGAGAAGGCATGGAAGAAGGCGAGTTCTCCGAAGCGAGAGAAGACTTGGCAGCTTTGGAAAAAGATTACGCGGAAGTCGGCGCGGAGTCTGCGGATGGCGAAGAGTACGAAGAGGAATACTAAAAGAAAAGAGAGAGAACAACTGGAAGAGAAGAGAAAGCGCAAAAACGCCGGAGCTTATTGTGAGACGTTGCCGGTCGGAAGGCCAAACTATATACACACACACACACTATATCATACTAACTTTGCTTACTCATATATATAATTACATAAAAATACGACGAACAACAGTATAATAATATACATCCCGCGCGCGTGTTCTCGGATCCTTCGTTTTAGGTAAAATGCAGAATTCATGAATTTTTGGCATTTTGCGGATGCTTCACACAAAAAAATGGAGGAACTCCAACTCCTCCTCTCATCGCTTCAACCTCCCTCGGATGAAATCGTGCACGAGTGCACTCTGATATCTGAATATAAAGATTTAGATTCGTTGGGGAGGGAAAGAGGAGAGATTATTGTCGCAGAAAAGGAAGAAGAAGAAGAAGAAGAAGGAAGGATTGGTTTGTCGACATCATCATCATCGTCGGAGCGAAGAGAAAATGTGCGTGCGTTTCGCGCTGATTTTCTCTCGAGTTTAACAAAAGTGCGAGAGAGTATTGGATCGAATTTGATCGAGAGAGAAGAGCTTGGAGTGGTGCATTTTGTGGATGAAGATGAAGCAGAGGTCGTTAGGACTCGTGTAAAAAAGAAAGTATTGATTGAAGTGATAGGGGATGATGAAGAAAAATCCCCTAACAAGAAGAAGAAAACATGCCAAATGTGGAATGATTTTGCGCTGTTATTGTGCGGGATGATGGAAACATCGGATGGAATTCCTTCGTGGTCGAGTAAGCAATGTTCTGATAGAGCGAAAGAGATGCTAGAGGAGTGCTACATGGACGGTAGTAATAGAGGTAGTAATAGTAGTAGTGACGATGACAACGGGAAACGACGTGCCCCTCTCGCCTCGGACGCGCTCGACGGCGAGCGGATGTGGAGAGATTTAAAATCGCACAAAAGTGCGCCGGAAAAGGAGTCTTGGAATACAAAGTTGGCAGATAAGAGGGATGCGAGAGCATTTTATGCGAGCGTGCAAGCGTTGAGTGTGTTGGAGCACGTTCCTTTTGGGGAGCATACGTTTGAGCGGTTTACCTCGATCGCATTGAGAGCGTTGGAGTTTGAAACGCTCGCGACGAAACGTGTTGGGGCACGCATTACGGAGAAGCTTTTGAGCAAATGTTTGGAGGTTAATGTTAATGGAAGAATTGTTCGCGATACTCGAGGAATTTCGAAAGCCATGTTTGAGCAGCTGAAAAGAAATATGGTTGGCGCAACATCCGCGCTTTTTGCGCCAACATTGCGAGCGTTCGTAGCGTGCGCAAAAGTTCGTAAACACGAATCGCAATCATCGTCGTCGTCAGAAGAGGGTGCGGAATGGCGATATCACGATGCAGTGCTATCGCAAAGCTTGGATTCAGTCTCCTTGCACGTGGACGATTTTAACTTTGTCGCTCCGCTCTTGCGAACAATTCCTGAACTTTGCTCGGAGATGAAACTACGCATCGTTGGTCGATACAAATCATTAATTCCTTCTGTATTAGCGTGGTCGAAAGCCCCGTCGAACGAAATTGCTCTGTTAGCGCTGGAAGCGTTACACGATATCCTCCAATGGACGTGGCCGCGAGCGTACTCGAGGTGCGAAGAGATTTGGGAGAGCATGAAAATAGCTTACGACGAAGGTCCGAGAATTATCGAAGAAGAGGAAGTTGAGAAAAGAAGACGCGCGGTGGAAAATGTTTTGACTGTACTAAACGCGGCGTGTGGACCTATATTCACTCATATCGTGGTGGAAGAAAAGAAAACCGATGATGTGAAACTTCGCGCTTTTGTCGAGAGGCTGAAAAAATACGAGGGTGATGGACACGGGAACCCTTACATAGGTTTCAAAGAACTTAGCATTAAACCAAAATAGATCTCTAATAGATGTAGGTAGTAATATAGATAAATTAGATACGTGACTAACTTTGAACGAGACGGAGACGTAAATGCGCGCTATTTTTTGCCAACTTTTTATGCTTCTCGAAAAGAGTTCGAACTTGTTCGTAATATTGCTTGTGAATGGCCTCTATCGTTTGAGACGTATTGGGTTCTATGGAAACTCCTTTTCCGATTGCGTAATACAGCGATTGTCGAGTTGGAAAAGGCGTGAAATATATTCCAACTGGTATAAATGGGAACGGAAACCCAAAATATCGATACGACTTTTTCGATATGAATCGTTTGAATATATTTCTTACTCCGGAACTTTCTCCGAAAGCGACAATTGGTATAATTCGAATCTTCTCCTGATAATCGCTCGCTACATTCATCGCAATCCGAATGAACCCTTTGTGTCTCATGCAGATGACAACTTCGTCTTCATCTACTTTTTGAGCGTGCTCGCACAACTCGCTTTGGCCTCCGGGAACAAACATAACTGATTTTCCCTCGCCCAAACACTTGGAGAACGATTTTCTAGAGACGCTTCGAGCGCCGGTGAAACTAAATATCTCGCGAACTATGGGTATTTTAAAAATTATCGACGCCGCGAGTGTGCACACTTGCCTGTTTGGAAACAAACGTTCGAAGGCCGGGTGCAGATGTAACCACGCGGCAGAATGTGGAATGAATGCGTGAGGGCTGTACCCAAAAATTAACCGACCATTGCCTTCCTCGTCGTCGTCCTCTTCGTCCTCCTCCTTCCCTACATCTCTCACGATAGAAATCTCTCCGTGCCATTCTTCCAAGCCAACCATTAAAATATCTCTCGCAAATTTTCGCACTATTTCTATTGTGTTATCTGCATCGCTTGGAAAGAGTCTGCGCGTGAAAACGGCATACGCCGCTAATAGCGCGACCAGAACCGTCGGCCTCGCGAAAAACGCCAAAGCGAGAAGCATAGAAAAGACAATCAACGGCAGCCCGTGTAAAACAGTCATACTCATCGAAGTTATGAACACCCTCGCAATATCTCTCGCGTTTTCTCCTTTTTCCCAATGATGAAAAGATAACGCCACGCAAAAATGCGACACGAAGGACGTCGCTATGATGAGCGCGAAAAGCTCTTCCACCAACAAGAAATGATGCAAAAAAACACTCGCCACGGAAAGCGCGAAAGCTATCCAAGCGACCGCTTGTAACGTCACGAAAATGAAATTCCCCGCGAAGGGCATGTAGAGCTGATAGCCTCTCTTCCTCCACACCCCCCACGCGTGCGTCAAAGGCGCTAAGAATATCACCGGATAATACACGTAACGCTCGTTAAAGAAAGAAGAAAAAAAAGACACCCGAGACACGAAAAGAAAAAGAAGAAGAAAGCACGTCCACCCAGCCGCCGTTGTGAGCGTAAAAAAAACTTTCTTCTTTTTCCTCGTCGTCATCTCCGGTCTCACTCGTCGTGCCCTCTTTTCGCGAATGATGATGATGATTGCGCCGGTGCGTCTTTTGTCTGGGAGACCGTTCCCAAAAGGAAAATTTTTGTATCTTTTTTTAGTAGTGCTTTCGCGTATTTTTTGTGTCTCTCGATTTTTTTTCGTTCAAGATTTTGATCAAATTTTGCGCTTGGATGGTTTAAACGCACTCTCGTTTCTCTAGATTTGAGTCACACATACACACGCGCGTAACTAAAAACACGACGGGGCGCTTTTGAGAAAAAGAGAGAGAGAGAGAGAGAGAGAGAGAGAGAGAGTGATGTTGTTTTTCTTGTTTGAATAATCGCGAAAATAAGAAGAGGAAAGAGAGACATCATCCATTTCTCTTCGTTCTTCTGCTTCTGCTTCTGTTGGTGTTGTTGAGATTGTTTCTGAGAAAATCATGTCGTCCTCGGACGTGGAGATGGAGGAGAACAGAGAAGAAGAAGAAGACGAAGAAAACAGACGCGAGGGGCGAGAGGAAAGCAGTAAAAGAGAAAGAAGGACGACGACTCGAGTCGACGACGACGTGGAAATGACGACGGTGGAAACCATTGCGAAGACGACGGCGAGGGAAGATTTCAAAGCGTTCAAAAAGTCGCACAAGAGCATTTTAGAAGAGTTCCAATCGAAACAGAGAGAAAGAGAGAGATACGAAGAAACGGCGGCGCACTATAAGAAACACTTGAATCGTTTAAGTATATTAAAAACAGAAACGATATCGAAGATACCTAAGTCGATGCCTAAGACGGATTATTTAGAGAGGGTGGTGGACTTTCTGCACGAAGCGATACCGCTGCTCGAGCGCGCAGAAAAAGAGGAAGGCGCTGCGAGGAAAGCTTCGGGAGAGGAGTTTATTGGTATTGTGAATGTTTCGGACGACGACGAGGAAGTGCAGAAGAAGAAAGGAGAAGAAGCGTGGAATAAAGTTGGACGGTTAGCGAACGGAGAGCTCGACGAGAAAGTTTATACAGACAAGCCGCGTGAGAAAAGGTCGCCGAAAAAAGCTAACGCTGAGAACACCGATCACCACGGACACGCTGAAAGAGTAGAGAAAGTTCACGAGAAGGATCACAACGACGGATGGAATCGAGGAAATGGCGGCGTTTCTCGTACCAAAACTTATAGTAGGAAAAAAAATCCGACCAACATTGGACCGGTGAATGGACGCGGCGCATCGATGGTTGAAGCTGCGCGTCTTGGCTTTTCGTCGAACAAGCGGGCAACATCGACACCACGAAGTGCTCCGCGAGCTGTTTCTCCACGGCACGAAATTGAACATTTTTGTCCAGAACAATTCATTCCTAGCGCAGAGAAACGTCCAAAAACGAGAAATGATGTGGGCAGTAGCGGACACAAAGTCAAGGAAAGGATGTTCGGAGTCCGCATTGATGACTTAGAAGAAGACGATCCAATCGAGGACGTCCAACGAATCGGCGATAATAGCAGAGGTAATCGCCCTCGAGGACGCGGACGAGAAACGAAAGAGAAGAAAGAACCGATCGTAGTTGATCTTGTAGATTCTGAAGACGATACAAGTAACAAACCGATTGAAATCGATAGCCCGATACAACAGAGGCGACGGACGACGCGACAAAATGCAGGATTTGTAGGGTCCAGCGTCGCGAGATTTGGCAAATTTACCGCAACGTACCCTAATGATGGATCCAAAGGAGCCGCTTTAATCAACACTAACGATTTGGATTGCTTAGAACCTGGTGAAATGTTAAACGACCAAACGATTGATTTTTACATGAAAAAGATTGCGGTGGAAGATTTTCCCTCGCTTGAAGACAAGGGAAGATGTTTAGTCATGAGTACGTACTTCTATCAGAAGTTGACGCAGAAATCACGTGGAGCCTCAAACATAGCGGAGCGAAAAGATCAGGCGTACGAGAGGGTGAAGAATTGGACGAAATCTATCAATATTTTTGAAAAGGATTTCATTCTTATTCCAATTCACGCTCAATTACATTGGAGTTTGGCTATTATATCGTATCCTGGATTAGCCGCCAATTCTGCGGAGCGCGTAGAAATGGGGAACATTCCGTGCATTATTCATCTAGACTCGATGGGGACCAATAGCTCGCACTCATTCGATAGTATACGAAAAAATTTGACGCAGTGGCTGCAACGCGAATATAACCGCGTTGAATCTGAACGCACGGGAGGTCTAGTCGAAGACGGAGCAACTCGTATAAACAACGAGACGATGCGTAAATTGAATCCAATCGTTCCATTACAAACGAATGGTTGCGATTGTGGTGTTTTCACGTTACTTTACGCACAAAAATTTATCCAGAACCTTCCGAAAGAGTTCACTTTGGCGGACTTCGATTCGATTTTGTATGGTAAAGTGAATACAAGGATCAGTTTCCAAAAATTATCACTTCACGAACCATACCGGCTGCTAACGCCTAGAATGCTTGACATGGATAAATTCATCGAACAGAGTTGGAAAGAAGAAATTCGCAAACGCTATGGGTCATCTGAAAAAGAAGAAGTGAAAGAAGAAGAGAACAACATATCATTACATATAGTCGGAGAAAAAGAAGAGGAAGAAGAAGAAGTCAACGATTTGAGAGATGAAGAAGACGAAGATGTGAAACATTTTAAATCAAAAATGCAACCGTCACCGGAAGAAGAAGAAGGCGAAAAGAATAGCGAGAATAAAGAGAACGATTTGAAGAGCAGCGAGGAGGTTGCGATTATCTCCGAAACGGATGGGAAAAGTGGCCGCGAGAAGGAGAAGAAAAGGGAAGAAAAAAAAGAAGAACAAGAGACGCACATGTCGATTGAAAAAATACTCCAAAATTTCCCAAAAACGTGGATCCAGACGAATTGTCCCGAAATGTTCCGAGAAACTTGGTTTCCCCCGATGGAATGTGCAGAGCAGATGCGTGTTAGGATAAGCTTGATGATCTTGGAAGCGTTACAAGAGAAAATGATATCGAAATACAAAGAATTCGAAGCCATGCAGAACGCTTTGCCGGAAAGTGAAAAAGAAAACGAAGAGAACGCAGTCGTCAAGAATTTTAAAAATGTCACGCAACTCGTCCCTATATTTAGCGATGCAGTCGACGAGAATGCTACATCCTTGAGCGCTTTGGATAGAAATGTGTGCGAGGCAAAGCTGAAAATGGAGAGATCAGAAAAGAGGAGAATAAACGAATGCCTCCAGAAGATTTTCGCCGCGCGCGAGAAGGAGGACGAAAATGTACAGAGGCTTAATAAGCATCTTGAATTACGCGAAGAACGAAAGCGACAAAAGACCGGTGAATCGAGCGACGATGATGACGCTGTTCGCATAATTGGGTACAAATCTAAACCAGGCAAGCAAGTGCAGACTACGCTTCAACGCTCTGGCGACGAACTTTTCGAAAGAGGCAGAACAATTTGGAAGGATGGTATCCAACCACCGCCACGAAGAGGAGAGCAAGCGAAGACGCGTGCCCCTTCACCGCCACGCACGCGCGGGACTTTGAACGACAGTAACGACATCGCGAAAAAAATGAGGCGCAGTCACAACACGCGTGACCAGTCGTCAAATCAAGAAACGATGAGAGACGCGAGAATCAGACTCTTAACGCAGAAACCCGCGCGAGAGCAGACCCCTCCGGAGAAGAAGGCAGGGTTGGTTGAGAGTATCGTAGACAGGTTCAAACGTAGAGATAAAGAAAGTTAGGATAGAGAGACAACGACAACAGTAGCAGTACTGAACGCATCCGCGCGAGAATATCGCGACGATGCGGTGAACATTGAGATGTAAAAAGCGCGCGCGCACGAATTAATACACACACACAACTCTCTCGAATTCCTCACACGCACTTCTTCATATAAAATCTTCTCTTGAAAGAAACCACGAGAAATATGCTTCGACGCGCCTGCTTCGATCTTCTCAAAACACGCGCGCGCGCGGCTTTTGTATCCTCTCCTGAAATTATAGTTGGAGGAGGGAGAATTCATTCGAGCGCTTTCGCGTCGTCGTCGTCGTCGAGAAAAGACAACGACGACTTTGATGCGAAAAACGCGGAGGAGCGTTGGGAAGACTTCCCTCAAACGGAGGAAGAACTCGCCAATCGACGCGCGAAAGCGCTGAGAAACTGGTTAGAAAACGAAGTCGGAGAAGAACGCGCGAGTTTGATGACAATTTTAGGCACGCACAAGGTGAAAGTGCCCGGTGGAGGAGAGGAAGCGAAAGCGTTCATGGACGATTTGTTGTTATGGAAAGCGAAAGGACAGTTGTTAGCGAAAGAAGAGGAAGAAAAGAAGAAGAGTTTCGAGGAAGAGTTCGGGCTACCTTTCGATGAATGAATGATTTAATGTAGCATATAGCACGTGTAGTAGTCCATTATTTATTCCTCGACCTGTTGTTTTCCTCCGCCTGTAAAGTTTACGACGACTGATTTGTGCGCGTTTTCGATGCCGACCATCCTTCGCTCCTCGTTCGCGTTCTCGTACAAAGTGTTTCGCAATCGAGGCACGCGCCCGGCTCGAGTGATCAACGCTTCCATCTCGACGACGTTGAATTCTTGGCCAAACGTAGACCCAGCGGCACGCGTGATGCTTTCATTCATTAACATACCGCCGACGTCGTTACATCCAGCGAAAAGTAAGTTTGAGGCGAAAGATGGTCCCATTTTCGGCCAACTCGCTTGTATATTCTGGATGCCTATTGGACCGAGCACTAAACGACCGACGGCGTGCATTAAAACGCACTCGCGCATTGTAGGTCCTTTCCTCGCGCGACCTTTTTCGTATATTGGCGCTTTGAAGTGGACAAACGGTAACGGAACAAACTCGGTGATGCCGTTCGTTTCGCGATGTAGTTCGCGAAGGGCGAGGAGATGCTTGCTCCAAGAAACGTGCGTTTCGGAATCGACGTGACCGAACATAATAGTTGATGTTGTTTTTATGCCAACCTGGTGGGCACTTTTCACCACAGATAACCACTCTTCTGAATTGAGCTTGTCGGGACAGATTTCTTGTCTCACCGCGTCGTCCAGGACTTCAGCCGCGGTGCCCGGTAAAGATCCAAGTCCGGCGTCTTTCAACATTTTCAGATAGTCTTTGATTGGAACGTTCAAAGACGTCGCACCGTGGTGAATTTCCAGAGGAGAGAACGCGTGCACGTGCATGTTTGGAGCACCTGTTTTAGCTGCTTTCAAGAAGTCGAGATAACTTTCGCCGGTGAAATCAGGGTGTATTCCTCCTTGCATGCAGACTTCCGTGGCGCCTTTGTCCCAGGCCTCTTTCGTGCGTCTCGCGATTTCTTCCTAATCTAAACAATACGGCTTATCTCTCGTGGCCTCCTCGCCAAATTTTCCTTTTGAAAACGCGCAAAAATGACACGTGAACTCGCAAACGTTCGTGTAATTGATATTCCTGTTAATGACATACGAGACGATATCACCGCATTGCTCTTGTCTCAACGCGTCTGCTTTCGAGCATACGAAATCGAAATCGTCGCCGCGCGCTTCAAAGAGCAACGCGACGTCTTCAACCGTCGCCGTCGTGGCCATACACTTTTCAATCGCGCGATTGATTTTGTTTCTACTTGAGCTATTTCTATCGTTGTTGCTATTGTTGTTGTCTCTACTATTCCTACTGCTACTACCAGGTTCCACTGCGCCGTTCACAGAAACCAAATTTGTAACAGATATCCCATCGCCGTCGTCGCTGGACATTCCCGACGCATGTTCCTCGCTCCCGGGGGACCAATGCATGCCCCGGCCAAAACCGCTGGCGTCGGATAATACTCTCACGTGCGGTGCAACCTCTTCATCTATCCAAGTGTTCATTTTCTCTCCTATAAAGCGCGGATGCGCTGCTAATCTAGGAACTAAACTTCTACCTTCTTCGCGACAGACCGCGCTGAGCGTTTTCAAAGCCGGCCATTCGCACTCGGGCGAGACGTAATCGGGCGTTACTCCCGGAGATATACCTCCCCAATCGTTAATGCCTGCATTTAGCAACGCCCTCCACCCATCTTCTACTTCTTCACCAGGAGTTAAATTTGGCGGCACTTGGATGGTTACTTTTTCGTCGAAGCATAATCGCGCTAAAGCGACGGCTCGCACGAGCTCGTCCAAAGTAGACTCTCGGTCGTCTTTCATGCGCGTATCCTCCTTCGCTCGAAAGTTTTGGACGATAATTTCGCCTATACAATCACCCCCATCTTCTTCTTCCGCTAATTTTCGAATTTCTAGTAACGATTTCACGCGTTCTTCAGCAGTTTCGCCGATTCCGACGAGAATCCCAGTAGTAAACGGCACCTTGGCCTTTCCGGCGTTTCTTAAAGTGTTCAATCTTACGCTCGGGCGTTTCGATTCACACTCAAAATGCGCCATGCCAGGCTCCATCAAACGCTCTGACGTTGTTTCCACCATTAATCCTTGACTCGCGGATACTTTTCAGCAGTTTCAACTCCTCAACCGTCAACACGCCGCAGTTCACGTGCGGAAGCAAACCGGTTTCTTCGAGCACTCTCTTCGCGCACTTGGCGACGTATTCCACCGTAGACGCGCATCCCAATTTTTCTTCCAGTTCTCTCTTTGCCGCTGGATATTTCGCTTCTGGTCGGTCTCCTAACGTAAATAAGCATTCCGTCGCTCCATTTTTTCTTCCCTTCTCTCGCCACGCTCAGCACTTCCTCTTCCGTCATGAAAATGTTCTTCCTTTTTTTCTCTTCTTTGTCTTCTTCTTCTTCTGGTTCTTTCACGAAAGTGCAATACCCGCACTTATCGCGACAGGCGAACGTCAGCGGGACGAACACATTCGGAGAGAACGTGACGACGTTCCCAAAATATTTCTCTCTCTTTTCGTTTG
>JACLAA010006414.1_pt1 | contig 10381 bp, 7 predicted proteins | sample 8027891 | NCBI WGS metagenome assembly JACLAA01 (sample SAMN15724900, study PRJNA655200) | protist metagenome | isolation source: fluorescence activated cell sorting (FACS) single amplified genomes of... | place: Spain: Blaines Bay Microbial Observatory, Mediterranean Sea | collected 2016-01-19 | reverse complement strand
CGGCTCGCGCACGCGGCAATTCACGACGATGTTCAACACCACGCTCACCACGCTGGATCTGTCGGGTTGCGGAATCGGGCCGAAGGGTGCAGGCGCGCTCGTTGGAGCGCTGCGGCCGGTCTTAAACGACAACGGTGACCGATGCTTTCCTTCAGGTCTCAGGACGCTTAACCTCTCTGGTAACTGCCTCGAGTCTGAAGGTTGTCGCTCGATCGCGAGACTTCTCGGCCCCGATAATAACGTGCAGACCGGGACATGGTATTTCAACGCCTCGCTCGCCGTGCTTGACATCTCTGATAATCCCGGAATGGACGATTCGGTGGCTGAAGCTTTCGCGAACGCACTCCTTCCCAAGGCACAGAAACGCGCTAAGGACGAAAAGGAAGAGAAGGATGAAATGGACAAGAAGTTCTTGGTCAACACCTCACTCCTGGAACTTAACTTGTGCGGACACGCGTTCTCTCCTGAGGGCGAGTATGTGGTGTCGAAGGCTCTCTCTGCAGAGACGAACGGTTCAGAAGGTACTTTGGCTACGAAAGCTTCCGTCATTCTGTCACGCCCTTCTCCGTCGCCGTCTTCATCGTCGCAATCCAAACGCGTCGTCGACGCTGACGGTCACGATTTTGAGCTGGTGCTTCCGCTTATCACTGGTTGCGCCGCGGAGCGTCGACCTTTGTCTCGCGAGCATTGGAGAGCGTGGAGGACTCCGACACACTCGACTTGCCAGAACGATCCGTCTGTCGAAAGTGGTTCCGCCCGGGAAACTAATGTAGCGCTCCCGTGGCTTCATGAACTTTTCGAGGAACACGATGCAAGCGGGTCTACCATGCCTTGGAGCACCGGTTTCGCTCTACGCAACACCCTGCTCCAGCGCTTCGAAGGCGGAGACTCCATCGTTCCGATGGATCCGACGACGGTGGCGAGCGCTGGACTACCACAGTGGCTCGACGACGAGTTACGTTGCGTGATTTGCACCGACATCTTCATAAACCCGTACGCTGTCAATGGCTGTGGACACGTTTTCTGCCACGAGTGCGTGTCGCACTGGTTGACGACGCAGTCGAGTCAGTGTCCGATCTGTCGGCATCGGCTTTCGTTACCGATCTCGTTGGCGCTCACGCCCTGCGTCATGGCCCAAGGGTTACTGGATCACTACGTGCTGCCGTATCTTCCGCCTGAAGACGTCGAAGCTCGCCGGGAACGCGCGCGCGAGGTACGCGACAAGGCGGCCAAACGAGCCACTGCTGCCCGTCGCCCTCCGACGTCTTTTCCAGGATCTCCCGGAGGTGGAGCCATGAGTGGCGTGGCCGCAGCGACTGCGGCGCTCGCGCATGTGTTTAGTCGCGGATCGGGGATCAGCAGCATCCGGGTTACAGGCGCGGCAAACGTGAATGCCATGCAGCGGTTTCTCGAGGCACACGGGCGGCGAGTGACGCGTATCGGTGCAGGTGTGCGCTCGAATCAAGCGCAGGAGCCCACAGGAGTAGGAACGGGCGTTCCCGCGGATGGGTCGGACCTGGAAGATTCTATGGAGGATATGGTAAACACCCTGAGGTCTACAAACGACTTGCTCCGCCGCCTTCAGGACAGTGGGCGGCGCCGCGAGGAACAGCTCGCGGACATTCGGCGGCAAGCGAGAGAAGCTGAAGCCGGCGTCGCAGCGTCCCAGGAACGACTTGCAGATCTGCAGCGCGAACGTTCTAGAGAACAGGGGGTCACTCCCGGCGCATCTCAATCACGTGGCACGGACGACCGCGCGCGAGTCACATGGACCGCCGTCAGTAGTGAAGTGAACTTCGCGACTCCCTGCGCGCACTGCGCCGGGTTGATCCCACCTTGCTTTCTTCGCCTGCGCCGCAGCAAACAGTCCGTGTCTACTGAGCTGAGCCAAATTCTCGACTCAGAAAGCGACGCAGAGATGACGGAGTTCTTCCATCCAAACATTAGGTGCCTGACTTACCACAGACATGAGCTCAGAGGCATGTTGGCTGTCGAGGGACTGGCCGATCTTTCTGATCAAGAGCAACGAGTCGTTCGCGCGCTGAGATCTGGGCTTGCGTAGGATACCTCGCAGCGCGCGTAGGGTGAGGATGTATTAGTCGAGACGAATGTCATACACAACGTTCATCGTCTCCATCACCTCTTTCGTGCGATGGATGCATTTGACAACGCTGTATTTGTATTTCCCTATTAAAGACGCCTTGCCCCAACACGAGAAGACGTCAAATGACTAAACTAATCTCCGGCTATGCTCCGCGTTATGAACTCGCCCTTGCGATTTCCTGTAGTCGCGACTCGTACGATTTGTGGAAACTTTCGGCGCACCACCGAAACGGCGCCTCAGCTTTGGTACCAGGCGGCAGCGCGGAAGTTTCAAAGAACGCCAAGCCCCTCGCGTCTGCCCATGCTCTCGCCTCCTCAACGCTGACTTCCTTTTGAGCCTCGTCGGAAAAGTTCCCGACGAGACTCCCTCGAACTTTTCGACCCGTGTTCGAAGACTGCAACTGCCGCAGGTATGCGTCGCACGCCTCGAAGCTATCCCTGCTGCACTGGTCGTACACGAGAATGAACAAGCTCACGCCTTCCAGTAGCCGCGGAACGATATCGCGGAACATTCCGTGCCCCGAAATGTCACACAAGTAAAGCTCCACAGTCGCCTTGGTACCCTCGATGGGCACAGGCACGACGTCCAGATGCAATCCGGAAGTGGTTTTGTATTCCTTCGGGAAAAATTTGCGCTGGAACTGCTGCGTGAGTGCAGTTTTCCCGACTGCACTGGGCCCAAGAACGGCGACTTTTACTCTTAGGACCACGCTGCTCATGACGAAGACACGGAAGGCCGACGTCGACTCGTCGCAAGATGTGAGGAGCGGAGGGCGTGCGGGTCGAACTGAGTCTTCAGCTTTTGGATGCGAACGAGCCAAAATACAAAAAGGAAAAACTAAAAACCTTGAATCGCAAACAAAAGAAAACTGAAAAATCAAACTTCATGACTGCATGCCGGCCGGACTTCTTCTTCTCTGTTTTTCCGCTCGCGAGCGAACATAAAAAGATAACTTTCCTCGGGTCTTGAACGCAGTGTTCACGCGCGCCGAGGGCGCGGGTGGCACGCTAATCCGATGTACGAGCCTGATGACGACGATCTTGCCGCGGAGGAGCAGGCAAGATCCCTACGCGCTTGGGAAAAGCATTATCAAGACGAAAACACGTGGGAGGATCTCGAGGAAGATGAGAGTGGGCGCTTGAGGATGACGACGGGAGAAAAAGGGTACCGCCAGAAGCGGCGTTTAGAGATCGCGCAGGTGGTTGCAAACTCTCACGTTTGCAAAGGCATGATCCGCTTCCTATACGTAGTTCTCGATCTTTCGCATGCGGTTAACGAGGAAGACATGCGGCCGTCACGCCTGGCAGTGATCTCTGCTCTGATGTACAAGTTTTTTCGAGAATACTTCAGTCAAAACCCGCTCAGTCAGCTCGGCCTCGTGGTCACGCGCAATGGTATAGCGGAGCGCCTCACTGAGCTGAGCGGCAACCCAGAGACGCACATCGCTGCGCTAAAAGAAAACCTGGATGCCGCAGGTGATATGTCGATCCAAAATTCGCTCGAGCTGGCAAACATCTCGCTCGCGCAACTTCCACTCTACGGTTCTCGAGAAGTGCTCTTCGTAGTGTCTGGTCTGTCAACGTGCGACCCAGGAAACGTACACACCGCCATTGCTGCTGCAAAGAGTGCGAAAGTTAGGGTGAGTGTCGTTTCTGTCGCTGCTGAGATGCACGTGTGTCGACGCATGAGCGAGGAAACTGGTGGGATGTTTGGTGTCTCCACGTCGCAACACCACCTCGAAGAACTTCTGTTGGGGCACGCTCCACCACCGCCTCTGAATGAAGAAGCGACCAAGGCAAGTCTCGTACACATGGGATTCCCTAAAAAACGAGCGCTCGAACAAGGTGCCTTCTTCTCTGGTAGAGGAGGTGAATATGTCTGCCCACGATGCTCTTCAAGAGTTGAAGAGCTTCCATCGCAATGCACCGTGTGCTCTTTGACACTTGTTTCTTCGCCGCATTTAGCTCGCTCGTATCACCATCTGTTTCCAGTAGCACCATTCAAAGATGTAGAGGAAGGAGGCAGGATAGCTGGAAACTGTTTCGCCTGCCGAAGAAAAATTGATATCAGGGCAAGTCAGGGGCATGACAACGATGATCAGGCCCCATCCGTGTGCGGAAAGTGCCAGCAAGTGTTCTGTTTTCCTTGCGACGCGTACATACACGAACGCTTGCATAATTGCCCAGGATGCGAGAATGCCAGCTTCAAGTAATTCAACCGGGGGCGGGTGGGGGAGTTTAGACAAATAAATACCTACCATGTACATGTAATGAATGAGACATGTCATAAAAGCTTGCGAGAGACAACCACCAAAAAACAAACAAAAACAAAAAACAAACGAACAACAAGTTCCTCAAACGAACAAAATTCAAACTAAAACTCCCAATCATTGATGCGCACTGAATAAGGCCTACCCCTAACCGAGTATGCCATGTCTAAGTTTGAATTAATCATGCGGGAACAAGGATATTGGAATAATTTAACAAATTTACTCTATCTATTTCCGAGCCGAGCCATCATAATTGCTTGGCACGTCCAAGCTGCTTTTTCAGGTGTGTAATGCGGTCAAGCCGGCTTTGAAGAGCGTCCTGGCTTACCCGCCCCTCGGGACTTGATGGCGCCTTTGGGAAAGGCCGTCTGCGAAAGGAAGAGAAGATGTTTAGTACTTATTTGAGGAGTGAGTTTTTAGTTTTCAAAGATACGTACCGCGGAGAAACACTGGTAGATGGCTCATCATCGGATGATATCTCATCGGCAACATCTAGGGAACGGGCAAGCGCGCGCAATGCCTGTCCGCCCCTGGCAGAAGATTGGCTTCGAGATGAGCTAAGCCTTTGCTTGCTCGATGATCGGGCCCCTGCGAAGAACAGATGTTCAGTGAAATGATTAATCGAAAGCTTTCTCAGCGCTGCCGATTGCAGATTCGTTTCTCACCTGAATTGAAGGATTGTGAATCTTTCGCGCTGACTGGAGTATCAGAGATAGGTCGAGCGCCATCAACCATGTTTGAATCATTTAAGTTTTCCTGCAGAAGCACCATTACAGAAGTTAGTTCACTTGTTCAAGGAAGGTAATATTCTTTTGAATATCCAAGCAAGAGCGTCTCTGACTTACTTTGATGTTGTTGATGTTCGCATGCATCCGGATAGACATGCGTTTTGAAGACATGGGGCTTAATTGGCCTGTTGACATCTCTTCAATGTAGTCCAGGAGTGCCTGATTGTCTCTTTCTTGAGTTTCGCATCGCGCCTAGAGTAAGATTTCACGAAAGAGCTTGTTAGATACTGGTTGAACGCGCAATAATTCAAACGCAGGGCCGCAATTTCGGGCTTCTTACCAGCAGTGAAGCCTCAGCCCTGTCTCGATCTTTACGTTCATCTTCTGCCACTTGTGCGCGAATCACAGTTTTCTTCAGTTTCGTCTCCATGTTTTGGCGGCTCATGGCTTCTCTCTGTGAGCATGATGGGAACGGCGTTCGGTCGTGTCTCGTCAATTTCATTCGCTCCGTGATTGCGTTGCGCCACTCGAAGACACTTCGTGTATCTTTAGGGCTCTTTTCGTACCTTGAGTGCGAGCTCCGCAGTCTCCAACAGTCGTCGCGTCCTCAGGGACTCGAGCAAAGCTCCACCGTCTGCCAAATCCAAACGCTTGGCCTCAACATCGAGGGCTTCCTCGACTTCCTCGAGCGCCTGATGCAATTTCGCATTCTCACCTTGAAGCTCGGCAATAGCATCAAGGAAAGACTCCTTCTCAACCTTTGTGCTCGGCGATGCGTTTCGGACCGCTAAGGCGCCTCGTTTCGCACCAGCTGAAGCTAACTTTCTTTCGAGCTTGGCGACATACGCTTGCATCTCCGTCCTTTTACCTTCTGAAGCCTGCATATCTGAGGACATCTTATCCAGCTGTGGACGCGGAGAAGAGGGTTGAGGTTTGGTTTAGCACGTTTCCGAGGGCAGCGTGGGGGATTGGAAATGTTGTGACTCGCCGGCTTTGTCCGCTCAGTTCGCGCTACGCACCCGCAAACGCATGCTAGACACTTGCTTGTCTCTCGCGTCAAGAGCAGCTCGTGTTCTTCTTTCCATGGCAGACGCGTCCTTAGCCCGTTCTTCAGCTAGTAATGCACGTTTTTCCATCTTTGCAAGTTGGTCTCTAACGCTTCGAGTTTCTTTTTTACTTTGAGCGATTGCGGAAGTGAAATGCGTCGGGTCGTGCCTCATCAGACCTTTGTCAGCCGAGTCCATCCTGGTGACCTTCTTTCGAGCAGAGTATCTATTCACCGTACTTCCCGCAAGACCATTATAGCTGAGGCCAGGGGTATGTCCGACCTCATCAAGCTTTCTCTCCAGAAGCGAGCGGTAGGTTCTGTCGTGGTTTCCCCCGACGTCGAACGCGAACTCCATTTGTGTTCTCAAACGAGAAGTTGGAAGTCTGGCTTGGCTTATTCACAGGGGCGAGAACACCCCGCAAGAGAAACGAGGGCTAGTCACGGACTCTCCAGTTATAGAAACCTGCTGCAGATGGAACACTTGCTTTCCCACGCGCTTCGTCACTAAGCGCTTGTCCGCATCAATGAGGAGGACCGCTTCTTCGTTTCCGGCTAGACAACGCTTTCCGTGTTTGATTTTTTTCGTATAGTTCTTTTGTGCATCTCTCGAGTTTAAAATCGCTGAGCATGCTCGGCTCGGCACGTTTCTGCATTTATGTAGCTGAGAGCAACCAGCACGCAGCTGCGTGCAAGGCAAACTTTGCGGTGTCTATGATATTTGCTCTAACAAGTTGCTAAATCTATCGGGCGCTGGTAGAGACGGTGACTGAACGAATGAGTTCACGACACTGGTCGAGCACTTCACGCTGTGCCGCGCGGGGAATATCTTCGCGTGCTGCCAACAGGCGCTCCGCGGGTTCTAGCCCCAGTTCGGGTGCGGACCGCACCAAAAGTCCGTACGCTAGGACAAAAGATTCAGCGTCGTCAGCTGACGCCAGGTCGCGTATCGCCGAGAAGCGTTGGAGTGCTGATTCCAAAACACTTTCCTCGACGTGGTCCTCGAAGCATTCACGCAGAGCATTTTCATCTGCTTCCATGCGTTCCACCGTCCCTGGTCGAATTAAGGTGAGTTGCCGCAAGCACGCCTCGATCGTAAAGTTGATGACGCGGGAGAGCACGGCTTCAATCACTTTGCATGCGTGTTCCCGCGCAACGTACTGCTGCACATCCTCGAGATAGTCGGCTATCGTAGCCGCGAGTGTCTCGGTCACCTCGCCCTGAATCCAATCACCTCCTCCCGCTTTATCTACAAGAAAAAGGTGCCCGAACAAGTCGACGACACTCGGATCGCAGATGACTGTGGCAGCAGCGGCAGAGGCGCTGTGTTCGGCATTCCTGAGAAACGCGTCAAGTGCTGGCTGCATGATGTTTCCGCCCTTTTCAACAACACCATGGTTGCTGTTTCCTTTGAGCGCAAGCTTTTCTAAAGCATCCGAAGAGCCAAGCGCGTCGATGAGAAGCGACTCCACCTCTGTTGCCAAAGCGTGACACCTGTTTGCGTCATTTACCCCGGCAAGGAGCACGTTGTAATCCACTACCCTAGCTGCCGCGAAAGCAGACTGCTCGTCGCTGTCTTTCTCCACCTTTGCGACTCGGACCCGTCTGAATTGCGACGGAGATGACATTATGGACGATGAAGCAGCAGCTGCAGCCTCGCCTCCTAACCTCTTACGCTGCTGAGAGGCGAATTCTAACAGCGATGAGGACATCACGCTCGCAGCGGCTGAGACGCACTGCTTTCCTCCTGACAAAGCCACCTCAAGTTGCTCGTTTAACAGCCGAAAGAACTCCACGTCGCTAGCCGTCCACAAAGTTCCATCTTCAGCCTCTCTTAACGGTTGCGTGGCTGCCATCTTCTGTATGTTGGACGACCATATTTGAACTGTCTGGGCCATTCGTGACGTGTACACGCCGACCAGCTTGTTTAGCTCTTCCGGGTACGTGATCATTTCGTCCGTGTCGGATTCTTCGTCGAACTCGGCAGTTTCGTCACCTGGTCCCAAATTGCCAGGTCTCGTCTGCAAAGGCGTGACCACATCTTCATCGATGTGGACGCAAACAGTATGAAGTTGTTGCTTGTCTTTCTCTGCGACGTTGGCAGCCTGCGCTTTAGGAGCAGTGGCGAGAAAAGCATCAAGTGACATCATCGACGGTGAGTCGTCGCCACTCTCGTTGCCGAAGCCGCTCTGCTCTTCGCCGCTCGGCCTGACGACGGTCTTTGTCCTTGGTGGCGGCGCACCAGTTCGACGTGAAGTCTGCAGAATCATCGGTACCGGAGCCGGAGGCGTGGATGGCGTCGCAGGTAGTTCACTTGGCGCGGCCTCCACCACCACGCCAAGCGCTTCCATTTGTTCTGTGTACCTCTGATACCAGTTAAGGATTCCGATGATATCCGCGTTCGACAAATCACGAGACATGCGAAACAACTTCTTGACCACCGCCGTGACATGCCGGTGCCACGAAGGTGCAATGACACTTTCGAACACGCGATACTTCGGCGGAAACGCCGGGACCGCGTAGTCGTACGCCTCAGTGAGCACCCTCATCAGTATTTCGAGATTTCGAAGTGTCTCGGGAACGTCGTCGAAAAAGGAAGTTTCACCCACTTCTCCGGCAGGAGGGTGTAGTTCTTTCAACGCCTCGGTGATTTTCTCTGATATTGCCTTTCGCACTTCACGAAGAGCCCGCCTTTTGAATCCCTTTCCGAGGATTGTGCCGGAAGAATCGTCTCCAAAGAACCTGGAACGCTGTTCCCTAGCCTTTGTCGAAAGCAGGGCGTCAAGGGTTTCCTGCTCCTCCACTACGCGCAGCGCTCGAACAAGCGTCCGGCAGCCTTCCTCGCCGGCAAATACCGAGCCCCGAATCGAACTCAAGATCGTTTCTTCGAGCTGCGACATCGCATCATCGACAGCGGAGAAGTGCTCAGTGACGGGGCGCGGTCCCGCTCCTGAGCTGCGGGCGTACGCATCCCGCCTGAGTGCGGTTTCCAGAGCTGCTCGAGCTGGCTGCGCGCGCATCGCGAGTTCAGTGAGCTGTTCCCAACACGCAAAGAGGTTGCGCTCGTCGTCATCAAGAAGTCGGAGAGCCGCGGCCGCCTGTGCCGGTAGCGCTAGAATAGCCTCTGAGTCTGCCACCGTCTTGGCCAAGTTGGTTCGCATCACCGCGAGGTCCCTGATGACGTCGTGGTGATCGGCAAGGCCTGAACTCTCTTCCTCGCACAGCGAATCGATTACGCTGAAGTTCTGGCGCGTCTTCACCACCGCCTCGCGCGCGGTATGAAGAGCCTCGAGTCCAAAGCGCATGTCATCCGCGGCAGCATCCAGACCCGCTGCGAGATCGAGCTCAGATTTGTGTAATCTCGCAGCCACCTCCTCCCGAAGCTCACCGAGGCGAGCGAGATCCTCAGGGCGAGCGAGCATCTGCGCGAACTGACGCGACGCGTCTTCCTTCGCTGCGAGTATCTCAGCTCTCCAAGGAGGGATTCGACCCTCCGTTTCCATCCTCGCACGCGCTATACTGTCTTCCTCATCTATTTCAGGCACGATATAAGCATCGGCGGAAGCATGAACCTCCTCCTCTGCCATCGTCGTTCCGCGCAGGAAGTGAGCGCCCTGCCGAAAACCGGAAGCATAGATATACCCGATCTCTCGAAACTGAACAACAATCAAACTGTCAAACCAGTCATCCACAAGCGACAAGCGACGAGTTAACATTTTGAAAAAGTGGGCCCTAGGCCGGCCGCGTCCCGAACAGAACCAATTTTGAGTAGCTAGCTCTAGATAGCGGGGAGCGGGGATCGCTGCCTCACCACACGCAGCCAACACGTGACGCTGTGTAAAGTCGTGCGCCACCTGACAACGGCTGGCCACGCAAATCCCTCCCCGTTTCCACGACTTTCCCGCTCCCGACTTTCTCCCGCGTGAGGCAGAGCGGCCCGGCCCCATTTGCACCCAATTTTTCATTAGCAAGCAAGCAATCGCGGCCCGAACGGCGGTGGATTTTTTAGCCCGTCCTAAGGAACCACAAGGTACTCGCCGAGCGATTCATCGGATTACTTCGGTAGTAGACACGAGACTGGCTTCCGCAACTAATCTAAGCGCAGGTACATCCGAGTGACGACTAGTGCCATGCGGCCTCAAGGAGAGGGTTCCCCGAGGTGAGTCTCACGCCGGCGACGCGCATCATTGCCCTGACTGACTCGCTCCGCGTCGCGCGGACATTTTGTCAGACAC
>JACLAA010002371.1_pt1 | contig 10391 bp, 6 predicted proteins | sample 8027891 | NCBI WGS metagenome assembly JACLAA01 (sample SAMN15724900, study PRJNA655200) | protist metagenome | isolation source: fluorescence activated cell sorting (FACS) single amplified genomes of... | place: Spain: Blaines Bay Microbial Observatory, Mediterranean Sea | collected 2016-01-19 | reverse complement strand
TGGGGTGGGACCTTAAAAAAGTGGAATGCTTGGTGTTCAGAAAACCATTTTTTCGACCAATTTGTACCAAACACACTAACTGCATAAATAACTGTGCTAAACCGCACTTATACAAATAGTACGACAGTTTTCTTATTGACTTTGTCGTCAAAACAAAATATCTTTACTCTCTTTCAGCTTCAAGAGAATCTTGTCCTAAACCATAAAGTATGCACGCATATTTATCAAGCTTGATCTTTTCAAAATATCTCTCTCTCATCTTGAAGAAAGTGCAGGCTGTTAGCAAACTATCACTACCCGCCTGATGCTGGGGTCCTATCCTTTCTACATCTAAATGCTCTGCAAGCTTACTTAGACCTCCGTGCAAATTTTCCGTGAATTTCATCAAAAATTTCATATCATAAAAGCATGGAAAGTATGTCTCTAAAATTTTGAAAAAGTCGGCTTCATTCTCTGGTAAAGAGACGCAAGTTAAAAGCTTAATTAAGTAGCCAAAATCATATCCACTGTGGAATGTCAACCATTTCACATCGCGGCTCAATACTACTCCACTCACCATGAAAAGTTCGCCAAAGCGAGTAAGAGTTGATGCTCGCTGGGATGGCGTAAGTAAGAAGTATACTTTGTGTATTGTGTCTACTCGCCATCTTCACTGCTTTGAAAAGCTTTTATCTATTCCAAAAACTGTATGTTTAGGTGCGAAGACATGTTCAATTTCAAAGGAGTTAGTTGCAGTAGGACTTGGAGGTGGTCTTGCTCTTAACTTCGCTATAGCACAAGAGTTGGCCCTCGGCCCTGATTCATGTTGGTTCGATTATCTTTGTATCTTACCTGGTAAAGGTGAGCAAAGTTTACCGATGTTCTGGTCGAAACAAGAACGGAAAAAATTAAAGGGAACATCTTTATATTCTCACATCATTATGGACGACCAGTCATTTGCAGATGATTATGAATTCGGTTTTAAACTTCTTCAAAAGTATATCAACTTTAAGTCTGATCGTGTTAACTTTGAGCTATACAAAAAAGCAGTGTCGATAGCAGCTTCTAGAGCATTTTATATTGACGAATATTTCGGTGAATGTCTGATTCCCTGGGCTGATCTTTTCAATCATTCAACACACAATATGCATGTGAAGGTGTACTGCTCAAAATCTTCGTCAAGGAACACTTTTGATATGGATGAGAATGAAGTACTTATACGTTCTGTACAATCGGTTCGGAAGTATCAAGAATTATTTAACACCTTCGGATTACAAAGTAATTCATCGCTTCTACATAAATACGGCTTTTGCGAACTCAGTAATAAGAATGGTTTTGTTTCAATTTATTCTCCTTTTGGAAAATTAAGGCATGACAAAACTTCTCGAGCTTGGTCTGAAGTGTACGAAATATATAGTGACGGTAGGATTGAACATAATCTGGTGATTTGTATTGGCTATTACGTCTCTTTCTATAGGAACTTTGCATACAGCAACAAGAAAGAATTTGTTTCTGAATGTGTAAGTTCTGCAAAGACAATATTAAATCAGCAACTGAGTGAGTTTGAAGTAGCTGGTGGAGAAATTATAGAAGAGAGGAACATCAAAGCAAGAAGTGGCGGAGGCTTCATAGGAGCTGCTGCAGCAAATATGCTCCGAAATGAAGAAATTGGTACACTGAACAGCGCAATTCAAATGGTCGAGAGAGAAGGAAATAAGTTATGGGGGAAATATTACAGAGAATTTCGATAACTAATTTGTGGCAAGAATTGCATCGAAGTTTGTTGATTACTTGAAACGCGTCGTACAAATGTATAAAATAACTAAAATATTCCGACGCCGAAGCCAAAGAGAGGGAATCCGGACGGAAAGAATGGTGATAGAGGTGGTGTAAGTGCACAGCAAGCTTTTGAAAAAAACACAAAAACGCAAGGGTTGATAACAAAAATACGAGTAAAAAAAAAATTGGATGGGAGTTAAAGAAAAGAAGGCGTAGGGGGGAAGAGAGAACGAGCGCCCGCGCGATGAGAACATTTGGCATGTGAAAGCACACTTAACACGCATTAACTCTTCTCGATCCGAAGCTGATCCAAGCAAATTCTACTTTACTTTGACAATAATTTTACTTTCCTTTTATTTTTCTAAAGCTGCCACTCTTGATGCCTTGTTGATTACTTTTCATCACAGTAGAGCTCCCAACTTTATGGTGAAAATTCGGGTACATTCTGTACATTAACATATTATTCTGACCTTCAGAAGCATCTCGAATTTTCTTCTGTGGACCTGAATGTGTACCACTTTGTTTACTATTACCTATTGCGTGGTGAAATTTTGGATCATAAAGGCCTACACGCCAGCCCAACTTCCATAATCGAATTGAAATTTCGTAGTCGAGTCCTATTCCAGGATTCCCTGCGCAAGAAAAATTTGTATTGAATCCTCCCACTTCAGTAAAAAGTGACCTTCGCACTATTAGAGGTGCTAAATTGACTTTATACATCCACATAAATGGCTTATTAATGCCAGGATCCAGCGTAGTCAGAGCTTGTGTTAATTTCATTCTATCTCGTTTCCAATCAGCACCGAACTTCTGGCCATTATTTTGCTTCAAGTCTGCCATTTGTTTTCTACCGTTATCAATTCGTCCACGATATCCTCCTAATATCCCCAAGGTAGGATATTTATTGAAAAAATACAACGCATTACGAACCCATGAATCATCTTTTGGAGCTGCATCATCATCTTGGATCAGCATGACAAGTTCAGAGGAGGCAAACATACCCAATCTATTATATCCACGAATTTCATGGACATTGTTAAACAGAGCTAATACCCAATCATAATTCCCAGGACCCCGAGAAGAATAGCGTGTAAATTCAGATAGCTCTGAAATGCTATCATCATTGATGATAAATTCAACTTGAAACTTCAAGCGAACTAGAGAGTTTAATAAAGGAATAATAATTTTGGGACGCCGGAAATATTGCATAACAATTGAAACAATAGGATATGACTGTATTTCTCCCTGACATGATTTTGTTGCTCCATGATATATTCCTGAATCATCTAAACCCGGAGATGCACAGTTTCCAACCACTTCCTTCGTTCGTGACGCTTCCGAGATAAGTGCCTCCCTCGCTTCAGAAATATCTTTTTTGGTTCTTCCAGGAAGAACGAAAGGCCATTCTGAATCGATATCAGCAATATAACCCCCAACACTTTGATTAGTACTTGCAAGAGGAAGAGGTCTTCCGAGAAAATCCGTTGAAGATACTAGAAGAATAGCTTTGAATCCACCTCTCCATAGTCTTTGAGAAAGTTCAGTTCCAACTTCTCTCGTTATTTTCTCACCTCTGCAACCACCCCACTCTTCAATACCACCCAATTTTATGACACTTTCCCGTCGCACAACAAAGGGAGCTAACTTAACACTCATGGAATACCTCATTGCTTCATCGTGTAACTCTTTGTTCTGCGGCGTTACTAAGGCGATACTCTTGTCCGATTGTATGATCTTTATTGCACTCGTTATCCACTCAATCCAATTTCTTTGTTCCGAATTTGTGACATTTTCAGGAGGCAAGTCATCGACAGAAAGCCAAACAACAACTTCTGCTTGACTACAACGCGTTAATTTATTAAATTGTTTCATTTCTCCAAGCTTATTCTTACTAATAAGAAACCAATCGTTCTCTCCTTCCATGAGTTTATGAGCGTTTAATAGTGTTTTCTCACCTGGCCATTGGCCATCAACTAAAACGAGCACCTCTGCTTTCCTTGTACCATTATTAGAACCTTTTATCTCAGCTGCTAATTTCTGTAAACTCCGTATGGTATTGACAATTTCTGCACTCTTTTCAATCAATAAAGCAAGAGCTATTGTTGGATGATCATCGTGGGTGATACGGCAACGTTTAATTCCATGCGCTGGAGCTCTAGTCCCTCTTGGCTTTGTGTCAACAAGTGATTGACGTGGCAGAAATACAGGACGACAGGGAGGAAGTAAAGGTTGCATCATCAATTTACTTGTCTCCGCTATTTCTCTATTTTCTAGTACAGCAGCCATATTCTGGAGTCTCGTGGCAAACTTTGGAGCGTCTTCAAATCCGCCAAAAATTGTATTGTCACCAAAGTCTTTCTCGAACTGATTTGGATCTCTGAGCGAGAGCGTATCTGCCTCTGGTTTGATACTAAAACTGTTTCCACCAATAATTATGCTCGGTTTCGGAGACAAGAACCTTGCTTTCTGTGAATCTGAACTGAAACTTTTTTCACTCGCAAGACTAGAGAAATTCGAGGCTGTTGTCAGTAATTCTATTGATTCTCCTTCATTCGCTACTTCTCGCACAACACCCTGCTCTATTATTAAGGAATCGTATATTTTTCCATCCAATGTCTTTGTAATTGAATGTGTATTTACAGTCTTTGCTATTAACGAGAAGCCTATGAGGCAGCAAAGAACGACAGTTAACAATGAACATGTTGTTGAAGTACTAGAACCACGGCTACGTTGACTCAATCCTGCCGTATTTGAAGCGACGGAATGCATCTCCCTTACTTATTCTTGTAGTAAAAACTGAGAGTTCAAGAACAGTATGATGAGGATTGGTCAGGGTTATCGGCACAAGACTTGATAAAGATACTTCGAGTATTAGATTTGGTGTCCTTAATTTATAACACTCTCTATGAAATCCACAAGGTACCAGGGCGGCGTCGAACTCTTAAATTAAATATGATTCATTGAAGAGGGAAAATTCTGAAGTGGGAAAAAGCAAAACAAATCCACTTCCCAAAAGAAAAAGTGAAAGCCCAAATAAGTGCACACACTTCGGCTACATAAAAAGAGGCATATGCATACTGGTAGTAAAATACCGTATGGATTTGATTTATCTGAAAAAAACAATACTCGTGCTTGTACTTCGAAATCGTAGTACGGAATAGAGTCTAGAGACAAGCATGTGGCGCCAGAAATGATCAATATTGAAACAGAAGTGACTCTTATTTTACAAAAAAGTAAAGTAGGCGGAAAATACAAAGACTAATAATGAAACGGGCAACAAAATACCACGACTTCTAACAGCACCACTAAATTTTATCACAACCTACATCCATAATCACTTTCATTCAAGACTTTCACACAAGTTACAAAAGAGCTTTTCATGAAGAAATTTTTCTTTTTGCAACCCATAATATCAAAATATGCACCATTTAAGTCCTGTTTGTTTTTCTTCACATTCACGTAAATGCCGGCAAGTAAATGTCTGCACTGCATTGTTAAAATCTCCAATTTTACATGAGTTCAGTGTACTTAAAATCTTGTGCACGCTTTTGCAGTGCGATTTCTTTGAAGTACTTCTAATACAGTAATTCATAACTCTCGCAATCTTGATGCCTTACCCATGAAAGTTTCAACAATGAGGGAGAAAAATTATGTCTTCAGATTTTTGTTGATTTCAGAGAGTGTATCTCTAGGGCATAACAACCTGGTTTAGATTGGCCTATAACGTATGATATCACGAAAGTTGCAGAAATTATTTTGAAGGCACACCTAATCTTAACCACTTCGATGCCCAGCTCGCTTTTGGATCAATCAAGGAAATGACACTACCACAAAGAATTCAAATTTGGAAAGAGTTGAGTTAGCACGCCCATACCCGCTATATTCATTCGTAGTCGATTGAGAAACTAGCTCCGTATTATTCTTCAAATTCAACGTATCACAATTTTCGCAACCATCGGTTAGAAACTGGTAGTGATCAAATGGATGAAAGGTAATAGAAAAAGTTGAGCGAGAACGACTTACTTGATCAAAAGTTTTCACCAGCTTACATCTCAAGCATGCTCTGGTATGTTTATTGAATTCTTGAGGCGGTGGGGCAGCAGGAGACATTGTTAAAGGAGTATAATGTCCTTTGGCCTTTCCTTTCACTAGTAAACGCTCAAAAGTTCCACGGGAAGAAAGGAATTTAGAAACAACACAGAATTGAAGTCCAACAGCGAATTCCTTTATAGTACATATATTGAGTAGGATCTTATTCGAAAGACTCTCCAATTCTCCTCTCCAATTCTTGTATAAGCGAACTTACAAGTATTCCGAGGGACCGTTCTTATCCCTTGGTCGTATGCCCTCCTGCACTATACTTCCTTTCGGTCGCAATTCTGGGTAAAAAAATGGTTCATTTGGGGACTTCTTTGCTTTCTTCTTTTTGGGATTTAGGCATTTGGGAGGTCGTTCTATGGCCAGAACGACTGATGACTTGCACACAGTGCAGCAAACCAGGAATCTTCGGTAAAAACGATAGTCGGCATACTGCGTTTCGGAACACATTCAACTCTTACGTACAACTTTCGGGATAACGAGGATGGAATGTACAGGTTCAATATAGAAACTGTACTGTAGCTTCTACATGGTAAAGAAGGACGTGGACACTTCTTTTGTCCTATTCGCGGAGAGTTAAAAAAAAAGAGTGGCACAGATGCCGAAGAAAGGGAGTGTAAACGAAAGGGAGTGTAAACGTTCATGTAGAAATAAGTAACCTCGTTGGAAGTTTCTGAACTTGCCAAGAAAACGATATGCAACTTGTGTATTACAGGAAGGCTGGGTTTGCAGGAGCACAAACGTTTAAGCTTCAGTAAATTCAGTTTCGTGGCTTTCAATATAAAAGATACATAGACTCAACTTCTCAACACCACACAAAGAGAAGAGTGATAGATATGTTTCAAGTTACCTCTAAAAAGCTGGAAAATTCACAAAACCTTTGAAGACCTTTCGACACTGAGGAGAATAAATTTATTCTTATTTTCACCGTAGTGATATATCTATAACCAAGCAAATTAAGATGACCATGCACTCGTACCCTGCATTTCTGGGACGTTCGCAAAGAAATCTTTTGGTGCTTTTGCCTTCAACTCATCACCAGCGTCAGTTCCAGCTGCAAGCACATCATCAGCGCTCCAAGATCCTTCCCTGGATGTTCGTAAAATTTCTGTACCGTCTAATGAAGCAATAAGACCATCAAACAATAAGTGTCCATTCACCATGCGCGCATTTGCAGCAATAGGAGTACGACATGAACCATCTAAAGCGCGTAAAAAGTTACGCTCACATTCCACAGCTAAGCGAGTCTCTTCGTGATTTAACTTCGAAAGATATTCTTGCATCTTATCATCGTTCGTGCGACAAGCGATTCCAATCGCTCCCTGGGCAACAGCAGGAAGCATATCTTCGAAGTCCAAAATTTTTGTTGCATGTTCAGTAAGATCCATTCGCTTCAAACCTGCCAAAGCCAGTAAGGTGCAGTCAACCACCTCCTCTTTTAGTTTGCGTATTCTGCTTTGCACATTACCGCGGAAATTCACACATTTAAGCTCGGGATACTTCCAAAGCAGTTGCGACTGACGTCTGAGACTTGCAGTTCCAACGAGAGCTCCTGTAGGAAGGGCAGATAAAGAATCATATTTGAGACATATGAACGCATCCCTAACATCCTCTCGCGGAAGCATACATGGTAAGATCGTTCCCTCTGGAAGATAAGTCGGGACATCTTTCATTGAATGTACCGCTATGTTAACACGCCCATCTAACAGCGCGTCATCAAGTTCACGAGTAAAAAGACCTTTACCGCCTATATCAGCAAGAGGTTTATCCAGGACTTTATCACCCGTTGTCTTGATGATCGCGATTTCCAAAGCTCCTTCTTCTGCAAGCTCCGGAAATTGTTTAGCGAGCAAGTCACGGGTCATATATGCTTGAGCAAGCGCGAGAGGAGATCCTCGCGTACCAATCCTGATTATAGGCTCATCTAGTTCAGCTTGAACTCGGACAGAGCTTCTGTATCTTCTTGTGGTAAATTGAGGTTTTCCGAAGTTAGAGTTTTTCCGCCTATTTAATGATGACATGCGCTGAGTAGCAAGCTGGGAGCACGTCATTTGCGCAATAAGTGAGCTTTTAGCATACAGCGTCATTTCGCTTGGATATCTGAAGGGTGGGTGGAGGACAGATAAACAAATTCAAAATGAAGTATCAAAATGAATTCAATCAGTTAAGATAACTCAACTGTGGATATGAGCGGTTGTTTTGGGGGTTGTCGGGGGATATCTATTTTAGATCTGAAATCTTATTTTTTTCGCGTATGGCATATGCAACAAATTTTTTATGGCTGCTGTGCTGTGATTTTTTTCTTTTGGGGGAAGTTTCTTTAAAATTCTTTTGGCCGATTTTCTCCGCCGCTCGCCGCCTTTCACCGCAACCACAAAAGCAAAAAGGTATTAACGTGGGGACACTTGAGGAAACCAACAAAAAAAGTGAAAAAGTTTTATCTCTCATCCCGTTTATGAAGGGGGAGTGGCAAGGCTGGAGCATCTGGTGACCTGGACATTTGGGGGGAGGACGGGAGGTGTACCGTAGGTGGAAATAACTCTTCGTAAAAGCTCAGAGAAGGAGCTCAATTCCACATCTTCGCTATACACACGTAGATAAATAGAATCAAAGACAAAATCAAGCGTCTGCACTAAGACGGGCGTGGAATATCTATTGTAAGCTCTTACATTGGATAGGAAAAGTTCGGCGTCAACAAAATCATAAATTTAGCGTACCTCCCAAAATTCACGGATCGGTGAATTTGAACTTTCATCTTGGATTAGGTTAATCTGAATAGAATGTTGATCGACCACTTTGAGGTCTCCTCACCGAATGTTAAATATACAGCTGACTACATTGAAAGCTCCTACAACTACCAGGACACCAAGTTATATAAAAATGCGGAAAAAAATACGTGGTTGGTTGAACCGATAGAACGTGGGTTTGTATTCCGCACCCACAGAAAAGTACCTAAACTTGGTATTATGCTTATTGGTTGGGGAGGTAATAATGGGTCCACCCTAACAGCTGGTTTGATTGCTAATAGAGAAAACATGAAATGGGAAACGAAGGATGGGTTTCATTCCCCAAACTATTGGGGAAGCCTTACACAATCTTCCACTTGCCAAATTGGTAAACTCAATGGACAAGATTATCATGTTCCTTTCAAGAATATTTTACCGATGGTTGAACCAAATGACTTACAAATTGATGGATGGGATATATCTTCGTTAAGTCTAGAAAAGTGTGTTCAACGCGCCAGAGTTCTGGATCTAGATTTACAACAGCAGTTAGTACCATATCTAAAAGACTTGCGACCCCGTCCAAGTATATTTGATCCAGGCTTCGTTGCTGCAAATCAGAAAGAACGAGCAGATAATATTATAGAAGGGGAAAAGCAAAATCAGATGGAACAAATTAGAGCTGATATACGTGATTTTAAGGAGAAGAGTGGTGTTGAAAAAGTAGTCGTGATGTGGACGGCAAACACTGAAAGATATTGTAAAGTTGAAGTCGGAATCCATGATACTGAGAAAAATTTGAGAGCTGCCATAAGAGCTGGAAATCCTGAAATCAGTCCAAGTACGCTATATGCCCTTGCCTGCCTCGACGAGGACGTTCCATTTATAAATGGGAGCCCTCAGAACACATTTGTTCCGGGTGTCCTCGAAGCTGCTTGCCGTTTGCGTGTCCTTATCGGAGGTGACGACTTCAAGACAGGTCAAACAAAAATGAAAAGTGTTCTGGTCGATTTTTTAATAGGTGCTGGTATTAAGCCTTTGAGTATTGCTTCTTATAATCATTTAGGAAACAATGATGGTAAGAATCTAATGGAACCTGGAGTATTTCGGTCGAAAGAAATTTCAAAATCGAATGTAGTAGATGATATTGTTGCCTCAAATCGAATATTGTACAGAGAAGGGGAAAGCCCAAATCATGTTGTTGTCATTAAGTATGTTCCAAGTGTAGATGATAGTAAGCGTGCCATGGACGAGTATGTCAGTGAAATATTTATGAACGGCCGGAACACAATATCAATGCATAATACGTGTGAAGATTCTCTTCTAGCAGCACCTCTTATCCTTGATCTCTGCTTGATAACTGAGTTGCTTTCTAGAATTGAACTTAAATATGACGATGAAGAGTCTTTTCGCAATTTTCATCCATGCGCTGCGTTACTCTCATATTTAACAAAGTCCCCTTTAGTACCTCCAGGAATGTCAGTTACAAACGCTCTATACAAACAACGAACAATGTTAGAAAATGTCTTTCGGGCTGTGGTTGGTCTTGCACCTGTCAGTCACATGAATTTGGATCTCCTCATTGAGCAAAGTAATCAGGCCATTTACTCGCCGAAATAGTGTTTTGTATCGGGGTCATCTATCAAAGCGCTTTGACATATAATTATTAAAAGGAGAGAAATACTAAAAATATCCCTAATTACAAATTTATTTTAGAACAAGCTGCATGAATTTCATCTCTTGTCAACATGCGAATTATGACGTTTTGTGAATATAAATCCTTGTTTATTTCAAGCATCTCAATATTTTCAG